>JAABUP010006441.1_pt1 | contig 16691 bp, 16 predicted proteins | sample 5559201 | NCBI WGS metagenome assembly JAABUP01 (sample SAMN10711887, study PRJNA513373) | rock metagenome | isolation source: Antarctica rocks | place: Antarctica
TACCTAAGTTTCGTACAAACAAGTGAATGACCCTCCTGCGGTAGGCTTTGTTTGCAAGGACAAAACACGACTGCAGGGGGTCATTCGATGTATACGATAGCGTTCGAGGACGGCGGGAAGCAAGAGGAAACGGTGTCGGCGTTCCTGATGCTGGTGCTGGAGCATGGGATGGAGATCGGCTTGTTCGGCATCCACGGGCTGCTTGACCGCCTGATGCGTGTCGCGATGAAAACAGTGCGCTACAGCCCGCTCGACAAAGCGCAGACAATCATCGCCTCGTTGGTCATGGGCTGCGCGCACACCAAGGCGATCAACGAGACACTGGGGGAGGACGTGGCGGCGGCGAACTACCTGGGGCGGGAGCGCTGGCCCGATCAGTCGCAGATCAACCGCTACCTGACGCGCTTCACGGCAGCGAACGTAGACGAGTTGGCGGAGGTGCATGCGCAGCTCCTGCGCCAGCAGTCGCGCGCCCGCCGCGACAGCGGACTTCGCGTGGTCGACATCGACCAGTGTGGGCTGGTCGCCAACGGGCGGACCTACGCGTTCCACCGCAAAGGGTATTTCCCGCGCAAGCGGGGCGAAGAAGGGTATCAGATGTCGTTGGCCTACATCGGCGCGTACGGGGAGGTGGTCGCCCTGCACCTGGATCCGGGCAACACGCCCGGACGGCAGCGGCTGCCCGACCTGGTGCGCTCCGTCGAGCGCCTCCTGGGACCCGAGGACACGACAGCGGACATCATCTGGCGCCTTGATGCGGGGTACGACGGCTCTGACACGCGAGCCGCCCTGCGGGAGCGGCCCGGCCATGTCGTCCTCAAGGCGCTCTCGGCGACGACGGCGGCCCGCGCGGCTCAGGCCCTCCCGTTGCAGGAGTGGCTGCCGGTCGCGGATACCGTGCATGGAATCGAGATCCCCGCCACAGACGGCTATCGTCGCCTTGTCTACGCGTTGTACCAGGCGGACGGGACGGTGGAGTACGCCCTCCTCTATACGACGCTCCCCACTCATGAATGGGGCGTCGCGCGCCTCTTCACTTTCTACAACGAGCGCACGACCATCGAGGCCTTCTTCGCCCAGTCGCGCCACGTTCACAACATCCAGAACCTGCGCTCCCGGCGGTTTCACGCCATCGCCGCCTTCCTGCAGTTCGTCGCGCTCACGCACAACCTGCTCGTGTGGGTCAAGACGGCGCGTCTCGCTCAGACCGATTTGGCGACTGCGACGGCCCAGCAGTTGGTTTCCTATACGACGCGCGTCCGGGCGTCCATCCGCTGGGACGGCCAGTGGCACATCCGCATCCTGCGCCCGCATGCCAACGCGTCCCGCTGGGCCGCCCTGCTCATCGAGGCTCTGACCCACCCTCCCTGTCCCGTCCAATTAGCCCTGCCTTTCGCCCGTTTGCACAAAACCTAGGTAGATAAGGCCGAACGCGCTTCCAGGAACCTCTTGAATCTGGTTCCGGGTGCAGCAGTGGAGGTCTTGCAACTGGACCTGGGCAACCTGCAATCGGTCCGCGATTTTGCCAAGACCGTCAACGCCCACTATGACCGCCTCGATATCCTGATGAATAACGCTGGGCTCATGCTCCCACCCTATGGCAAAACGGTGGACGGCTTTGAGCTGCAGTTCGGGACGAACCACCTGGGGCATTTTGCCCTGACGGGTCTCGTGTTGCCCAAACTGCTCGCAACACCTGCCAGCCGCATCGTCACGGTGAGCAGCAGTTCCTACCAACTGAATAGGGGGCGCATCAACTTCGATGACTTGCAGAGTGAGCAGCACTATGGTCGGTGGGCTGCCTACGCTCAGAGCAAACTTGCCAATCTGCTGTTCATGCGCGAGCTTCAGCGCAAACTGGAAGCGATGCACGCGGACACCATCAGTGTAGCTAGCCAACCAGGCATCGCAGGAACCAACCAGCAAAACCGTCGCCGTTTCTCCCAGGCGGACACCACGGGGACGAGGCACCAACGCATCTTGTCACCCTCCGCCGTGCGAGCTGCACAATACCAGCTGTACGCAGCCACGGCACCGGGCGTCCATGGCGGCGACTACTACCAACCACGATTCCTGCTGTGGGGGAAGGTCGTTCGTGCGGAGTTGAACGCACGCGCCAAGGCCGCTGCTGTTGCCACACATCTGTGGCAGGTTTCGGAAGAACTTACCGGGGTCCACTTTCCACTGGGTCAGACGACGTAGGTTGTACCGGATACTGATGCGTCGGTGGATCTCATAGAAGACGCGCATTGAGAAAGGAACACTTGTGACGCTCCTGAATGGACACCTGCATGGTTATGCGTTTTCTTGCACTGTGATGCAGGTGTCGGCGCGTCCCACTCTACCACAGCAGTCGCCCCCTGCTGCAAGCAGGGGCCATTTTTGTCATCCTTGTCGCCGCGCTTGATGTAACCCTTCGGGGCAGGCGTAACGCCCCAGGGCAGGTATGACCGACGGTGACAGAAGAGGGCATGGCACTCGACATAAACGCGCGGCATCGTCGGAGGGACAGACGAGCCCCAGGAGGCACGACTTGACCGACACCCAGGCCCGCGCCCGCGTCTGGACGCTCTGCCTCGCCGCCCTCGTGCTCTGCGCCCTCACCGGCCCCCTCGTCGGCCTTCTTACCCCACTGGCCCATGCCTCCGCGCCCGCCCTCACCATCCTGGCCGCTGTCCTCACCGCCGTCCTCGTCAGCGCCTATGTAGCCCTCGCCGTCCTGCTCATCGCCGTCGTCCTGCGCGTCGTGCGGCCTCGTCTGGACGGCCACCGCTAGCCCATGTGGAAGCTCCGCAGCGCCCCCCAGCGTGGCGCTCCTGGCCCTCCCAGGGGCCTCGGATCGTGGCGCTATTTTGGTACTATGGAGGCTCCAACGGGCCTCGGATCATGGTACCAACGGGCCTCAAAACATAGTACCATCCATGGCTCTAGTACCAAACGCATGGAGCTACGCCAAAGCCCCATTTCACACAGGAAAACGGGGGGTTGGTGCGCCCATGGAGCTACTCTTTACCCTGGGTGAGTCACTACCCGTAGCTCTAGTACCATCGCTGCGCTAGTACCAGCGCCGCGCTAGACGCCCGCGCGCCCGGCTGACATGGGCGGCCCCGCGCGCAGCGACGGGGCGCAGGGTACGGGAGAAGGGAGCGCGCTCAGGGGCGAGCGCGGACCGTGACGGTGGCACGGCTACCCGTCGTCGCCCCGCTCATCGGATGCTGGCCGGTGAGTGGCCGTGCTGCCCACACGGTGAGCGCCCAGGCGATGGGTAAGACGATCCACGTTTCCCAGGGCCGCTCGGCCGGTTGCAGCGTCAGCAGCGGCAGCCCCGCGCCCAGGCCCGTCAGCACGAGCGCTGCCCACTGCGAGGCAAGCAACGCCATGACCCCCACGAGCAGGAGGGCGCGGCCAGCGCGGGGCAGGGCTGGCCAGGCTGCGACGCATACCACCAGGTCGAGGTACACGAGCGTCCACTCCATCGGCCGGCCGAGGTAGAGCAGCGCGAAGGCGAGCGCGAACGCCGACGCGAACGACGGCCGCCGATCACGCACGAGCCAGGCCGACGCGCCGCGCGCGGCCAGTCACACTAGGGCGGCGTCGCCCCGGCCCTCGCCGCCTTCAGGGTCAGGGGTGCGGAGCATCCGGCGCCGGCCATGCTCTAGCTCAAGGCCGATGGCGTGTTTGTCTCCGTCAGGGGACGCGACCGACGCGACATAACGCACGCGCTCGACGCGCTCCCGGCCCCGCTCGCGCGCCTGGACACGCGCCACGAGGAACGGCGGCTCATCTATAGTGAGGGTGTCTGGCGCATCGACCCATGACGGGAGCACACTGTGGAACATGACGTACTAACGACGCCGACCGACGCGGTGGGGGAAGCAAGTGCGGGACCGGTTGGTGCCGTGCCGCCGCCGCCCGTGTCGTACGCCTTCGTGCCTCCCGACGTGTGGGCGCTGGCCCGCGGCATCGCCGCCGTGCTCGGCGAAACGATGCCCTCGTCCATCCGCCTCATCACCCGCGCGGTAGACCGCCTCGGTCATGAGCGGGCGCGCGCCATGCTCGGCCAGGCCCTCACCATCGCGGCCAGCGGTGGGCTCACCCTCCCCGACGGCCATCGCCGCACCCCCGGCGGCGTCTTCTTCCACCTCGTGCGCGCCAGCGACGCGATCAGTCGGGTTGCCCAACCCCTCAGTGGCCCGCAGCGTCGGGGCCACACAGGGCCAGTCTGACGGCCGCGAGACAGTGTTCGCCCTCTTGGTCGAGTAGCTCTGTGGTTTGATTGCCACGCGACGGCTTGACCACCCGCGTCGCTTCGTAGATGGCTGCCTGAATGGTTGGGAGCGCCGCCGATAGGCTCCTGACTGCAGTGTTGGCATCTCTCCATTAGACTATGGAAGGGACGATCGATGACGCGCTATGGAGGAGGGGACGCTGTGGATGTGAAGAAAGCCGTGGTCCTCCTGAGCGGCGGGCTTGACTCCGCCACGACGCTCGCTATCGCGCGGCGGGAGGGGTTTGAGCCCTACGCGCTGACCTTCCGCTATGGCCAGCGCCACGAGGTTGAGATCGACGCAGCGCGGCGTGTCGCCGCGGCCATCGGTGTCGCGGAGCACATCATCGTCGACATCGACCTGCGCCAATTCGGGGGCTCCGCCCTCACCGCTGACATCGCCGTGCCGCGCGACCGGCCGCTCGGCGAGATGGCCCAGGGTATCCCGGTCACCTATGTGCCGGCCCGCAACACGATCTTCCTCTCGTTCGCCCTCGCCTGGGCCGAGGTCCTCGCCGCGAGCGCTATTTATATCGGCGTCAACGCGCGTGACTATAGCGGCTACCCTGACTGTCGCCCTGACTACATCGCGGCGTACCAACACATGGCGAACCTCGCGACGAAAGCAGGCGTGGAGGGCCGGACACAGGTCGTCATCCATACCCCGCTGCTCCAGCTGAACAAAGCTGACATTATCCGCCAGGGGCTTGAGCTCGGGATCGATTACGGCCTGACGGTGACGTGCTACGACCCTTCGCCAGCGGGGGAGGCCTGCGGCCACTGCGACGCCTGTCTCCTGCGGCGCGAGGGCTTCGCCCAGACTGGCATCGCCGATCCGGCGCGCTATCGTCCCCCGACCGTACCGGACCGTATACGTAAAGAGGAGGAATAGATGCGGCGATCGACCGGCCCCCACACGCAGCTCTGGATGGCCGTCGCCCTGGCCGGTGCGCTCGATTTTGTGGCGAACTGGTTGGCCGCGCACCTGCTGGTGCCGGTAGGCCCCTTCGTCGTGCCCGGTGGCACGTTCGTCTTCGCCCTGGGCTTCACGACGTACGACTTTATCCGGCGCCAGTACGGTCTCAGGCCGACGGTCTACGCCGTCCTGCTGGGCTTCGCGGCCTCGGTCCTGTACGCGACGCTGGTCGGGGGTGGCGTGGGACGCATTGCCGTGGCGGGCTTGATCGCGCTGGCCTGCTCCAGCGCCATGGATCTGGCGACCCAGACTGTCACGATCCGCCGCCCCATCTGGCAATACATCGTCGCATCGAACGCCGTCAGCCTGCTGATCGATTCGGTGGTGTTTGCAACGATCGCGTTCGCCGCTTTACCGCTCGGCGTACGGGTGCAGATCATCGAGGGCCAATACCTCGTGAAGGTTGCGATGACGGTCGTGTCGATCCCGCCGGTCTACTGGGCGCGCGCCTGGGCGCGCGATGGTCAGGCGGCGTTGTCAGCCGACCGGTTGACCGCCTAGGGATGCGACCGCCGACGCTCAAGCCCCCATCAACCGCAGCCCTCCCACCCCCTGTCCAGGGACGTCCATTCTGCCCACCGCTCGCCTATGTCAGGATCGCTCGTAGAACGCGCATAATAGAAGGCCACGCGGCAGATGACACCAGGGTGTCCCTGCGACTAGCCACACATGGAGGACACGCATGACCCTGATCGACCAGACAAACACAGACACCCTGGGAGCCGCCTATCGCGCGTTGGATCGTGCACTGCCCATGCGCGGAGTCGACGCGATCGACGCGGACTGCCTGTTAACGTTCCCCTATCCCGCGGACGGGGCACAGCAGGAGATCGCGATCGACACCGACGAGTTTACCGCGGTGTGTCCCTGGACGGGGTTGCCGGACTATGGCACACTCGTCGTCCGCTACACGCCGCACGCGCAGTGCCTCGAACTCAAGTCGCTCAAGTATTACCTCCTCTCGTATCGTGACGTCGGGATCGTGCAGGAGCATGCGACCGCTCGCCTCCTGCGCGACCTCGTCGCCGCCTGCCAGCCTCAGCGCATGAACGTCACGCTCGATTACAAGATTCGCGGAGGTCTGCACACGGTCACCACGGCGTCGTACGCGGGGAAGGAGGCGACCACGATGGGTGAGTGACGGAGGACGCGCCAGAAACGCGTGTTGATGCCGCGTGAGGAGCCACTCACGTCGTGCAGCCGGACGTGGCGCGCGGGCGGGGTGAGGTCACGCCAAGCGCACAATGTCAGCGGGAACGTCAGCGGGATCGCCGTTTCTCACAAGCCGCCGTCACGTGCGGAGATGATCACGCGCGCCGCCACGGTCCGCGGAGACCGGAGCCCCGCGAGGCGCGCGTCGCCCACACACGCCCGGGTCGCTCCTTTGTCCCTCGGAGCGATTGACGCGAGGCGCGGCGGCCTGGTACGGTACAGAGGGCACGACAACAACTGCATAACGTACCTACGGGAGCTCGGGTAGCCGGGCTGAGAGGGTGGCCAGTGGACGCCGCCGACCGTCGAACCTGATCGGGATAATGCCCGCGCCAGGAAAGATGTTCCGCTTCGCTCTGCGCCACTGGATTGCCTCGTGGCGCTTTTTTGTGCGCGACAGGGCAACCCAGTGGCGTTCACGCACCCCCTCCACCCTCACCCCCTCTCGCGAGACCATCGATGGAGGAGACGCGCATGACCGCCGAGTTACCCACGATCGGGAAGATTTCGCCCGAGATCTTCGACGCCCTTATTCTCCAGCGCCTGGGCGCGCCCTCGCCGCGCATCCTGGCCGGTCCGCAGCATGGCGTCGACGTCGGCGTGGTCGACATCGGCGGCGGCCAGGTGATGGCCACGACCTGCGACCCCGTCTTCATCGTTCCCGGCTATGGGTTCCGGCGCGCCGCCTGGTTTGCCTTGCACATCCTGGCCTCGGACGCCGCCACGTCGGGCCTGCGCCCGACGTACCTGTGTATCGACCTCAACCTGCCGCTGGAGATCACGCGCGCGCAACTCGACGAGTTGTGGACCACGCTGCACGAAGAGTGCGCCCGGCTCGGGATCAGTATCATCAGCGGCCATACGGGCCGCTACGAGGGCTGCGCCTACCCGATGGTCGGCGGCGCCACGATCATGAGCATCGGCCCCAGAGACCGCTACGTGACGCCGGCGATGGCGCGGGTGGGCGACGTCGTGATCGTCACGAAGGGCGCGGCGATCGAGGCGGCCGGTCTGATGGCGGTCACGTTCCCGGGGCGTCTCGCCGCAGCGTACGGCGCCGACTTCGCGCGTGAGGCGGAGGGGATCTTCTACCAGATGAGCGTGGTCGACGACGCGCTCACCGCAGCCGCAGTGGGCGTGCGCGACGACGGCGTCACGGCGATGCACGATGCGACCGAGTGCGGGGTGTGGGGTGGCCTCTACGAGATCGCGCAGGCCGCGGGCGTTGGGCTGCGCATCGAGCACGAGCGCATCATCGTGCGGGAGGACGTGCGGCGCATCTGCGACCTCTTCGCGATGGACCCCTATGCGGCGATCAGCGAAGGCACGCTGGTGCTCACCTGCCGTCCCCAGAAGGCCGATGCTGTACTGACAGCGCTCGCAGGGCGCGGTATCGCGGCGAGCGTCGTCGGCGCGGTGACCCCGGCGGCGGAGGGGGTGCTGGTCGTGACCGGGGGCGAGGAGCGGCCCCTGGAACACCCGCGGGTCGATCCCTTCTGGGCCGCCTTTGGCGCGGCGCTGGCCGCCCCGAACGGGGGTGCGTAATGCGCCGTCCGCCGCGGAGGCTCATCGGTCGGGCTATCGCGCTCGCGCTCCTGCTGACGCCAGCGATCCGGCCCGCCCTGGGGGCGACGGCCCGGGCGGCCTCCCCGCGCCCGCTCACCCTGTGGCTTGATTGGTATCCCAACTCCGACCACGCGGGCATCTACGTCGCGTTGGCCAAGGGCTATTACGCGCGCGCGGGGCTAGCGGTGCAACCGCGCGTGCCCGCCGGCGCCGCCGACGCGCTCACACTGGTAGCGCATGGGACGGGCGACATCGCTGTGTCGTACGAGCCGGGCGTCCTGCTGGCCCGCGCGCGGGGCGTGCCGGTCGTGGCCACGGGAGCGATCGTGCAGGGCCCGCTCAACTGCGTCATGACACTCGCTGACTCAGGGATCACGCGGCCGCGTCAGTTGCAGGGACGCCTAATCGGCATCGCCGGCTTGCCCAGCGATCAGACGACGCTCGCGGCGGTTGTACGGTATGACGGCGGGGACCCGCGGCGGGTCAAGATCGTGGTCGTCAACTACGGGCTCCTGCCGCAGCTCCTGCACCGGCGCGTGGACGCGGTCGAGGGCGTGTTCCGGACGTGGGAGGCGCTACAGGCGGCGCAGCTCGGCTACCGGGTGCGCGTGCTGCCCGTCGAGCGCTACGGGGTCCCCACGTACGACGAGCTTGTCTTCGCCGCCGGGACGCGCCAGGTGCGCGGCGAGGCCGACACGCTCCGTCGCTTCGAGCGCGCGACATATCGCGGGTACGCGTACGCGGCGACGCACCCGGACGAGGCGGCGGGCATCCTGCTGCGCGCACCGGGCGTGCTCTCGGGCAGCCGGCCCCTCATCGCGCGGAGTATCCGGCTGTTGGCGCCGCTCTTCCGCGATGCGCGCGGGCGCTACGGCACGCTTTCGGTCGCGGGCTGGCAAGCGTACGCCGACTGGATGACGCGCACCCATCTGATGGACACGCACGTCGACGCGCGTGCGGCGCTCACGTCGGTGCTCCTGCCATGAGGGAACTGCATGAAGAGCCAGCCGTTGCGGCACGGACCCCCGCCCAGGACGCACATCCGCCATCTGTTGGCAACGATATCCGGGATCGGCTGCGGCTGCATGTCTTGACGGATCGGGCGCTGTCCCACGGACGGACCGACGTGGAGGTGGCCACGGCGGCGCTCACCGGCGGCGCGACCGTCGTCCAGCTGCGCGGCAAGGACCTTACGGGCGCCGACCTGGTCCGCGTCGGGCAGCGGTTGCGGGAACTCACGCGGATACACGGTGGCCTGCTGATCGTGAACGACCGCGTGGACGTGGCCCTCGCCGTCGGCGCCGACGGCGCGCACGTCGGCCAGGACGACCTCCCGGCGCCCGACGCGCGGCGGCTATTGGGACCGGATCGCCTCCTGGGCGTTTCGGCGCGGACGGTGGGCGAGGCGGTGTGCGCCGCGCGCGACGGCGCCGACTACATCGGCTTCGGGCCGGTCTTCCCCACGCTGACGAAGGGGGATGCCGGCAGCCCGAGCGGGCTGGAGGAATTGCGCCGCGTCTGCGCCGCCGTCGCGATCCCGGTCGTCGCCATCGGCGGGATCGCCGCGGGCAATGCGGGCGCTGTCATCGCGGCCGGGGCGGCCGGGGTCGCCGTCATCGCGGCCGTGGTGGGAGTTCCGGATAGCGCGGCGGCCACGCGCGTCCTGCTGCGGGCCATCACCGTGCCACAACGGGCGGACGACGCCTGGCTACGGCCACATGTGACCACCCCTGCCGGTGCGCGCGGGGTGACCCGGGAGTGAGATGCACGGACGGAGGTGAAAACAGGGGACAGGGGGGCACAGGAACCCGTCCGCGGACGGCGCTCACCATCGCTGGGTCGGACTCGGGCGGAGGCGCGGGGATCCAGGCCGACCTCAAGACGTTCGCCGCGCTGGGCGTGTACGGCACGAGCGCGCTGACGGCCGTCACGGCGCAGAACACGGTCGGCGTGCGCGCCGTGGAGGAGGTCTCGCCCGCGACCGTGGCGGCGCAAATCGACGCCGTCCTAGAGGACATCGGGGCCGATGCGGCGAAGACGGGCATGCTCTCCAGCGCCGCCATCATCGCTGCGGTGGCGGGACGGATCGGGGCACATGGGATCACGCGCTTGGTCGTCGATCCGGTGATGGTGTCCAAGAGCGGCGACCGCCTGCTGCGGGAGGACGCCGTGCGCGCTCTGCGGACGGTCCTATTGCCCCTGGCCCTGGTCGTGACGCCGAACCTCCCCGAGGCCGAGACGCTCGCGGGTATGCCCATTGGGAATCGTGCAACCCTGGAGGATGCGGCGCGGCGCATCGCGGCGCTTGGCCCACGGTACGTGCTCATTAAGGGCGGCCACGCCCCCGGCGATCCGGTCGACATTCTATGCGACGGCCACGCCTTCCGCGCGTATCCGGGCGAACGCATCGCGACAAGCAGCACGCATGGAACGGGCTGTACCCTCTCCGCGGCGATCGCGGCCTATCTCGCGCGCGGCTTGACGGTCGAGGACGCCATCGGTCGCGCCAAGGAGTACGTGGCGGCGGCCATGCGCGCGGCCAACCCGCTCGGGCGAGGGCATGGCCCCTTGCACCACATGTTCGCGCTACCGGCGCCGCCGGCGCCGCCGGCGTCGTAGCCCACGGCGCGGACCGCGCGCGATCCATTGCCTGCGGAGGGCTGCGGAGGGCTGCGGAGGGCTGCGGAGGGCTGCGGAGGGCTGCGGAGAGCGGTCAGCCGGTAGCGGGAGGCGACAGGATGAGATCGGTGACGACGAAGCCGTCGCGCAGGACGGTCTCGCCCGCCCACAGCGGCAGGGGCTGGGTGAACATCGGTCCGTCGTACACACAGGTGTGGAATTCGCCGCGTTCACCGCAAGGATCGACCGTTGCGGGGAGATCGGCGAGGAAGGCGGTGTCAACGTCACGCCCCGCGAAGGCCGGGGACAGCTGGCGCGGATCGAGGCACGTCACGCGGGCGCGCAGGCCCGCACGGATCATATCATGGGCCAACGTCGCCGTGGGGAGACCCCAGAGGGGAAAGAGCGGCCGGACGCCCATCGGCGCCAGCCGTTCCTCACGGTAGCGGCGGATATCCTCCAGGAAGAGGTCGCCGAACGCGATGAACCGAATACCGTCCCGCGCGGCCCGGTCCATGGCCGCGCCCATCGCCGCCTCGTAGACGACATTGCTGCACCGCTCGGGGATCGGGACCGGCCACAGGGGCAACCCCACGGCCCGCGCCTGTGCGTCGAGAATCTCCGCACGGACGGCGTGCACAGCCACGCGCCGATCGGTCTCGTTGATCGTGGTGAGCAGGCCCACGACCTCCACCTGCCGGCGCTGCCGCAGGATGTGCAGCGCCCAGGCGCTGTCCTTCCCGCTGCTCCACGCGAGCAAGACCGTCGGGCGGTCGTCTGCGTCCTCATGTATCTCCATCGGTCACCCCTCCACACCGTGTCAAGGGTGGACGTGCATAGAGTGGTCAGGATATTGACAGATGCACACACGCGCGAGCGATGCTATCAGCGATCTACTCACACGCCGTAGGCCAACGGCTGCTCACACGCCGTAGGCCAATGGCTGCTGCGGAATCGCATGCTTCGGCCTGTGTCTATCCGTCACCGATGCGACCGGACGATGCCTCCCAACCTCTGGCGCGGTATGCTATTCGCCCTCTCTAAAGTGGGGGTTTTTGCAAAACCCGTAGGGGGCAACTAGATGTTGCACGAGCCCCCAATCGGTAGCGGGGTCAGGCAACGAAAGCTTCGTAAAACAGCCAAATATGGCAGCATGGCGTTTGTGACACGACATGACCTAGCATATTTGTGGATAACATCCTGGCCCACACTCCCTAAATATAGTGTACTATGAGTCGTAGGTAACTACATCTTGTGCCATGGGGCCATCTATCGTGGGATGGTTGCAATAACGGGGAAAGTCCGGTGCAAATCCGGCGCTGTCGCGCAACGGTAAGGCCTCTCGTGCCAAGCCCGAATGCCCGCCCATGGCCCGATCACCGCGTGCCCTTCGCTGGAGAGGGCGTGATCGACCGGACATGGCCCGAGGACTCTCGGACTCCGTGGACGTTCATCATGCGCGCTTCGCTTGGAAGGGTGGGCGTGATGTTCAGGAGGGAGTCCGCATGTCCGCCACGTCAGCCACACAGAGCCCGCACACCACAATGTCGGCGTACCACCCTGATAGCCCGCCCCCGCCGCCTGTCCGCGCCCGCGATAGCCGCGTCGTTCCCTTCGATGAGGGGCGTATCCGCGTCGCCATCGAGAAGGCCTACCGCGCTGAGCTCGACATCCCCACGGTGGATTCCCTTGCGGTCGCCGTCGACACCAAGATCGCGGCGCTCACCAATGCGGTTGTCATGTGGTGTCACGGGCGCGCGCTCGTAGAGGTCGAGCAGATCCAGGACGAGGTAGAGCGCACGCTGATGCGCGCGGGCGACCACGCTGTGGCGCGACGCTACATCCTGTATCGCGCGGAGCACGCCCACCTGCGCGCGGCGCGCGTGCTTCACTATCGACGGGCCGACGGCGTCGCGGTCGCTCTTGACGCGGACGCCCTACGCCGGACCGTCGCCGCGGCGTGCCGGGACCTGGACGTCGATGCCGCCGCGGTCGTCGACGCGACGCTGGCCAGCCTGTACGACGGCATGCCGGAGCGCGAGGTGACCCGGGCCGCCATCCTGGCCGCGCGGGCGTGGGTCGAGGTCGAGCCGGCCTACAGCTACGTCGCCGCGCGCCTCCTGCTCGGCGACCTCTACGCGGAGGCCATCGGCAGGCCCCTTCCACCGGGCGATGTGGACGCCGCGTACCGCCGCTACTTCCCCGCCTACATCGAGGACGGCATCGCCGCGGGCCTACTCGACCCGGCCCTCGCCACGTTCGACCTTGATCGCCTGGCCGCAGCGTTGCGGCCCGCGCGCGACCTGCTCTTCGCCTACATGGGCCTGCAGACGATCTACGACCGCTATCTCCTCCAGTGGGAGGGCCGGCGCTTCGAACTGCCCCAGTTGTTCTGGCTGCGCGTCGCCATGGGTCTAGCCCTACATGAGGAGGACCGTGAGGCGCGCGCCATCGAGTTCTATGACGCGATCTCGCGCTTCCTGTTCACGCCCGCGACGCCCACGCTGTTCAACGCCGGCACGCGCCACGCGCAGCTCTCCTCGTGCTTCCTGACGACGATCCCCGACGACCTCGGCGACATCTATAAGGGCCTGCGCGACAACGCGCTGCTCTCCAAGTGGAGCGGCGGGCTGGGCAATGACTGGACCAATATTCGCGCCCTCGGCGCGCACATCCGCGGGACGAACGGGGCCAGCCAGGGCGTCGTGCCCTTCCTCAAGGTCGCCAGCGACTCGGCCGTGGCCGTCAACCAGGGCGGCAAGCGCCAGGGGGCCGTCTGCGCCTATCTAGAGCCGTGGCACCTCGACGTCGAGGATTTTCTCGACTTGCGCAAGAACACCGGCGACGACCGGCGGCGCACACACGACCTACACACGGCGCTGTGGCTCCCCGACCTGTTCATGCGGCGCGTCGCTGCGGGCGGCGACTGGACCCTGTTCAGCCCCGACGAGGCGCCGGACCTACACGATCTGTATGGACAGGCCTTCGCGGAACGCTACGCCCACTACGAGGCCGAGGCGACGGTGGGCCGGCTGCGGCTGCACAAGACACTGCCCGCAGTCGAGCTATGGCGGCGTATCCTCACCGCCCTCTACGAGACGGGACACCCCTGGCTCACCTGGAAAGACCCCGCCAACGTGCGCTCGCCGCAGGACCACGCCGGCGTCGTGCATAGTTCTAACCTCTGCACCGAGATCCTGCTCAACACCTCGCGTGAGGAGACCGCGGTGTGCAATCTCGGCTCGCTCAACCTGGCCGCGCACCTCACGGACGATGGCGGGCTCGACCTGCCGCTGCTCGAGCGGACCGTGCGGACGGCCGTGCGCATGCTCGACAACGTGATCGACATCAATTACTACCCCACGCCCGAGGCGCATACCGCCAATCAGCGCCATCGCCCCGTCGGCCTAGGCCTGATGGGCTTCCAGGATGCGCTGTATGCGCGGGGCGTAAGCTACGCCAGCCCGGAAGCGGTTGACGTCGCCGACCGGAGCATGGAGGTTATCTCCTATTACGCGCTGCTGGCCTCGGCCGAGTTGGCGCGGGAGCGCGGGCGCTACCCCAGCTACGCCGGTTCCAAGTGGGAGCGTGGGCTGCTGCCCCTCGACACGATCGACCTGCTGGAGCGGGAGCGCGGCCTGCCCGTGGAGATGGACCGCGCGGCGACCCTCCCCTGGGAGCGCGTCCGCGCGGCGATCCGCGCGCACGGCCTGCGCAACAGCAACGTGCTGGCGATCGCGCCGACCGCGACCATCTCCACCATCGTCGGCGTGTCCCCATCGATCGAGCCGACCTACACCAACCTCTACGCCAAGAGCAACCTGTCGGGCGAGTTCACCCAGGTCAACGCGGCCCTGGTGCGCGACCTCAAGGCGCGTGGGCTGTGGGACGCCGAGATGCGCGACGCGCTCAAGTACTACGACGGCTCGCTGCAAGAGATCGACCAGGCCCCCGACGACCTCAAGGAGCGCTACCGCACGGCTTTCGAGATCGCGCCGGCCTGGCTGATCGCCTGCGCCAGCCGGCGTCAGAAGTGGATCGACCAGGGGCAGTCGCTCAACCTGTACCTCGCCGGCCCCACGGGGAAGGCGCTGCACGACGCGTACACGGCGGCCTGGGCGGCGGGCCTGAAGACGACCTATTACTTGCGCACGCGCGCGGCCACGCAGGTCGAGAAGTCGACGCTGGATATCAATCGCTGGGGCATCCAGCCGCGCTGGATGAAGAGCGCGAGCGCATCGGCGTCCGTACAGGCCCCACGCGCCATGTCCCTCGCCGCCGACACCGCCGACCAGGACAGGGCGCCGGCCTGCTCGACCGACGGGGAGTGCGACGCCTGCCAGTAGGCGGCGTCCATCGATGGCCCGGCTGTCCCGCGACATCGATCGCGGGGCGGCACATACAAGAGCAAAGTAGAGAAGGGGACACACCCGATGACAATGGTCTTCGACAGCGCGGCGGACACCGCCGCGCCGCGCGCGGCCGACAAGCGATTGATCAACTGCCGTCAGGTGGACGTCAACCAGCTGATGCCGCTGCGCTACCACTGGGCCTGGGAGCACTACCTGAACGGGTGCGCCAACCACTGGATGCCCACCGAGGTCGGGATGGGTAAGGACATCGAAACGTGGCGCGCGGACATCCTCTCGCCCGACGCGCGCCGGGTCATCCTGCGCAACCTGGGCTTCTTCGCCACGGCCGAGAGTCTGGTCGGCAACAACCTCGTGCTGGCCATCTTCAAGCATGTGACCAACCCCGAGTGCCGCCAGTACCTCCTGCGCCAAGCCTTCGAGGAGGCGGTCCACACGCATACCTTTCAGTACATCGTGGAGAGCCTGGGGCTCGACGAGCGCGCGGTGTTCAACATGTACCACGAGGTCCCGGCCATCGCGCGCAAGGATGCCTTCGAGATGGACCTGACGGCGGCCCTGCTGGAGCCCGATTTCTCGACCGAAACGCTGGAAGGAGCACAGCAGTTCCTGGAGAACCTGATCGGCTACTACGTGATCATGGAAGGGATCTTCTTCTACACCGGCTTCGTGATGATCCTCTCGTTTCACCGCCAGAACCTCATGACCGGCGTCGGTGAGCAGTTCCAGTACATCCTGCGCGACGAGACGACTCATCTCAACTTCGGCATCGACCTGATCAACGGCGTCAAGGCGGAGAGCCCCGCGCTCTGGACCACCGATTTCCAGCGACGCATGGTCGCTCGCGTGCGCGAGGCCGTGGACCTGGAAGCGGCCTACGCGCGGGACTGCCTGCCGCGCGGCATCCTGGGGCTCAACGCGGAGCTCTGCCGCCAGTACGTGGAGTACGTCGCCGACCGGCGGCTGGAGCGCATCGGCCTGCCCGCGCAGTACGGCGCGGCCAACCCGTTCCCCTGGATGAGCGAGACGATGGATCTGGGGAAGGAGAAGAACTTTTTCGAGACGCGCGTCACCGAGTACCAGTCCGCGGCCATGTTGCGGTGGGAGTGAGGGGCGCACCGGGGCGCGTCTTGTCGGCTCGGGAGAGGCGAGGACGTGCGACGCGCCGACCCGACCGCTGGGGAGGTGCGACGATGTATGACCCGCTGGCACGGCACGTCCTGGATCGTCTCCTGGCGCGGCAGGATGTGCGCCTGCGGCGGCTGATTGAGGAGATCGCGCCCGTCGCCCTGGCCGCACGGAGCGTCGAGGCGTTGGCGGACATGGTCCTGGACGCGGTGGTCCTGGCACCGCTCGCGCTCGATGCCGCGGCGTTGATCGGCCCGGAGCGGACGGACGGGGCCGCCTGGCTCTGGGCGGCGCCTCTGGCGGGAGGGCGAGACCTAGCGGCCTGTGTCCCCTCGCGCTGGATGGCGCTCACCCAGCCAGCAACGGATAGCGCGGATACCAGACCCTATCTCGTCTTCCTGTATGAGGACGACGTCGGCATGACGGAGGATACCGTAATTGCTAGTTAATGTTAGCGCAGGTCAAGGCCAGCACGGAGGCCGCGACCTTGAGAGCGAAGCCGGCGTTGGTGCGGGCGCGCAAGTGCTGCATGCCCATCGCCTCCGCTTGGCTG
>JAABUP010006442.1_pt1 | contig 16691 bp, 16 predicted proteins | sample 5559201 | NCBI WGS metagenome assembly JAABUP01 (sample SAMN10711887, study PRJNA513373) | rock metagenome | isolation source: Antarctica rocks | place: Antarctica
GCTTACTAAGACCCTAAGACTAAAGCACATTATCTTTTTGCTTCTGTATGAAGCTCTTCTTTTTCTCTTCATAGTATTCTTCTTGTATTTAGAAATTATCAATTGAGCATCAATCTCATTGCGAACTTGTGACATTTTCATTCACTTCTTTTAGTTCAATTTGATGATCTGTGCCTTCTTTTCTTAAGAACGGCAACTTCTCAGTCATTGTATGATCAAACACATTTAAAAACTCATGATAATGATCAGAGAGTATAGTTCTCAGGTCAGTCTTCTTCTGTGAGGTTAAGGCTTTTTCAATATTGGTCATGCTGACTGAGAACACCTCAATCTTCTTCTGTTTCTCTTCTTTCTTCTGTATGAGGTTCATAAAGAATGTAGCTGACATCATAACATGATTGAACTTGTTCTCAGCAGAAGCTTTTCTGTTCTGTACAATAGTTTCTGTGAATTCAATCATAAGAAAGGCTCTGCCTGCATTCAATATGATCTTGTTCTGCTTCATTCATGATAGACTTAGTATAAGGTTGTAGGATGCTAACTTAAAGACAATATAAAAGAATGTCCTTGACTTCTGATGTCTGTCAATATTAATTTGTATGACAGCTACTTCATTTACTGATGAACCTGAAGGTTCATTAAACTCTGTAATCATATGAGGTCTTATCTTCATGCACTGTAGATTGTGAGTTCTAGCAAAGCAAGAAGTGATTATTTCATAGAACAGACACTCTGTGTTGTACAAGGTATGCACATATGACTTCTTATTAATTAATGTTGACATAGTGAAGAAGACACTGTTCATCTGATTCTCAAACTTCTTTCAGCTCTTATCACATCTTGTACACTCTCAGCTGCAACTTCTGCTAAAAGCTACTCTTTTTCTGAGTTCTTCTCTTCTTCTGTTGTCTTCTTCACAGTCTCAGCAGCAGTAACATTAATGACACAAGATTGTACAGCAGACAGAAGTTTGCAGTTCTTAATGAAGTGATCATTGTCTTCACAGTGCATGCATAGTCATTTCATATGATGTTTCATCACTTTCTTCTCTGACACTCATTGTGCTCTGCACCTCTCTTCAGTTTCTGTAACTGTGACAATGATGTGTTCAATGAGTTCTCAGTTCATGTTGTCTGTGTGAGACTGTTGTGTGATGATGATAGTTGTCATATGACACTCTTGAGTAACAGCCTTCTGAATTGAGTTTAAGTTGTGACTGACTCACTGTAGCAAGATAATGTACTCATCATACAACACAGAGATTGAGGTGACAATCAGAGCTCACATGAGTGTTGTGTCAAGACTGTTAATAAGAAATGTTTTCTTGACAGCATCATCTCATTTCAAGCCTTCTGCTTTTAACAGTATTTGTTTGAAGGTGGTCAGGTGTCTAGCAAATGGTTTTCTCATCTGTTTTAAAGTTTTTAAGGTATGAGTTGCTTTTTTCTTTGATTCTGAGTCATTGTACACATGTTAAAGCTGATTGATCAGCTCCTCAATGATTGTATGGTTTAAAACTTTGTTTGACTTAATACAAACCACAATTCAAGGTGTGACCTGGCTTAAAGTCAACCCTTCAAGCCAACTGTGTAAGTATCAGAACTGCACACTGACATTGTTGTCTGACATATTCACATTCAATTTAGCAACAATTTGTTGTAGTCAAGGTCTGAATTTCACTCTCTTTCCTTCAAATCTGAGTGAATCAGAAAGACACCATTTTGAGTGCTGACTTATGCTCATTGCTGCAATGAGCTGCTTTAGGGTGAGACCATTCATACAATTGACTGATTCTTGAGAAGAAGGTAATGTTGTAACAGCTGATGTTGAAATAGCTGTATCTACTGATGTAGCTAATGTGAAATTGTTTTAATTCATCACAAAGGTATAAAGAAGATCTGTACAAGCCTTCATGTTTCACATGTTCTCTTTTGTACAACTCTTCATGCTGTGTAGTTCTGTCATAAGTATTTACACTCAAGAAGAAATCTTCTCAGCAACAGTCTTTACTTCATCTGTCATAGAGGTTTCTGTGCTCATTCTGCACTGATTTCAACAATTGTACAACAAGGCCTCTAAAGTAGGTCAGGTCTAAATGAGAATAGTATTTTAATGTCATGAGTTTGCAATGAGACTGACGCTCAATTGATAATTTCTAAATACAAGAAGAATACTATGAAGAGAAAAAGAAAAGCTTCATACAGAAGCAAAAAGATAATGTGCTTTAGTCTTAGAGTCTTAGTAAGCAACTAGATCATAAGACCTTAGTATGGGTTCAACTCATGACACTACCTATCTATCTATCTACTGACACATACCTCACTATCATCATTCACCATGTTGACATTCTTGATTCTGTCATCTCTGACATCAAATCAATAAGAAAAAAGCTTTTTCTATTAAATAAGAAACTCATTATGATGTCAATTGATGAATTCAACATCAATTGACCCTATGTGAACAATATTTGATGTTGTCAGAATGTTCAAACCTATTCAAACTGTGTTGTTTTGAATTATCTATGTTGTCAGTATTGAAAGAAGTGAATTTCTGTTCAGAAAGACTTTTTAGTGTCTTGACAATGTTCTGTCAGAGCTGAGCAGCAGTGTAAAGTGAGTTTCACTGTCACTCACTTTCTCAATGAAAGTGCAGTCACACTTCAATGAAACAGCAATTGAACAAAGCATACTCACACCCTTAAAAAGATTGATTGCTTGAAGAGAAACTCAAAACTCTGTGAAATTGCGGTTCTGAAAGTAAGTAAAAACTATTCACCAATAACTATTACTCAGATCATGCAAAAGAATAATGAAATGAAGAACTCTGACAGAGCATATATGACGCAAATGAACATTCAGAATGCTGAACAGGCATGAAAACAACTCAATTCAGACAAACACATAGCAGAAAGCAAGCTTTCATGGCTTATACAGCTTGCTGAGGCTGTGAACTACCTCAATTTGTGTGGTTTTGACACTCAGTGACTCAAAATCCCTATTAAAGACAAATTAAACTCTGAAAGTGTCATATTTGAACTGCTGAATCAAATTAAAAAGCTTTGATGTTGTGAACATCTTACAATAATGAATTTCACCCATTGTACAAATGCATTGAGGTGGTATTTATATACAATGATGGTACAAGACAAATTTGAAAGCTGAATTTCTGTGATTCATCTTCTTTTCACTCATGAGAACTCTGATATCTTGAAGAAAGCTCTACAACAGTTGAAAATCTGATGCATGAGAGGATGAAACCTTTACTACATGCTTATAGATGATTCAGCTACAGAACAGACCGCTGTAAAGAAAGCCTTTTTAAAGTTGAAAGCAAAAAAGCAGAAAGTGAACCATTTACTCTGTAAAGTACACAGCAACTGTACCTTACAGAGATACACAGCTCTGCTTGAAAACTGCAGTCTCACAGCTCTACAAACTGCACTCTGAATTCAGTAAACAGTTATGAGATGTGATGAGTTCATTGAGAAGACTCTATGTGTAGCTTCAAGTCAAAAAGCACAGAATTATATTATTGAAGAATGACAGAAAACAAAGCAAAAATGTGCTGCATATGCAAGACAGCATAGCCTCTTATTACTTCAGATGAGTGCAGTCACAATTGATTATATTTATAACTAATGACTTAAGCTGAATTAGGTTATCACTATAAATAATGTCAAATTTTGATACTTCTCTCTTAAACAGTCAGTTAATAGGGCTACAATGAGTTGATTCAGCCTTACTGAAATATGCATGCACATCAATTGCATTGCACAACAATGAGATTAAACTGCAGAAAAGGTGAAGCACAATTTCTGTACTCAAAATCTTTCTGACACAGTAATGTGGCCTAGAATGCGACAGCTACCTTGCCCAGTTCAACTTTTAGTGGTTTTGAAGTTACAACAGACTGAAAAGATGTGTGAGAAGAGTGTGAAGCCATTTCAATTGAATATTGATGAGAAAACAGGTGAATTCTTCTGTGACTGTGTGTTTTTTCAGTTCTACAACCTTCTGTGTTGATATTTCTGACAGCAGGAAATTCTTTACTGAAATCTTCTTATCTTTGACATGTGGGCTTGATATGAGTTTATGTGAGAGAACTGTGAATTTAAGATATACAAGAGTATAAAAACAGAATACATAGCCAATAACTTGAATAAAGAGATAGAAGCATCAAAACAACATTGTTTAAAGGTTTGAAAGCTTCTGAAGTCACTAAGAACTTGAAACTACAGTTTAAAGAAGAATATTGAGACACAGAGTGTTGAATTGAACATTAAAAATGAGGTTATACAGCTATGAATACAGGGTTTGACTGAATTTATGTCTACAATAAATAGCAAGAATGTGAAGAATCTAATGAAGAAATATAAGACACTAGAGGGTCTTAAAGTTGACAACAGTGAGGTAGATTAGCACAGGGAATATATAAACACCATAGTCTGTATGAAATTTATGATTTCTCACTGAAATTCATGAACATGTGATTTCTATGATGCATCAGTGTTTATTTACTATGTAATCTACACTAAAACTGAATACAACTAATTACTAGGTGCAGATGTTAGTGTTGTCAGATTAATCAAGGCTGACAACTTGAGGTGAGTTCTTCTTCTTGTGTACATATTCTACTAACTCTTGTTTAATAGGTATGGGAAATCCTGAACAGCCTTCTTACACAGTACTACAAACTCAAAGAGGCTGCTCAGAACCTCACTGACGACCAGAAAGCTGCTCTGTTTTCAGGGTGGATAGGAATGCTTGAAAAGATAATGGGGCCTCTTTGAAGGCAAGAGGTGAATGAGTTACTAGAGGCTATTCCAAAGGTCCCATGGTCATGGATACAAGAGACTGATTCACAATTGAAGGCTCAGGGGGCCTCAAAGGACATACTTGAGGAGCGGAAGGCTGGAGTCAAGACAGAGGTGAAGCGGAGGACTTGGTGGGTTGATGACTGGGAGGAGTTAGAGGGGTAGTAGGTGGAAAACGGCGACAGCAAGGGTAGAGAGGACAGTGAGGTCAAGAAGGACAGCGACAGCGAGGGTAGAGAGGACAGCGAGGTGCCTACAATGTACTACTCCAAATCTATAGCTATACAACATATAATATAGTATTTACATGTGGGCAATGCAATTTTGCGGCAGCAAGGTTTTTAGCATATAATTAAACTAAACACCAAGCCAATGACGACAGCGACCTTATGCACATACATAATTCTAGACTACAGTATTTAATTTGACTTTAATTACTAGGTTGGGGGCAGAATAGAAACACCCGCGCCGCGGAGATGCGACTGCGGTGTCACTGTCTCACTCTGACCAGAAAACCAACATCCGCCCGGACATTGAAATCCGAGTGGCATTGAATATGTTGATCCTCAAGCCAAGTGTCTATCTGCAGATGAGAATTCCATGTCGTCCGGTCATGATGAAACAATCCTGCTCCGCCAAACAATCCAGCCTCCGAACCTTTCATTATGAGTCCAAGCACAATCCTTCACGACGAGCCGGCGACCGCATTTGAAGAGCCTCTCTTCAAGGCCAAGGCTTCAATTGCAACACAGTCTTTGTATACGATCAAAGAGGAGCCGATTCATATACGCAGGCCCATTCGTGTAATATGCTTGGGCGCCGGATATTCGGGGTTGATGATGGGGATTATCTTCAGTCAGCGCCTGCAAAACGGGAACGCTGAGTTGGTGATTTATGAACGAAACCACGACCTGGGTGGCACTTGGCTGGAGAACAGGTTCGGCGGCGACTTCATTCGTTACCTTCTACTTCTGTGCCCGATTGAACTGACCCATGGGCTTCCAGGTACCCGGGTTGCCAGTGTGATATTCCTGCTCACAACTATGCATACTCCTTCGAGCCCAATCCCGAGTGGCGCAATTACTATGCTACTTCAACCCAGATACATGAATACATGAAGAAGACGGCGCAAAAGTACGATGTCGCAAAGTACATTAAATATCGGCATTCCATCAAATCTGCCCGCTGGAACGAAGACGAGGGAAAGTGGAAGATCAAAGTGCAGGATGGTCAGAGGGTGTTTGATGACGAATGTGATGTGTTTATCAATGCAGGCGGTGTTCTGAAGTGAGACGTCCTTTGCACGCCCCCGTGCCCGTTTGCGTCACAGGCTGACTCTTACTTTGCTTTCCTTGTAGCAATTGGAAATGGCCAAATATCGAAGGAATCCATGATTTCAAAGGAAAGCTCCTCCATTCGGCTCATTGGGACGAATCACAAGACTTTACCGGCAAGAAGGTTGCTGTTATAGGCATTGGATCCTCCGCAATTCAAATCATTTCAAAGCTTTCCAAGGGTAGGCCTTTCTTGTCAATTTCTGTCGAATCGATATCCCCCACATTCACAGAAATCCATACTTACATTGAGACAAGTTGTATCCAGTTTGACCTCATTCATTCACTCACAAGCCTGGATTTCGCCTGCCCCAGGAATTAATGAACCAACAGGGAACAACCCGGATATGGATGAAAGCTACAACTACGCTCCAGAGGTCATAGAGAGGTTTAAAATCTGACCCTGAGTTTCTCCTACAGCACTGCCAGGCCCTAATCAATCGACGCATTGTGAACTTCAAGAGAACTATGGCGGACTCTGATATTCAGAGGGGAGCGCAGGAGCTCTTCAGGCGGACGATGACAGAGAGGTTAGGAGACAGTGAGAAGGGAAAGATGCTAGCTCAAATGCTGTTACCATCATTTCCCGTGGGATGCCGCAGACAAACACCTGGTCCAGGCTACCTGGAAGCCTTGGTTCAAGACAACGTTGACACTTGATGGGATGACATTGCCAAAATTACAGAGAAAGGTATCCTGACCAAGAGTGGCGAAGAGCTTGGATTCGACGTCATTTGTTGCGCCACAGGGTTCGACACATCTTTCCAACCCAGCTTCCCCCTGATAGGAAGGGGGGGTGTTGATCTGGCAAAGAGATGGTCCGAGGAACCCCCGTCGGCCTATTTTGGCATCGCGGTTCCAGACTTCCCCAACTACTTTGGTACATTCTGGCGCCTCCTCTCGTCCGCATTTTATTCTCCGAAGATAAAACTAAATTGCTGCAGCCTTTATTGGACCCGGTTCCCCCATTTCGAACGGATCCTTGGTCCAGGGTATCCAGATGATGGGGATTTACATCTTCAAATGCATTGACAAGCTACAAACTGAGTGCATACGTACCCTAGATATCAGTCATGCTGCGACCAGAGACTACAATGAACACATTCAAAAGTTCCTGAAACGAACTGTGTGGGTTGGAAATTGCCGAAGCTGGTATAAACGGGGCACGACGGATGGACCGGTAGTCGCTATCTACGGCGGCACCTCATTCCACTTCATTGAGGCTTTGAAAAATCCTCGCTGGGAGGACTACAATATTGAGCTTGTTCGGAGAGTGTCTCCGAACAGGTTTGCCTATTTGGGCAATGGATTTACTTTGAGGGAAACTAAGACTGAAAAGGTTTCCGATACTCAGACTCTCAATTTCGACGATTATTGGAAACTGGTGGTTTTGCCAGAGTTATATGATTAGCCCTGGTTCACATGTATACACTAGACCTTCGTTCTCTTCGGGTCGCACTAGATAGATTGAATATATGTGGCCTTTTCTTACGGTTCCTTGGAAATGGCAGGCGATTTGTGCCATCCAGTGACCAAAAAGACAGCGCGGTCTAAAGAAATGATCAAGCAATCTAACTGTTGAACGACTCCTTCCTCTTTCTCCCGGGGCCCATTTCCAAGACGTCTCATGAAACGCTACTTATCAACGGTGGGTGGGTTTTCTACAGCCCACTCAGTGCCCGGTGAAATCGGTTCAGCGGCATTCAGAGCTCACTGAATAGATTCATTGATGACTTCATCCCATCTGCGGCTGGAGGGAAGGCTCTCATATCTTCGGAACCCATGCGGCAAGCCCTGAAAGATGTGAACCTTTGTCAAGACACTGTATTATTCGTCAAGAGAGGTAAACCATAAAGGATAGGAGGCTGACTCCCCTGTTTTTCGTGAGCTTTTCAGCATACAACAAAGCCTCATCTCTCAAGGGATCCATTCCAGCGACCAAAACTGCTGTTTTTGACATCCCTACTACGTCCCTGTTTTCTACATTGCCCATACTAACAGATGGGTCGGTAGGATCTTTCACATCTAAAAGGCCAATGAACAGATCTATCTGGGTTCTGGGCAAGATCGGCGCAGTAATATTCTGGTGATAGGAGCTGATCTCTTTCGAGGCGAGGAGATCGAAAGGATATGCGTCAGGATGGATCAACCAGGGAATACATAGGATTTGGCCTCGGATCCTCCCTCGCCCCGATGACAATTGATTTTCCCTCAAGACGACTGACGCCGCAAGACCACCTCCTGCGGAGACCCCACCAAGGAGAAGCTGGTTCTTATCACCGCCAATATCATTCATATGCTGAGTAACCCACTCAAAGGCATCTCAGGCATCATTGTACTGGGTTGGATGTTTGAATTGCGGGGTATGACGGTAGCAGACGCTGACAGCGACAATTGGTAGTGCCGTTACAATTCTCGCGCAATTCGCATCTTCGGAGGAGAAGGTTCCAAAGAGATAGCCTCCACCATGGAAGAAGAGGTACACCGGAAGGGAAATAGTATCTGCTGCGTCTCTTGGTCTATACACACGGATGGGAATGGTCTGCCCATCTCGTGTGGGAATTTTGAAGTCCTTGCAGCAAATCTTTTGTTGAAGGCCTGTCGAGACGAAAAGTATAAGCCAAAGTAGCATTGTTCATGAATGGAAGAGTGACAACCTGAGCTTTGCATATATTGAGCTGATACTAGGTCCCGAGCAGCATTCATGGCTTGTTGAAGTTCCTCAACACTCTGCCCCAGGAGCTTGATGTGTTGCCGCCATGATGGTAGTTCTTGTATGCTCTTCCCATTCTGAGCTGGGGCCACGGTACCTCGAGTAATCTGCCATTGAAGATCATGTATAGAGTCGTGATCAAGTTTTGCCTGCTGCTTAAGATTCAGAAGTCGATACAACAATAATAAGTCAAGCCTTGTATGGTCAGGCTTCTTGTTTGCCTTGAGAAAAGGATTGTTTGGGTTTTAGAGTTACATTAGGATTAATGCATAGAAGGGAGTTTTGGCTGAAATTAGGGTTATAGGACTTCAAAATCCGCCAGCAGTCCCGCTCAAGTTCGCCATCAAGTCTTGAAGCCGAACTGCTGAGACTCACGAAGCTGAAGACGTAGTGGTGTCGAGACCCGATGCCATGGTGATGATATAGGGAATGGACGTTAGTCACCGGAGATGTAAGGCCTTCGACATGCTCTACATTTCGTGTAACCCTCTTTATTCAATGCTCTTTGAATACTATCTCCAGATACATTGAGTCTATTTCTTTTACCCAGTTACGCCCATAACAAGTGTCGACTATCATGAGAATGTGTTGCAGTTCAGATAAGTGCTCGAATGCTGCGTTGGCTGAGTATTGACCGTCTATGGATGGGGTACGCCATTCATGAATTTGGTCAATTTATGAATGACATACGCTGCTCATTGACCTACAACTATGCTAATTCTAAGATCATCACCGTACCGTGAGCACGATGCCCTCTCCCACTGAACCTGCTTCCACGGAAACTGCTCATGGCCTCTTTGCTCTTGAAGGCTGTTTTCTTAGCCCCTTTTGCGTTCGTGATGCTATTGCTGAAGCATTGCCACAGGCAATATCCTCTGTGTGAAAGAAGACGGAGCATTTCTGTTCATGCTTCCGACACTGACAACGCTTCGTCCTGCACACTCTTTTGCAGGAACAGGTCAGCTTTCCAGATGAAAGTGGTCTCATCTGGGAGCAGGAGAAGCTGGCTGGTAAGCATTTGCCTACTGAGGACTTCATATTTCCTTTGGATGATTTGCATGTCCGGGTTCGTGTCGCTGATTGCTTTGACCTTTGCAAAAAATCGTTCGGGATCTATAGGCCCTCGATCCAGAGCTGGGATGGGGACACTCACAATTGACCCCTACCTCGAAGCCCTGAATCGTTGTGTCGACGGCTGTACCCCTGGATTCCACGCTTATTTGCATGTTCTTGATTTGCTTTGACCGATTTTGTAAGGCTCTCTCACTGCTGTTGGCACTGGGGAACTCTGGGTCGATGCATTCGTCTGAGTTGCTGTCATGCAGACGTTGAGTACTTTCTGGTGCTGCGTCTTCGATGAACTGCTCCTAATCTACATTATCAAGCCCATCATCTAGGTCGTCATCGCTGTTGATGATCGTGATCTCTTCAACCGGCGGTTGCGGTTCGGCAGACTGAATAGGGTCTTGTGATTCAAGCTCGGTGGGAATTGAGGTTCGTTTTTTTCAGCGACAGGAATCACAGTGAAGCGGCGTGCCTCCTTTTCAAAGACGACCTAATACAGACTAACATTCATTGCACTCTGCGCATTTCATGAACCCGCTCGAAGGTCTGGGTTGAGTTGATAGAGGTGAGGGGTCCCCGGGATCGGTACTTATGGCAGACTGCACATAACTTCGGTAGGAATTTGACCTCATTGTGTCTTATCCTATAGTAATGTATCAGTCAACGCTTCAGACGCTTTTCCTACACGTTCTCCACAGAATGAACTACAGGTTTCCCATCCTCCGAAGAGCTAGTTTCAGGTATCACTACATCTCCCGTCATCTCTCCGTCATCTTTCCTGCTCTGAATGTCCGTCACATGTACGGATACCTGCATGTGTTTGGCGACCTTGACCACATTCAAAGGCCCCTTCACGCTTCTGAAGATTGTATCCATATCCTCCAAAGAATGCATACGCGTCTCGGGAAAAAAGAAGTAAACAACTGTGAGGGAGATGAGCAAGGATTCCTCAAATGTGGATGAAGGGTACATATCTGGTAGTATCAGACATAGGTTCGTACAAGTGAAGACGATGAAGTATTTGAAGCCAAGGTTAGTAAAGCCAACTGGAGAGACTTTCACCACCAAAAAGTTAAAACACCAAAGTGTGCTGGTCGTCAGAGCATAGATGGGCACACGATAAGCCAAAGGAGCCACTTCTGTACCGTAGAGGTAGTTCACGCCCAGGGCACCGATAGCGAAGAACATGGCAAACAAGAAGACACAGATGGCGGCAATAATCGAGCAAACTCTACTGTCCTGTGCGTGGGAAACAGTACCCGCAAGGATGATAAACACAGTTCCCATGCCAGCTGCTCCAATCATCATCAATACCCGCCGTCCGACTCGATCGACGGTATAAAAACAAACGAGAGAGCAGGCGAGCTGAAACATGTATATTGAGCCTGATAGGATCCGGGAAACCAAGGGGGATAAGCTGACATATTGTGAGAAGATGGTGGTTGTGTAGAATCCAATGACGCCTGCTCCGTCCATCTGCTGAGCAAAGGTGCTGAACATGGCTAGAAAGGTTCGATTCAACAGTCTGTCTTCTTTATTGCGGAGGAGGCCGAGAAAGCTCCCCTTGCCCATTTCTGCTAGGGATTGCTGCATTTTGCGGACATCCTCTGCGATCACGGGCAAGTCTTCGGGGAGATCTTCCAAGATGGCCATGACGGTCATTGCTTCTGCAATCCGGCCTCATTTCACCAACCACCGAGGCGAGTCTGGGAGAAAGGGGATAAAGCAGAGCATCACGATAGCAAACAGGATTGGAACGGCCAAGGGAAAGCGCCAAGAGACTGGCTCGGTGGCAAAGAACAACTCAAGGTCAACCCACTGCGAGATGGCCAGGCCGGCGCTCGCAAACACCCCTTCCAGAACAACAAGCGCGCCCCGATGTTCTGCGGAAGACGACTCCGATTGCCAGACTGGAACAGTCGCTGAAATGGCCCCGAATCCGAGCCTCAAGATCACGCGGCCTACGAGAAACTGGCCCAAGGAAAAGCTGGTACAAAGAATAATGGATCCTACGATGGTGAGCATGTTCCCAATTGCAATGGTCCGAAGGCGTCCGAGCTTATCGCCGAGCGTGAAGCAGGCGAGAGAACCCATCATACATCCAACTGCGTAGAGTGCTACGACGGTGCCTATGTAGCTCAACCAGATTAGGCCACATGCAAGCTATGATTAGGCACAGATAAAAGTTTCCGTACCCTGAATACGCGCATTCTCCGCTTGATGCGAGCCAGTCGTATGTACCGTGTCAATTTGGGGGAAGGTACCGACGAAGGAGTCTAAGGTGAGAAGCCCCCCTACTACCGCGTTGTTGTAACCCAGCAAACAATAGGCGGGGCAGACGACGGTGATGATCATGAGCCGTATGAGGCTCTGGCCCCTGAGTCCGAAATGTGGTTTCGCCATGTCGTTGATTCGAGTGCTGTGACGATATTTGCTCGACGTCAAAGCGAACTCAGACCTTATCTAGCACTTCCTGAGGTAGCCAGCTGGAGTCATAAGTCCACGGCTGCAGAGGCTGGTGCGGAGTCATGATTGATGGGGTTCAAAGCCCGGGGCTCACATTTTCAAGAGAAGGGGTTACGATGCAATCCCGCTGTTGCTGTCAGCCAATGTCCGGGGAAACTTCATCATTGTGTTCGGAAATTAAACTCCGTACACAGACTCCTCATTACGGAGAACTATATTGAGGTTACCACATTTATTATTTTTCATTTGCAAAATTCAGCAATAATGTTGATGTCAGTACAAGTTGCACCTGATCACTGATGTTGCATGGGTAAAGCTCAGTGTTTACGTTGAGTGTAAAAGTAGTGTCGGCGGAAGAGGAGGTGCCAAATATGCGCAAGACACAGTCGTATTTTTGCGCGTTTAGGGATGTCAGGGTGCGGCCCATTGCACAGCAAGGGCTAAAGTAGTAGAGAAAGATGTGTGTAAGATGTACCTTCGGCAAGGCAGATAGAGATAGAGCTGTGTGTGAGATGGAGAGAGCATGATGGAGATGCTTGAGGGAGATATGCCGCTTATGTACTCAGGTCAGACTGACTGGTACGGCGCAATCTGAGACAGTGACATTAATTTAAGGCGCAAAAATAACTCTAGAAGACTAGCGTTTCTGTCAAAACCTGACGATTTTCTCTATCCTTCTGCTGCGGTGACGGCGAGGACGAAGGAGCAAGAAATGGGGATCTGTTTTGGGCGCTGGGGTCTTTTTTGGATGCCTCACCCCAGCTTCAGCTGGGGTGGGGGTGTTAAAGGTGACAGAGGGTGAGCTAAGCGACGCAACTCACCCATCAAGCGGCGAGACTCACTCACTAGAACGGATAACATAGAAAGAGAGGACAGGGTAGTAAACTAGATCAAGAAACATAATATTACTATATCAAAAAAAGATCTAGAATACCGAGTAAAAGCAACAGCAAAACTAAGTTTCAAGATCAGTTTATACCTTTGAAGCCCAACTCACTCTTCTCTTCACTCTTCGTACTTCTCCTGAGTGCTTGATGCCCTATAGCAGACCCATCCGCTCTCTGCACCAGGATCCTAAAATGGTTCTTTCCCACCCCAGAACACTTCTTCTTCTTAACCTTCGCATCTTCACAAGAGTTCCTCCAGGAGCAGCACTTCTTTCTACCATCCACTTTCTCGCATCAACAACAGTTCTTGATTCCAACAGGCTTCGCCACCTGCCCGGAGACATCCTTGCCCTCCACCTCGCCCTTCTCAGAAACCTCCAATTGCATCATCACACTCTTAGTACGCCAATACTCATTCCACAGCTTCAACACCGCTCCAATGCTCTCCCTCCGAGCACACCGGTCATAAACCTTTTTGCCATCCTTCTCTTGCTGCAGCCCTCTCAGGGCGTTGTTAACCGTTTGCCTACGCCGCACAGCTCTCGCAACACAAGTAGCCGTTCACGGCTCGCCAATCAGACATACAGTCACGACACCGCTAAGTACAGTGAGGAACGTCTGGTCGGGGGTTGGTGCTGCGGCGGATTGTAGCGCTTGCGTGAAGAGTGTCCAGTCACCGGGTGAGATGTTGAGGTCTATAAGAGCAGGGTGATACGCAAAGCCGGATGAGAGGAGAGGGTTGGCTGTCGGGATTGCGAGGGTTGAATGATCGTGGATGACCCTCATAGATGGGACTGTCATCGAATGGGGAGATGGCGGTCAAGGTGACGGAGGGGAGCTTCTTCTCGTCGTACTCGGGAGGAGAGTCAATGATGGCCATTCTGCCTGAAGGATGAATAGATTTGTTGGTTTTAGAAAGGCTTTCAATGATTGTGGATTGAACGGATGTTTTCTTGTGTGATGTATGTCAGAAGCTGATGAGAATGAGACAATAAAACTCAAAGAGCAGCATGGCGCCTTATATTTTCGAGGTTGGGTCGCCCTTGACTATGATGAATTACGTCCATTTCGGACTTTGGACCATCGGCGTTACGAGGATAATGGCATCTCCCAACTGATTCATACTATCCTCAAGTATGTACGCGCGTAAAATAGAGAAGTAAGTCCATGACCATTCTGAATAGTCATTTCATGGTGTTGTACATGAGGAGGAAAAGTTATATCGGAACAACTTGATGTCCGCTTGGCCAGGGTAAGCGAATTTCCGCAAGTGACGGCCGAGGCTCGGTGACAAAATTTGGTGCGTGCATGGCGACGAAATCTGTCACTGAGCCTCGGGCTATGATGCATGATGGGAGCTTTACTCTTTTCGGTGTTCAAAATGCAAAAGGCCTTGAAAGTCGTTAATGACTGCTTGCAATTGGAATATGGCAGAGCCAACAGGAAAAGTTATATTATTGGAATAATTTGATGTCTGCTCGGCCAGGGTAAGCGACTTTTCGCAGGCGACGGCCGAGAAGTCGCTGTAGAACATATGTTGTATGACATTTTCTGTGTTCAACATGCGAAAGGCCTTCAAAGTTGTTACATGACCGCTTGTGATTGAGATCATGGCAGAGTCATCAGCATACAGGTCAATCTGTGAGAATTAATATTCCCATTTCCGTTTCTAAATTCGGATGCACAATGTGGATATTGCGTGTAGATAGAGTCACTCTGCTACAGCGCTTTTTAGAAGTTCTGCGCCAAAGGTCATTTAGCGAAATTTTCTAACAAAATGTATAGAAAACCTGCAAAAAAACCTTTCCACCACCCACCACTCATCAATTCAACCTCACTGTCACTGTCATCATGACTAAACAAAAGACCTCTACAAAGACTTCTTCTACAAAGAAGAAGACATTCAAAATGACAAAAACAGCCACCTCACAGCCTATTTGAGCACTCTCACAGCATATTCAAGCCTCATTCACACCTTCTTCTATTCTGAATCTCATAAGCAATGTCTTTATTCAGATCAATAAGAATAATGTCACTGTTAACAAGAACTCATTGTTATTCTCAAAATATACTGTGTCTCATATAGTATATCTGAATGAGAAGATGATGAATGAGAACTTAAAGGTCTATCAATTGAACAAAGAAATAAAGAGCTTTGTGTAAAGAAAGTTGAATATTTCAGTGAATCTTGAACAACAGCTAAAGAAAGCCCTACACCCATATCAGAAAAAAAGAAAACAAGCAGAAGTCATGAAAGGCATGAGTATGAAGGCATATGGTTATATAAATGAGATGAAAGCATTATAAGCATTAAAGACAATGAAGCATGTTAATTAGTTCATTATAATGTTATATCTATGTACAATTAACAAAGCTGTTATGAAAATGTGTCTCTGCATTGCCCTCAGCATTATATTTCTGTACTGTCATACAAATAAACCCTGAAAATTCACCCTTATATTTCTTCAACAATGTCTTATGTTTTCTCATTCATGTCTTTAGCTCACTAAAGAACTTCTTGATAGAATTATAATCTGATGAGTAGAAAGAAAGGTATGCAAGAATGACATCAGTCTCATAACACATAGCTGTAAGTTTTTATTGACAGAATTAGCAAAGAGACTTATATCAGTATGAAAACCTATCTCTAAATTATGTATTCTGCAATTATTTATGCACAGAACACTACATGACTCTGAAAACTGTTTACATTTAAATAGAACCTTGTTTTGAATGAAATCATTGAACATGTCTGTATTCACCCTTCTTTTGTAGACTTCTTATGTGATATAACTATTGACTGTATAGACTGAAAGAATGCTGTAATGCTGTTCTTTCTTAAAGAACTCTGTTGTGACTGCTTGTTTTTTCACAGCTGCTCAGCCATATTTTCTATCAGAGATGCAGAGATTAAAGACACTTTTGTTGATGAAGACTAGCTGTTGTGCATGCCAGCTACTTAGCTGCATCATTTAGTTGTCACAAACCTTCTGAGATCACTCAGCTGCTCATTTCTGACATTAAAAATGATCTCATTAACTATGGTGACAGTGACAAGAGCATGCTTACCTTCTTTCTTAATCAATTGACTCATTTAAGAGTAACTCAGACAGTAGCAATGCTGACCTTCACTTCATACTTGTATTAAATATATCTCTGTACCTTGTTCAGATATGCTGTGGGTCAATTCTCAAGAAAATTAAGTACATTCTATACTAATTGTTAGTAGATCAGACCCACATATCTAAACAGAGATTTATCTCTGTCATAGCAGCAGTGAGTTGTCTTGAGGCCCTCATCTTTGACAGTTTAGGTATAGTTACTGACCCTCATTGTCATAGGTTTCTTTAAAACCTCTTAATGTGCTTTTGACTATATTCTGTGATCTGTGCTATAGTCTTAAAAGCCATTTC
>JAABUP010006415.1_pt1 | contig 16687 bp, 15 predicted proteins | sample 5559201 | NCBI WGS metagenome assembly JAABUP01 (sample SAMN10711887, study PRJNA513373) | rock metagenome | isolation source: Antarctica rocks | place: Antarctica
GCCGCAGTTCGGAATCTTCGTCGAAACCGATCCTCAGGCAAGGACCCCACGTCCTGCCCTCATGACACGCTGAGACCACCAGTCACGCCAGTCACACCAGCCCCAAGTGAGAACACCTCACTGTTGTCGTCGACTTTGCGGGGGTGGTCACTGCTCATTTGGGAGCTACGATCTCACACCTTCGTGATCGTTCGGTCCGATGCCCAAGCGGTTCGATGGGGCTCGATTTCCAGCCAGCCGAGCTTGGGTTGTCAGAAGGCCCTGCGCAGCATGGCGACAGCATCGCGGACGGCCCAACCGGCCAACCCTCGGTGGCCGTGGCCTGCGCCAGGACCTCTGCTTGCACCGAGTTGCGCAGCCCGTATTCAACCGCACGTCGAACCCGCGCCGAGAGCGAAACTTCGTAGACATCGGCCCGCCGCCGAACCTCAGCCGACCGGGGAGTCGGACCGGGACCTACGCGGTGAGTCCGGTTGGTGTCGGGTTGGTTGGCGGCCGCTGGCCGCGTCTTGCGGCACCTGGAGCGCGGGCGGGGGTAGTAGTCGTGGTTCTCGTCGAGGGTCATGGGTTCGTTCCTCGGATTCTCCGGTACTGGGTCGCGAGGTCGAAGGCGGCCTCGTAGTAGCCGATCGGACGGCAACGGGGGTGGATCGCCCAGCGATCAACGACCCGAGGAGCCAGGAGTCACTTGGTGTCATGCCGGGTCTTCCCTGCGTGGCGTGCTGCGGATACGATAGCGTTTGAAAACTATTCAGTGGTTCTTTAGGGGTTTCGGTGCAGCCTTCGGTGGTGGACGACGCGATCACGGCGTTGATGCCGCGCGCGGTTTCGCTGCTGGAACGGCTGGTGGCTGAGCCAAGCACAGTGGGATCGGAGTCCGGCGCCCAGGAAGTCTTCGCTTCTGAACTCACGGCTGCGGGTTTTCGTGTCACGAGGTTTCCGATCCCGGAGTCGATCGGTGACGATCCAGCGGCAGGTGTTCCCAGCCAGTCCTACTCGGGCCGCTACGACGTCCTCGGGGAGCGGGGCGCCGGTAAGCGGTCGTTGATCCTAAACGGTCACATCGACGTGGTGCCTGCCGGGGACACGTCGAGGTGGTCCAGCAGCCCCTTCACCCCGACGCACCGCGACGGGTGGCTGGTCGGGCGCGGTGCCGGTGATATGAAAGCTGGATTCGCGGCCGGGCTGCTCGCCTTGTGGGCGCTCGACGAGCGGCAGCCGGGTTGGTTGTCAGGTCGGTTGACGGTGGTGTCGGCCATCGAGGAGGAATGCACCGGCAACGGCACTCTCGCCGCCGGCCTGGCCGGATACATCGCCGACGCCGCACTACTGCTGGAGCCCACCGATCTGCAGATCCTGCTGGGCGGGATCAGCATCATCTGGGTCGCCATCGAGATCGAGGGGCGCTCCGGGCACGCCGAAGCCGCGGTGCGATCGGGCAACCCCGTCGTGGCGGCGCTGCAGGTGATCGACGGACTGCAGACGCTCGAGCGGGCGATGAACGATGACCATGCGAAGGGGCGGGAAACCGATGAGGCCTTCGCGGCGATGGCGCATCCCTACAACGTCAACATTGGCACATTCCACGCCGGTGACTGGGCCTCGAGCGTGGCCGCTGCCGCCCGTTTGCAGGTGCGAGTGGGCCATCCCCGCAGTTGGAGCAGCGAGGAAGCGCTGGAGCGGGTCAGGGCTGCTGTCCTACAGGCCACCGGTGGAGACGAGTGGCTCCTCACGCATCCCCCTCAGGTGACGCTGAGCGGATACCGGGCGCAGCGCCACCGTCAGGCCCCGGACACCGACCTCGTGGAGCGGGTGGCTCGGGCGCACACGGCGGCACACGGACGCTCACCGGAGCGGGTGATGATCGGGTCGACCACGGACGCGCGGTTCTACCGCAACCAGTTCGGGATGCCTGCGGTTGCCTACGGTCCGCGGACCCGGAATATGCACGGCACTGATGAGGCGGTGGAGCTCGCCAGCATCGCCGACTGCGCGCGGACCGTCGCCCGATTCCTTACCGACTGGTACGCCTGATGGCGGGCACCACGGTGGACGCCGACATCGGTGCCCTGCGGCCGCTGTCGGTGGAGACCGCCGCTTCACGGATCGCGGACCGGTTCGTCACCGCGATCGCGTTGGGGCAGTTTGTCACCGGCCAGAAGTTGCCCACGGTGCTCGGGCTCGCCCGGCTGCTGGAGGTCAGCCCGACCACGGTCCGGGAGGCCCTCGCTCGTCTGGCCGCCCTGGGTTACGTGGTCGTCAAACGAGGTCGTCATGGTGGCACGTTCGTCACCGACCAATGGGGCCCGGACTCCGACGCGATGGTGCGGCGGACGTTACAGCCCGGGTGGGGGCAGTTGGAGGTCACCCTGGACATGCGTTCGCTCATCGAACAGCAGATCGCCCGCACCGCCGCGCAGCGATGCACCCCCGACGACGCGCGACGCATCACCACCGCCCTGCACGCCTACGCGATGGCCGGAACCGACCGGGAATCCTCCCGAGTGGCCGACCTCGAAGTCCACCTTGCCATCGCCGACGCCGCCCACAACCCGCAGCTGGCTGACTTGAGCCTGCGTATCCGGCGCGATGTGAGTCTGGGCTTCGAGGCCGAGCCCTACAACCACACCGTGCGGGCACGGGCCCTCGCCCAACACCCGCAGCTCGCTCAAGCGGTACTGGAGCACGACCCGGAGCTGGCCGCGCGCCATGCAGCGGAGCACTTCTCCCTCACCGAGGCGACCTTGCGGGAGCTGCACGCGCGCATTGACTCTCACCCGCCCACCATCCCAGGAGACACCACCCATGCCCACTGAATGCCTTAACGGCGTCGACATCCACTACGAAGTCGACGGTGACGGTGCGGAAACCGTCGTCCTGATCAATGGTCTCGCCGATGACGTCGATACCTGGGCCTACCAGCTTCCTGCCCTGCTCGAGGCGGGCTACCGGGTAGTGCGCTTTGACAACCGCGGAGTCGGTGCGAGCGGGAAACCGGCCGGCCCGTACAGCGGTACCCTCCTCGCTGCCGACACCAAAGCGGTAGTAGAGCACTTGGGGTTCAACGACGTCCATCTGATGGGCGTTTCCATGGGCGGGATGATCGCCCAGCAGTACGCCCTGGATTATCCACGCGACCTGCGGTCGCTGACACTGGCGTGTACCTACGCCACCCCCGGGCCGTTCTGCTCACGGATGTTCTCGATGTGGGCGGACGCCGCTGCCGTGCTCGGCGTCCCACACGTGATGCGCGACGTCACGCTCTGGGCGTTCACCCTCGACTTCTTCAACACCCGGGAGGCCGAGCTCGCCGAGTTCGAGACGGCGATGCGCTACCTCGACCAACCCGTGCACGCCTATCTCGCCCAACTGGCGGTCATTCAGAACCACGACACCACCCGCGACCTCGGCTCGATCACCGTGCCCACCCTGGTCCTGGCCGGGGAGGAGGACATCCTCATTCCCACCGCGCTGTCGCACGACCTGCACGAGCGGGTGCCCGCATCGATCTGGGCCACCACCCCCGGCGGCCACGGCTGCATTTGGGAACACCCCGACGAGTTCAACACCGAGTTCGTCGCCTTCCTGCGTCAGAACGGACGTCACCAGTGATGGCTCACAACACCGGTTCCGCATCGGTCGGGGCCACCCGCACGCTCGACTCGAAAAAGCTGGGTCTGCTCGGGGTGCTCATGCCCGGCCTTGCCCAGATCGCCCCCGCCTTCAACCTGTTCTTCACCACCGGCGTCATGGCCAGCCTCGCCGGCGCATCCGTCCCATTGGTGTTTCTCATCAGCATGGTCGGCATGGTCGCTACCGGCCTGAGCCTGGCGCAGTTCTCCTCCATCTACCCCAGTGCCGGCTCCTTCATCACCTACATCACCCGGTCTATCGGGCCGCGGGTCGCGACCACTGTCGGGGTCATTGCCCTGGTCGGCTACATGATCGCCTTCGGTGGCATCTACGTCTTCGTTGGCAACTACATCGTGCAGAACGTACTCAACAGCCCGGACATCCCCGGCATCACCCAGATTGTCACCGTCATCTTCGGGATTATCGTTACCGCACCCGTAATCATCGGGCTGCAGTTCGGTGTCCGCGCCACGATCGTCCTGTACCTGTTCGAGGTGATCGTCCTCATCATCGTCGGGGTCGCCGTCCTCGCCCGCGGCGGCGCTGAAGGCCTGTCCCTCAAGCCGTTCACGTGGCCGACGGGCGCTGGCGCCTCCGACGTGTTCGTCGCGTTCAGCCTGGCGGTACTCGCCTTCGGCGGCTTCGAGGCATCGGCACCCTTGGCCGAGGAGACTCGCAACCCGCGACGCAACGTCCCTATCGCGGTTGTCGGCTCCGTGGTAATCAGCGGTGTGCTCTACGTATTCGGGTCCTATGCCATTGTCACCGCGTTCGGCGTGAACAACTTGGACACCTTTGCCGCCGACGCCAACCCCTTCCGCACCGCGGCAGCCAGCTATGTCTCATTCTTGGCCCCTGTGATCACCTGGGTGTTCCTCTCCAGCGTCACCAGCTCCTTCGTGGCCGCCAATACCCAAACCTCGCGGGTCATCTTCGCCGGTGCCCGGGGAGGGTTGTGGCCGCGTGGCCTCGCCCAGGTCAGCCCGCGCTTCAAGACCCCTTGGGTCGCTGCCATCGCGTTCGTCGCCCCCAGCCTGGCCATCGGCGTGGTGTCCACCGCCTTCACCGACCCAACCACCGCCTCCGGGTTCCTCGGCACATACGGCATCCTCGGGCTCGTCATCATGTACGTCGTCGCCAACATCGCCCTGATCGCGGAGTTCGTGAAACTCCGCCGCGCCGGTGTCCGCAAGAATCCACTGCTCTGGGTCGCGACCCCCGTCGTAGGCCTCGCCGTGCTCGCCATCCCCATCTGGGGTGACCTACGCCCCGGGCAAACCGCTCCCTACAACGCGCTGCCCTGGCTCGCCCTCGGCCTCATCGCCGTCGGTATCCTCTACACCCTGGCCCTGTCGCTGCTGCGCCCCAACGCTCTCACCCAAGCCCCCGCCCTCCTCGAAGGAGCCGACGCCGTCGAGGGCGACCCCCTGCCTCTCGGCCCGGCCTGAAGCGGGCCTCGGATGGCCGTCGTTCACGTCGCTACGACCTCGTGAAACGCAATCTCGGCGATGAGCATCCCTTGGAACCACCGATCGAGGTCGGAGTCAGTGACGGTCTCAGGCATTGCGTCCACCTCCCTGGCCAAGGCCTCGACCTGCTGCACGAACTGTGGCCGGGTATGCAGGTCGATCCACTCCTGTAACGCTGCCCGGCGGTCGGCGGGCACGAGCGCAGCGGCACGGCACCACTGCAAGTACAGGCTCTCGGCGGCGAACATCCCCACCAGGGCGGCCGGGCGACCGTCCGTCTGCGCGAGGCCCAGGGCGTATTCGGACAGCGCCGACGATCGGTGCAGCAGCGCGGCGGCGTCACCGCTGTATGGATACCGCGCGCGCAGATTGGCGAAGTACTCACGCTGTTCACCAACCAGGTCGGACAGCGACGCCACATGGCTCCGTGCGTTGTCCAGCGAGGTGGACTCCGCCACGACCAATCCGAGGACCCGGACCGCGGTCAGGACGAAGTCTTCCTCTACGACGAGGTATCGGCGAAAGGCCTCGTCGGTGAGATTGCCGTCGGCGGCATCACGAATGAAGCGGACGGTACACGCTTCGGTCAATCTGGACTGCTGACGCGCGACGAGGTCGGCAGCGCGGCTCATGCGCCGGCCGACCAGCTCACCAAACCGCTGAACAGGGTGGCGTAGTCGGCCCAGTCCTCGCAGAACGCTGGCGGCGCCCAGTGGGGTGAGCAGTCGGAAGTAAAGACGGCGCAGCGGCCGTCGCCGAACTCGTCTACGGCGACGAGCGGATCACCGTTGATCGTCGCGAGGACCTCCGCACTGGTCTTGGCCACTACGCGGTTGTAACCGAGCAGAGCAGGCCACGTCTCGTCACAACCACCGAGGGCGGGGTGAGTCGGAACAACCACCACCGGCGCCGACCCAGCCGGTGTCTCGACCCGATCGTCTTCTGCCAGCATGGTCACCGGTAGCACTGCCGCCAGGGCGGTCTGCCGGAATGCGGCCCGCGCCTGGAAGCCGGAGAAGGAAAGGTAACCACCGATCATCATCAATCCACCACCACCGGCAACCCAGTCACGCAGCACCACCAGCCGGTCCTGACCAGGGGTGAACCTTTCGAAGACCTGCGGGGACAGCTGCAATGAGTTCGCCCCGATGTCAGACAGGATGACGACGTCGTACGCCGACATCGCGTGGGCTGTCCCGGGGAATTGCGTGGGTACGAGGTGTGCAGGTAGGTGGACCACGTCGTGACCTCTCGAGGTGAGCGCGTCCCGCAGTGGTCCCACTCCCTCTACGTAGGAGTGGACGGTGAACTCGTCCACGCCTTTCACATGGGTCGACGTCGTCATCCAGCTCTCACCGGCGATCAGAACCCGCTTACTCATCGCCTTCGTCATGATCCTTTCGCCGCCCGCTCGAAGAGCGACCTCGGGTTGTCACGCATGAGCGACGACACTTGATCGGGACTGACGCCGACACGGACGAGTCGGGCAGCGAAGGCCGTTGGCACGTACGCCAGACCGTTTCCGCCGTGTTTGCGCAGCATGGCTTTGAGGAAGAGGTCGTGACTCAGCAGCAGCTGCGTGCCGTAACCGTCGTCGACTAGCCCGGCGACCACGGCGGCCGTCTCGGCTGGTGACGGCGATTGGCCCTCACCGGGGAATTCGAACGGCATACCGATCATGTCGAACTCGAGGTACACCCCGCGAGCTGCCACCGAGCGCTGGTAGGCGGTGTCGTGTCCCGAGGGGTCCATGTGGCACAGCACGACTGCGCATGGGTCCACACCCATCTCGTCCAATACGAGGTCGAGGACGCGGTGGGCATAGCGCTGCCAGCCGGGGAGATGGATGAAGAGGGGAACGCGCACGGCACGCTGCCCAACGCTGGCAGCCCGCAGCGCCTTCGCCTCGCCTGCGGTGAACCCGGGTGACACGCCGATCTCACCGATGACGCCAGGCCCGCACTCCCGGTCTGGGGCGAATTCATCGATCAGGGTCGCTGCGAGCTCATCGACATCCAGCTGTCGCACCTCCCGTGGATGGGTGGTCTCGAGGTACCAGCCCGATCCCATGATCACCCGCACGCTCGCGGCCCGAGACAGCTCGGCGAGTGCGGCCGGCTTCCGACCGAGCCCGGGAGGGGACAGGTCCACGACGGTGCAGCCGCCCCAGTCGGCGAATTCACGCAGGTCGTCGAGCACGGCCTGTTCGTCGTCGAGGGTGCAGTTGTCACGGCTCTGGTAGGGGTTGTCCCTCAGCAACCAACTGGTCTCGGCCCGCACCGGTCCGTCGAGATGAGCGGCGATCGCGGGGTCGGCGGCCCGGCTGAAAGCCACCGTGACGTCGGTGTGCAGGTGCTCGTGGGGTAAGACGAGACCCAAATCGCGGGCGTCGACCATACCAGTGACAGTGCGGACCGCCGTCACGAGGCGCTCCCGCCCAGACCCCGTAGGTGGACCACCAACGCGCCGAGAGTGTGTCCCCGCATGTTGATCCAGATCGCGACCAACAGTACGACCCCGGTGATGATCGGCGTCAGGAACGGGCTCACCCCCAGCAGCGTGAGACCATTGGCGATCATCCCGGTGAGCACCGCGCCGATGAACGTCCCGACGACGGTGCCCCGCCCACCGAATAGGTTGGTGCCCCCGAGGACTACGGCGGTGATGACGGTGAGCTCGAACCCATTCGCCGAGTTCGCCGATCCGGAGCCGAGGCGAGCGGCGATGAGTAACCCCGCAACTCCGGCAGACAACCCCGTCAACACAAGCGTTGCCATGAGCACCCGCCGGGTGTTGACCCCGGACCTGCGCACCGACTCAACGTTCGAGCCGATTCCCGTGACGTGCCTACCGAACGGCATCCGGTTGAGCGCCACGGCACCGATTACCAGCACCAGCAACGCAATCCACGCGCTCGAGGAGAACCCGAGCCACGATGCCGTGCCGAGCCTGACGAAGTACGTGTCGGCCGGAATCGGCACCGAAAAACCCTCGGTGCGGTAGAGCGCGATGCCCCGGATCACCGAGAGGGTCGCCAGGGTGACAATGAAGGACGGGATGCCCTGGTACGCAGCGAGCCAGCCGTTAACGAGGCCCCACGCCGCGCCCATGAGCGGGGCCAGCACGAACACGATCGATGAGTCCACACCGCCCTGCACCAGCTCGGCGCTCAGGGCCGCGACGAACGCCACGGTGGCCCCCACGGAGAGGTCGATCTGGCCCGCGGTGATCACGAACGTCATCGCTACGCCGATGATCAGGACCGGCGCGATCTGGGTGGCCAGGTTGGAGATGTTGGTAAAGGACAGGAAGGACGACGAGGCGACCGAAAAGACCACGCCGACCGCCACCGTGACGACGAGCATCGCGAGCGTCGGCTTGTTGATGCTGGCCCACCACGACGGCCGGACTGCGAGCGTCGTCACTGCTGGGCTCCACGGGGTGTCGGCGGCGTACGGGTGATGAGCCCGACGAGGGACTCGATGTCCAGGTCGCCGATGGGGACGTCGTCGACGCTCTCGCCCTCGTACATGACCGTGATCCGGTCGCACACTCGGAACAGGTCCTGCAGTCGGTGCGTCACGAGAATGACGCCCACGCCGGCCGCCGCAACTTCCGTGATGAGGCTGAGCACCGACTCGACCTCGGCGACCGCGAGGGCCGCCGTCGGCTCATCGAGGATGAGCACGTCGGGCCGGAAGGAGACTGCCCTGGCGATCGCCACCGTCTGGCGTTGACCGCCCGACAGCTGGCCGATCTCCTGGTAGGTCGAGGTCACTTTGACGTGGAGGTCGGCGAGGATCCGCGCAGCCCGCTCGTGCATCGTGCGTCGGTCGAGGAATGGGCCCCGCCGCGGCTCCCGGCCCAGAAACAGGTTGCTGGCGACGTCCAGTGTGTCGCAGAGCGCAAGGTCCTGGTAGACGATCCCGATGCGCTGCTGCTGGGCTTGGAGCGGCGTGGAAAATCGGACCGGCTGACCCTTGACCCGCATCTCACCCTCATCGTGCTGTACCGCCCCGGCAAGGATCTTCATGAGCGGGGACTTCCCCGCGCCGTTGTCACCTACGACGCCGAGCACCTCACCAGTGCCCAGTCGCAGGTGGACCCCCTGCAGCGACTTCACCGGGCCGTAGGACTTGGTGATTGCCGTGAGCTCGATCAGCGGAGCGGCCATGATCACTTCTGCAGGTAGTACGTGTAGTCACCCACGTTGGCTGGCGTGACGATCTGCGTCGGTACCGGGACGTTGGCAGGCGCCTGCCTGCCGCACCCGAGGTCGATGGCGGCGTTCATGGCCTGGTAGCCGAACTCGAAGGTATTCTGCTGCATAACGCCCTTCAGCCAACCCGCCCGCAGCGCACCGACAGCTTGGTCGGAGAGGTCCCATCCCACAGCCTGGATGCGGGCTGCGGCGTTCTGACTGTTGACGGCGGCGACGAGGCCGATCAATGCGGGCTCGCCGGTGGCGTAGACGTACTTCAGGTTAGGGTTTCCGGTCAACAGGTTCTCCGCCGCGGTCTGTGCGTTCTCCTGGATGTTGCGCCCGTCGACCACCGTTCCGACCATCATGCCGCGGCCGGTGACCGTGTCGGCGAAGCCCTTCTGGCGCTCGAGCTGGATCGTGCTGTTCAGCGCTCCGACAATACCCACCGTTCCGGTGTTCTTCGCCAGGTCGGCGAGGGTGCCGCCGATTGCGGCGCCGCCCTCGGCGTTGGCCGTACCAACCTGCGTCGAGACGGCCGGATCGTTAATGATCGCGTCGACCGCGACGACCGGGATCCCTGCCTTCTTTGCCTTCTGCACCGACGGTTTGATTCCGTCGGTGTCGATAGCATCGACAATTATCGCGTTGACGCCACTGGCGATCAGGTTGTCGAATGCATTGGCCTGGGTGACGGAGTCATCGTTGCCGCTGATGACCTGCAGCTGGGCTCCGGCCTGGTCCGCAATCTTCTGCGCTGCGGTGTTGATCTGATTGAAGAAGAGCGCTTGCAGATTGATCGTGACGAGACCGATCTTCAGAGGTCCGTTCTTACCGCTGCACGTCTCAGCGACCCGGCTGGGTTGAGGAATCGTGGAGGCCGCGGTTGCACCGCCGCCGCCAGCACTGGGGGAGGCGGTGTCGCACGCGGTCAGGCTGAGCGCGAGGGTGGCGCCGAGAATCAGAGGTACCGCACGCTTGATCATGGGATCTCCTGAGGTTCGAGGATGGTCGGTGAGTCGGTCGAGCGGGTGAGTTCGTGAAGGCTGGGGCAGGCGCGCGGTCCGGCTGTTGTGCAGGCCAACGCTGCGGCGGCTCCCGCCAGTCGGGCGGCCTCGGCGGGCGCGTGCCCAGCGTCGACGAAGGCGATGTAGGTGCCGCCGAAGCAGTCACCGGCCCCGATGGCGTCGACGACCCTGACGGGTACCGCGGGCTCGTCCAGTACCTTGCGATCGGGGGTGACCAGGGTCCAGCCACGCGCGCCGTCGGTGACGAGCAGGCATGTTCGGTGCTCGGCGGCGAGATCAGGCCATGCGTGCGGCGCGATGCCGAAGCGGCCCTCCCACAGGCCCCGTCCAACCACGACGTGTTCGGCCAGGGCAAAGGCGCGCAGGGCGGCCGTCCTGTCCTCGCACCCGTCGAGGTCGATCATTAACTCCACTCGCTTATCCACGACGCAGGGGAGGAAAGCTGCGCGGTACCCATCGAGGTACACCCAGCCCCCACCGGAGTCAGCGACGCGTCGGAGGACGACAGCGATCCGGCCGGCGTCGTTGGCGTCGTCTTGGCTGATGATGGCGCGATCACCATCGGGGGTGACCATCACGATCGCGGTAGACAGGAATGCGTCCCGTGGTGCCCAGCTCGTGTCGACGCCCTCTCGTTCCAGCCCAACGAGAAACTCTCCCGAACGCGCGTCGGCTCCGACAGCGCCCGCGAACATGACCGTGGCACCCATCCGTGCAGCGGAGACAGCGGCGTTGGCATTCATGCCGCCATCGACCTGCTCGACGGCGGTCGCCTGCACACGTTCGCCGGTATGTGGTATCCGGGGAACGCGAACCGTCACGTCGTTGTTGGCGTAGCCACAGAAGACGATCATCGTCATCTTCCCGCCGCTCGGGACACGGCTCGCACCTTCTCGGCCGCCACGCGCCCCCACCAACGGCCGTTGTCCTTGACTGACGACGCAACGATCGCTCCGTGGCACTCGACCAGTAGGCCGCCGACGTTCTCCGCGGTGATGCCGGATCCGATCACCACGGGAAGCCCTGTGTTGTCGCGGATGACCACGACCTCGTCGATCGAGGTAGCATCGCCCGTGCGCGAGCCCGTTGCTATCAGGACGTCGGCGTCGAAGAACTCGACATCCCGGGTCTGTTCGGAGACGGTGCGGTCAGCCATGATCGCGTGGGCGCCGTGCTTGACGTGTACGTCCGCGAAGATCCGGACTGGGCCTGCACCGATGCGGTGCCGGAAACGGGTGGTCGAGGCCGCTTGACCTTCGATGAAGCCCTCGTTGGCGATGTAGGCGTTGGCCCATTGGTTCACCCGCACGAAGCGGGCCCCCGCGGCCCATGCGGCCGCCACCCCACACTCACCGCCGTTCGACAGGATGCTGACACCGACGGCCCCTCCGAACTCGGCCACCACGGCGGTGGTGACGACCCCCATGCTGGCGGCGGTCTCGTAGCCGTGTTGCCCGGGCTTGAGGAACGGGATGTCCCAGTGGTTCTCCACGATGACGCCGTCGAAGCCGTTGTCGAGGTACGTGCGGGACTCGTCGACGGCGAAGCGGGCGATCTCGGCGACGGGCTGCCCGGTGTAGCGCGGACTTCCCGGCAGTGCAGGCAGGTGCACTGCACCAATCAACACCGGGCTGACGGTGAACATCTCGGCCAACGCGGACGGCTTGGCGGGAAAGACACCCAGGGGCGCGGCGGTCACGGGCGGTGCGCCCGGGCAGCAGGTCCACCCCGACATGTAATCGATTGCCTCATGACAGTGCAGGTTAGGTGACCGGTACCCGTCTGTGTCAAGGCCAAGTTGAGTCAAGTATGAAAACGATTGCCCCACGCCGTCCATGTATGAGGACGCGCTCCGTTTCGGCCGTTAGCCTCGCGGTGGGCCAGCTGCGGCCGCTCGCCACAAGAACGGGGATTCATGAGGAAGACGACCATCCACGATGTCGCTCAGCACGCCGGGGTGTCGACCGCGACGGTTTCTCGTGCGCTGTCCGGTTCCCGCCCGGTGTCCGACGAGCTCGTGAGGATCGTCAAGAGTGCGGTCGAGGAGCTGGGGTACTCGGGAAATGTCATCGCGAGCTCGCTGCGTCGCAGCCGGACGGACACGATCGGCATGGTCGTCCCCAGCATCTCCAACCCGTTCTTCACCTCGCTGGTCGAGAACGTGGAACACGCGCTGTCCCAACGAGGATGGCAGCTCTTCCTTTGCAACTCGCAGTCAGATCCGTCGATCGAGGCGCAGCGTCTGAAGAGTCTGGTGGCGCGGCAGGTAGATGGGATCATCATCAGCCCGTGCCACGGTTCACGCAGTGGCGACGGCGTGCGTTCGGCGGCGGCCGCCCTGCCGGTAGTCCAGCTCGACCGCTTCGCGACGGGCACTCACACCGATTGGGTAGGAGTGGATGACGACGCAGCCCAATCGCTGCTCGTAGACCACCTCTGGCAGCGCGGAGCCCGGTCGGCAGCGTTCATCAGCTCTGAACTCACGAACTCCTCGACCGAGCTCAGACGGGGGGGGTTCTTCCGGCACTCGGAACGGGTCGGCATCGTTACGCGCGAGGCCTGGACGAAGTTGGGTGACTACTCGATCGCATGGGGCCGCGAGGCGTCCGAGGCGGTCCTCGCCGGGAGCGAGCGCCCGGACGCGATCGTCTGCGCGGACGACCTGATCGGGCTCGGTGTGCTGCAGACCTGCAGCACACTGGGGGTGTCCGTGCCCGGTGAGCTGATGGTCACCGGGTTCGACGACATTCCGTTCTCCGAGTTGAGCAACCCTCCACTCACGACAGTCGGCCAACCACAGGCGCGGATAGCCGCCGAAGCCGTGCGTTTGCTCGACCGAGCGATGACTGGCTCCGTCGCGTCGACGGCCCACATCGCGCTCGCACCCCAGTTGGTGGTGCGTCAGTCGACGGGGGGCCCGACGTAGGCGGTCAAGTGACCACTCATCGCCGCGCTATCAGCCTCGCCGTGTTGGCTGGCCCAGCTGTCCGTCCTACGGACCTCCAGCCGGGTGGACATATGCCAACGGCAACCCCGGCACAGCGGCGTACGGTCACTGCTCCCGCGAGGAGTCGCGGCGGCGCGGGCCGGCCAGCGTAGGGATGGGCGTCGACCGGGCGATGTAGCCAGTGGGGAGCGCGCTAACCACGAGGAACACTGGGTTGCTGATCGCTTCCATGTCCCCTTCGCTGGCCGTGGGGTTGGTGGGGTTGGGCCGGCTCTGGCCGCGGACCTCGGCCCGGACGTAACCACCGCCCACCGGCATGGGTACCGACACCGCGATCGTCTGGTCGTCGCTGTCGAGGGTTGCCGTGGAGACTGGCGCCCCGCCGCTGACGAACACCAGCCGCATGCCCGCGCCGCGGCGCACCCGCGCGGTCACGGTCACGAGGTCACCGACGTCGCCGTACACCTCGCCACCCACGGCTGTCTGCTGCCCAGCGCGCCCGGCGCTTAGGTAGAGCTCGACGCCGTCGGGGGTTCGGGTGATGAAGCACCGACCCGCCTTCAGCGCGGCGATGATGGCGGGCTTGCTCAGCTGCTGCGCGTACACCACCGTCGTCGGCTTCCCGACCGCGAACCCCCCGGAGTTGGCCACCCCGTGCAGGTCGCTGCCCCCGTTGGCCACCGTCCGCCAACCCTTGACCAGCATCGCCTCCCACGCGGCGAGGGAGAGCTCGTCGTCGGCCTGCCACGGCCCCGTCCACACCTCGTGCCCGTGGGTGCGCGAGCGCGGATCTGCCTCACCGTCGGCGGCGAACTGCCAGGACAGGTGCGCCGCGAACGGGTGTGCCGCCGAGACGTACGCCCCCATCGACTCCGCCAGGGTGATGAACTCGCTGATCCGGGCCCCGCCGGTGGGCAACGGCAAACCCAGGGGTGTCTGACGGAAGTCCAACCACGCACCGACGTCCATGCCCGAGACGGTGGCGTGACCGTGGAACCAGTTGGTCATCTCCTCACCGGGCATCAACAGCACGTCCTCGCCGGCATCACGGGCCAGGAAATAGTTCTGGCTGACGACGTTGTGGTCGGTCATCGCCACGAAGTCCAGCCCGGCCTGCCGGCACGCCCCCGCCCACTCGGCCGGGGTCATCGACGAACCCGACGACCACGCGTCGGAGCTGGCGTCGGTGTGACAGTGCAGATCACCGCGGTACCAGCCGGGTTCGTCCAGCACCACCCCCGGCTCGCGTCCGGCACGGAAGGGGCCACCCTGCGGGGTGAACGACAAGCTCACCTGCACCGTCACCTCGGTGGGCTTCGGCGCGCGGAACACGGGGATGAGCACCGTCCAGGTCCCCGCCGGCATGTCGCCGGGCATGAACGCCGTGGAGGCGGCCGAGGTCGAGACGAAGAACGCGGAACGCTCCTCGCCGTAGATGCCGCGGAACCCACCGGACTGGTACCCGGCGCCGTGTGCATCGAACAGCCCCACCCCGAGCGCGGCGGCTGAATCGCTCTTCGTCATGGCGACGTCGATGCGGTGAACCCCTCGGGGCACGGTGAACGGCAGCTGCGCGTAGGACCCGATCCCCACGACGGTTGTCCGCAGCGTCAACGTCTGCGGTGGGGCGGACAGCGGCTGCGCGAGCGCGCTGCCCGCCCCCAGCCCCACTGCACCAAGCCCCACTGCACCGAACCCGACTGCTCCCGCACCCAATGCGCCCCTCAGCACTGCCCGGCGGCTGACCTCGTCATCCATACCTGCCACCCTGCCCCGCCCACACGACGCGTTCGCGCCCGTGAAGCAAACACCCGGTGTCAGGGAGATGGAGTCTGTGCCGTGGCCGAGGGAGCACGTCATGAACCCCTGATGAACACCCGTCCTCAACTGCGCATACCGCCCTTTACTGGCCGGGTCGGGGCCCATGGCACCAATACCGTCGCGCTCATGAGCATCACTCGCCGTCATCTGCTCGCCAGCTCCGGAGCCGCCCTCGGTGCAGCCGCGCTCGGAGGCGCGGGGGTCGCGTCGGCCGCCAACCCAGACACCGAGAACAACGGTGAACAGCAGACCGATGCCTCGTCGCGAAAGCTCCCACCCCCGTCGGAGTCGGGCATCGATCACGTGGTCGTGGTGATGATGGAGAACCGGTCGTTCGACCACTACCTGGGGTGGTTGCCGGGGGCGAACGGGCGGCAGGCCGGCCTCAGCTACCTCGACCGGTACGGAGCGCGGCACGCCACCCATCACCTGCGCGACTACCAGGGCTGCGCACACCCGGACCCCGACCACTCCTTCGAGGGAGGGCGCATCGAACTCAACAACGGCCGCTGCGACGGGTGGTTGCTGGCCGGGCAGAACGACGACTTCGCGATCGGCTATTACACCGACGCCGACCAGGCGTTCTACCGGCATGCGGCCCGGGACTGGACCGTCTGCGACAACTACTTCTCCGCGATCATGGCCGAGACCTACCCCAACCGCTTCTACCAGCACGCCGCGCAGACCGACCGCACCCACAACTCGTCCACCACCTCCACCCTGCCGACCATCTGGGACCGGCTCGCCGCCGCCGGTCTCGCGCGCGGCTACTACTTCTACGACCTGCCGTTCACCGCGTTGTGGGGCACGAAGTACCTCGACATCTCCCACCCCTACCCGCAGTTCCTGGCCCAGGCCGCGGCCGGCACCCTGCCCGCGGTGTCCTACCTCGACCCCAAGTTCCTCGACGAGGCCGGTGGATCCTCCGCCGACGACCACCCACACGCCGATATCCGCGCGGGGCAGGCCTTCCTCGACCAGGTGTACCAAGCCGTCGTCACCAGCCCGGCCTGGGAGCGCACCGTGCTCGTGATCAACTACGACGAGTGGGGCGGCTTCTACGACCACGTCGCCCCGACGACGGCGCCGGACGCCACCCCGGAGTGGGGGCTGCGCGGTTTCCGGGTGCCGTGCCTGGTGATCTCCCCGCTGGCGCGCCGCGGCCACGTGGCGCACAACACCTACGATCACACGTCGGTGCTCAAGCTCATCGAGTGGCGGTGGAACCTCGCGCCGCTCACCCCCCGGGATGCCGCCGCCCGCAACCTCGCCGAGGTCCTCGACTTCTCCCGGCCACCGAACCTGGCGGCACCGCGGTATGACGTGCCACCCTTTGCCGGGCTGCCCTGCCCCGTCGGCGGGTTCGCCGACTACGAGGATTGGCGCGCCCTGCGCGATGTTGCCCTGCGATCCGGATGGAGCCTCAGACCTCCTGAAGTATGTATGTCGAACCGCCTGTGAACTGCGGTTTCGCCTGCGTGTCTGTCGGCGTAAGTCGTTGATACTCGGCTAGGCTTGCCGGGTGGCGGTCGGGGTTGCGGTGCAGGTCATGCTCAAGGGCATGCCGTTGGCTGCTGACCTTCGCTGC
>JAABUP010006443.1_pt1 | contig 16685 bp, 10 predicted proteins | sample 5559201 | NCBI WGS metagenome assembly JAABUP01 (sample SAMN10711887, study PRJNA513373) | rock metagenome | isolation source: Antarctica rocks | place: Antarctica
TGTTGCGTGATCAAAGCGAATCCATCAAGCGTACCTATCGCCATCCTGAATTCTACTTCCTTTTCAACGAACGATCGTAATAATGATTCTGGAATCCTTTTTGGATCCAGCATTGCTATCAGTGATAGCAGATTCGCCGCCTGGGGTTCCTGTAATAGGATCTGATCGAAAGACAGCTTCCACGTTAGAAACACGGAATTTGGGTATCCTATTGGTCTTCGATGGTCTTGTAGCTCCTGGCTTAGATGATCCATTAGATTCTGTTTGCCACTTTCAACTGCTGTTATATAGCCTTTGACATTCCATCGATTACGCGAGATAAAAGCAGCAGCCTGCGTGATGGCCAGGGGAATATATCCTAGGATGTCTAGCAGCCTTTCTGCACTGTTCATGTCCAAGGTAATGTCGATCCCTTCCAACCTTAATTGCAATAAGTTTTTGGCCTCTTGAGCTGAAAATGGGACCGCTTCGACGCACGACTCGCCATTAGCAAGATCCTCTCCAAGGACTCTGCTTCTGCTTGTGATGAGTATAGATTTCTGAGCACTCAGGATGCTTGGAAGATAATGTTTGAAAGGTATCTGGGTCTCCGCTGAAGTAGTTGATGGTGCATTCGATCCGACGGGCGGGAAAAAGAGCTGTGCATTGTCTGCATTGTCCAATATCATGAGCCAACTATGGTCATCCTTTTTGAACCATTTGAGCATTAAATCACACAAGTCGATCTCTGGATCGTCACATCCTGGTAGCTTTAGGCCACGTGCAATTCCGCGATAGGCCTGTAGGAAAGTATCAATGGTGGCTGCATATACCCAGAAAACATGGCTTTGCGGTTGAGACTTCTGAAATCGATAAGCATACTCAATAGCGATTTGGGTTTTCCTGATGCCACTGTCAGCGTGATTGGGAGGGTGCAGAGGATAACGAATACCCAACTCCTCCAATTCCACATAGAGAAGCGCGGTGACCCCGACGTAGTCGCTCCTCGATCTGGGTGAAGATTTCTTTTCGGTCTATAAAGTTGGGATCTCTTTCATATGGCACGGAGAAGATGGGTCGAACTAAAGCCACGACAAGGAGAATCAGCATCATGCAACAATGGACTGGCATTGATCTAGCAACTATCAAGACAAAGATTTATCACCCTCACCGCACCCCCATTATTGTAGACATTAACTTCAGCTTTCGATTCACTACTCCCAATGACCAATGGAACTGCGTTTGATGTCTACTCACCCATTTCTGCAATTGCCGTTCGTTCGCCCACGATATGATGTCCTGGGATAATGCCAAGAAGCTCCTTTGCATAAGATGCAGCCGTGGCTGCTGCATACCCTTGCCACCTATGGTTTTTGTGTGAATCCGAATAATCGCAAATGCCTCGAATGACAACGCAAGGGAAATCATTCATGAGCCCTGCCGCTTCCATCTCAAAGCATAAGATATCGTGCTCCTCTATCAGCTGATCACGGGTAATAGCGTCTTTCATCAGGTTATCCGCTGATGCGATTAGGCCATAGTGCACTACTAGCTCTTCAGAGCTAGGGTCACGCTGCGGCCGCTGGAGTAATGGCGGAGAAGCGCTGTCGCAATGGCCCTCACATCCACCGTCACCACCGCAGTGGACATAGGTTGACTCGTATAACTTATCATGCTCTGCGCCCAAACGCTGGTATTTCGCTCGTAGTCTTGGGTTCTTGGTAACCATCTCATCGACCGATTCGGCGATCTGACTGCCCTTCCTCTCGTGATGTGCGCTCAATTTGGCCAGCGCGGTCAAGAGGAATTGGGGCGGCGAGTTCAACGACCCGGCTTGCTCGAGTTTCTTGTCTTGAATTGCCTTGCCAAAGTTATAGGGAATCACACCACCGGCTCTGTGCATAGGACAGCCGACCACAACGTCACCAAGTCTGATATCATGCTTTTTGCTAGGTGCCCCTCCTCCGATGCCGACCATTAACCCAATTCTGATAGACTCGAAGCTACGTAGCATATCTTTGGCCACGCTGGCGGCAGAGACGGTACCATATCTTCCCTTGGGAAGACACGCAATGACGATGTGATGGTCCCCGATACGACCGAAGCTGTAGGCATTGTTGTCATGGAGGGACCCTATGGTTGGCGAATCATACTCCTCGTCCAGCAGCTCACAGGCTGCTACAGACTCTGTTTGTACTGCACAGATCCATCCCACTGTGAAATCCTCGCGGCGCATGTCTCGTCAGACTCTCTTGAGAGATTGTTTTGGTTGTAGTGAGGTGGTGATCAACCACGCAGTGTTTCAGGTTTACGTAATCCCGCTGCTGATTCTTTGGTAGGGCGGGGTATCGATACAGACATGGATAGGTAGTATGAAGCGGTTTCTATCTTGATCTCGCAAAAAACGACTTGTTCTCTCTATACAGATACAGAGAAATTTGAGAAGAAGACAGGATACACGGATAATGAGAAGAACACGGTAGAAGGCTGTGCTTTAAGAAGCTTGCCAACCTCAGCGGTAGCCTTGCCATCTGGTGTGGTGAGGTCGACGGGCGCTTAAGCCTCAGAAGCCTCAGCCTTTGCTTCAATCCCACCATTCTACTCGTCGAGCTGCCCATCAATCATGTCAGCTAATGCACGACTCACTAAAATTACATCTTATGCATGCCATCTCCCTTCCCGACTGAGGTGCGAGGACAATAGCGAAGAAGGTCGGGTTCGGTGGTCATCTACTAAGAAGTCCTTCAACCAGTTTCAGATCGACCCGAAATCCAACAGAGTAGCCTGATACGGTCTCTGTCCATTTTGTGAAACCGCCAGCGTCCAAGTCAAGTAGCTCAAAATATGGACGATGTCAACGTGAAAATTGACATTTCTACGGCCAGTCCATGAGAAGCGCGCCGCCGACGGATCCCGTTGCCATGACAACCACATAGCATGCCCACATCTTGAACGTCTGGCCAACACACATTACACAGCAACGTGCGGATGTTCGACCATCAATGTTCTAGTTGCATAAAGTCTCATCAACCGCAGGAGGCCCTAAAAATAATGAAAGCTTTCCTGAACTGTTACAGAAATTCTGAAGGCTTTTGGTGGAATTATTATGCAATTTACTCTTGGACCTCCTTCGCGCTACCGGCAGTAACTTAATTCACCGACCTCTGCGTATAATTTGGTTGAAACAGATTACTAAAATTCTTAAAGTTAAAGCAAGTCAGATACTCCTGATACGAGACATCTCCAAAACCCAGTCCTTCAACGCTACTATTACCTTGTCGAAAAATTAGTATGTAAACACAAATGAAAGCTTCATCGTTACAACAATGGTCAGAAGCCATCCGTACAACGACTTAATAGCACAGACCCTTCTACCCTGGAGAACCTGTGGAGCTGACTCGTGATACACATATCCTCTGACCCCGACAAACATTTCCAAAAGCCCCCTCTCACCACCACCCCCACTTCCACCGCCGCCCACAAGATCCCCTAACCACCCTCCAAACCCCAACTAAACAACCGCCCCCTTTTCAAAACCCCATCCCCCCATCCCCCCATCCCCCCACCCTAAAACCCCCCCTTCTTCCATCCTCCCCCCGCTATCCCCCCCCAGCAAACCCATCCACATCCACAATCCACATCCCCAAACCCATACCCCCCCCTCAACAAACCCCCATCCCCTCAATCCTAGCACTACCTTTTGATTCATAAGTAAAGACTTCGTGGAAAATCGAATGGGTTGATTAAGGAGGATAAGGGGGGGCAGAATATGGATCTCGAGATGGATTGTGATGGTGCTGGTAATAGAAATCTCCATGATATGATGTGGATGTCTGAGGATTAAGGGGTTAGCTTTCTTGATGATTTGGAGTTTAATTGGGAGAGATGGTAATGGTAATGGTGATGTAATGGATGGGTATGAGCAATACGTCTCAAAGGGACATTAATTGTGGTACTTTCTCTGCATTATCATACTTGATTAACGACAAGGTACTGTGATCCCTCTCTTCCAAAAACCATCATGATCATATATACATGCTCATCAACCCTTTCCCCTCTGCCCACCACCTACACCCTTCCCACCCTCCCTCACACCCCTACTTCCCCCGTCCCCTCCCTCCCCTCCACCTCTTCCCCTCCCTCCACCCCTACCCCTAGACCCATCACGTACCTTCCCTCTTCCCCCCCTCCCCCCTCTACCAGCAGGTCTAGCAGCCTCCACCTCCCCAGCCCTCACCCTCCGACTCTCCTCATCCCACCACTCCTGAAACGCCTGCTCCTCCTGAATCTCCTGCAGACTCCGCTTCGCAGCCGCTTCCTTAATGATTTCTTTTTCTGTTTGCTGTTGAGAGAGGATGTCGGCCATTGAGAGTTGGAGGGTCGGTTCGATGGGTGGGGTTGTGTGGCGGATTGAGTGGATGGGGACTTGGCTTGAGGATGATCGGGATTGTGGAGGTGGGGTTTTGGCTGCTGGGTGGGAGGTGTTTGGGGTCGAGGGACTGCGCTTTTGGATCGGGAGAGGCGAGTGGGCTGGGCCGGTGACGGCTCTGCGAGCAGGAGGAGGTTTTCCAGATACCGTTTGTCTAAGCGTCATCGGCGACGGCGTTCGAGCTGCGCTTCCTGCTGGAGGTGATGACTTGCTGCTCTCACCTCCTAAGACATCCTTGAGGGACACTTTCGGACCTCTGGAGGCAACCCGCCAGGGCGAGGTTGTTTTGGGGTCCTCCTTCCGGTCAATCGTAGGAGGATCGACCTCCGAAGGTAGCACTTTGGGAGATTGAGATTGCCGTTGCTGTTTTTGGATCTTCCGCTCACGCTGAGACAATTTAGTTGGGAGACTAGGATTCGAGATCACCTCGTCCCCAGCAGCTTGCGACAGACTAGAAGATTTATTAAATGCACGACTTGAGGAATCTTGCGCCATGATGTCTTTCAAATCAAGCTTAGACGCGGCTGTGATAGGAAAGCCCCAAGGCTTCTTACTGTCACTCATACCGGAAGAGTTTGCAGCCATTGCTACGTGGCCCTGATATGATGAAGGACTCAGCGCTAGTTTCGGAGCAACAGGCGACTTCATCGTAGTTTCTGATTCTTCGAAATCTTGAATATCTGCATCTGTTGTCACATTCGAAGGCAGCAGTGTTTGATAAGAGTCATGAATGGCACGTCGTTGTTTCAATGGCGTGTTGTAGTCCGCTAAATCGGCATCTGGCTCGCTGTCCTCGTCCATGTCAAACATGAGGTCGCCGGCAGACCGCTTTGGCTTCAATGCTGGGCTCTTTGATTGACTACTGCGACCTTCGGACGGTCGAGATCTGCGCTTCTGTACTGAAGGGGATTGGTCGAAATCCTCCAGGAAAGCGGCTTTAGCCTTGGATACACCCATGACTTTCGCTTCACGTTCGTGTAGATGAGTCTGCAGAGTTATAGAATCGACCTTAGTGCGCTTTCCGCGGTCGATCAGATCCAGAAGCGATGGATGTTTCTCGATTAGCTCGGCCTCGGCCCTGCCGCTTTTCGCAATGGGTAGACATGCGAGCTGGTTCTGGCGGACTACTTCGTCCAATTCTAGCATTAGATCTTCATCAAGCTCACCCAGTAGACTAGATATTGTTAGCAATAAAACCCGATAAGCTGAAATAGTCAAGAATACCTACCGATTCTCAAGCAAACCCTCTAGATTATGACAGATGTATTCCAGTGCAGCGTCTTTGAACTGGGTGACCGAGCACGGTGCCACAGCGTTCAGTAGCTGGCAAACATTACGGGTATTGACTAATAAAGTAAGCCTAAAGCAGTCTCTAGTAGCTGTCTGAAATCCTACCATATCGTCCAAGCATCTTCTGGCAACTCTGTGCTAGTCGATCGAGCATGAGCTCGTTTGCCACTGACATAACTTCCATGATCAGGTCAAGATAGGAGTCTAGGTCAGATGAAGCCGCTTCATGAAACATGATCTCGTCAGTATCAGCGTAGAGGTGCTGTAGAACGAAACGGAACACGTGGGGTTCAACGTGTTTCAAGTCCACATGAATGGTATTCTGATGCTCTTCCATCTCCTCCCGGCGTGAAGACAGCCAAAGGCCAGCCGATCGACCCTCGAAAAGTCCTTCGAAGAACGGGCACCGTTGGACCATCAAGGCTCCATGAACTCTAATACTCTCCCCATCCAGGTCTACTTCCACGTCTCCATTACTGAAGAAATCAGGTTGGCATATGGCGCTCTCAAAGTCCTTGTCCAAAGTCTTGGGTGGCTCTTGCATGACCCTCACTGCTTGCTCAAGCTTTTGCATATTTAGATTGGAGGCAATTCTCATCATTTCCGTTCTAATTTGACGGTATCTGAAAGCAAGCGTTGGATTATGTCTCGTATGCTGCCACACATCGACGACCGAATCCGTGTATATGTAAAGCACAATATTGAAGACAGTGATAAAGTCAACCCCTTGGAATAAGATCAAAGTCTGACCCTTATCGTCATACTCAATTGTCATGACTTCAGGGATCGTGAAAAAGTACTCTTCACGGAAGGTCCTGAGGGCTTGCCTCATAATCTCGCTCCTCGCTCCGAGGATGAAATCGTGGACCGGTATGTGTACCTCAGAGAGTGTAGTTCCAATACGTAGATTGTACGTGGAATGTTTCGAGTCATTGTGGTCGCCAAGGAAGCCTGCAATGTCCTGTTCTACATCAGTTGACATAAGGACAGCTCTGCGTATGGCAGCAACATCATCGTTTTGACGCGATGTCCAGAAACGTGGCAGAGGGTCTTCGGTATCAGAGTTTTCATCAGCCAGTCCATGGAATGGCAGAAGTGGGTACATGTGTCTCCATAAGGTGCTGCTCTCGATTTCCACCTGAGACTTCAGAACGTCAAAATCGCGTCGAATAGCGACGTAAGCGCCAAAAGTACTACTTCTGACTGCAACTATCCTTGTTAGATCAGGCACTCGGCTATACTTGTAATCTTTTGCTCTGTATTCGGACAGACCTGCTGCACTGGCGTCTTTGATCTTCGTTCTTTTGACTCTCCGCCATACAGATCCTGACTCCGTACAGATAATGATAGAGCCATCCTGACTAACATCGACGTCCCGGACAGCCATATGGCCTTTCTTCAGAGACCAAACCCGCTGCGGAGTTGATAAAGCTCCGCGGATCTTTGAAGGATTGGTTGTAGATGCAGTTGCCGCTGAAGGCTCCACTTTCTGAGTGACGTGTACCGTAAAGACATCGCCCATGCTTGACAGCGCGCATATGGTATCACCGCCAGACGTGATTTTGCATATCTCATTCTCGGCACTTGAACTTTTCGGACCCCAAATACTTTTCAGGAAGTAGTTGGAGAAGCCTTCAAGCGGGAACGATAGCTTCGTATAGCCGTAATTTGAGAACACCCACACATCAGCATTTTCGAGTAGGCAGATAGTTGCCTTGTCTATAGCCGATACTAATCTTATACGCCACGAGAACAAAGATGCCGCCACTTTACGTGGGGTGTTCTGGATAGCAAGTGAGCGAGCGTCAGAATCCACGAGGCCAAGTTGACCTTCATTTTTACCGAAAGTGTACAATGAACTGGCCGTGTGGACCACACTATGGATACGAGACGCTGCTGCTCCAATTACCAATTCGCGTTTCAACGGCCCGAAGATCTGGCGTGGTAGCAATTGCAAAGGCTCTTGGTTCTTGAGGGCTTGTGGAGTTGGTGCAAATCCAAGCTGACCACAAGCGTTGCTACCCCATGTAAATGTCTCGCCCTCACTTGAGATGGCAATGGTATGGTTCTGCCCAAGACCAATATGAATCACCTTCTTACCCATCAGACCCCCACCGTGCACATTGACGAAACTGAAACGAGTGGTCTCATCTCCCATCCCAAGCCTACCCCCAGATCCGAAGCCGCAAATGTACAAATTAGCTTCAGGATCCGTGGTCAGCACCGCAGAATGCAGCTTCGATAGCTGGACGTCTTGAATGATGACCGGCTGATACTGGACAGCGGCAGGAATCTGGTTTTTAGTAGATGGTGACCTAGGGCTTTCCATCTGATGAGGATTCTTATCTTGGCCACCTCGGGTCTGATACTCATTGCATAGTCGCCGAACCAAATGATCTGGTCGCTTCAAGGAAACTCTCTCAGGAAACTGTCGATCATCTTCATCTCCAAATCCCAGAGTGAAATTCTTATTACTTCCGAACGCAAAGACCTCATCTCCCTCTACATGTACGCTTGGCGCAACAGCTCGCTTTACACCGTCCTCCTCACTGGCATCACCAGTAACTCCTTGCGCTATCTCGTTGTCGTCATCATCCTGAACGCCACCGAGCAATGGGATCTCTGGATTCTGTCTAATGTTTCTGCTCGTGATTGTCGCTCCGTATACGTCAAACGGACTGTTTCCTTCCCTATCCTTGATCTTGATTAAGCCGCCAGTCCCATGGGCTGTTCCAGCGCTTGAGTGTTCAATCGCATCTTTGATGTCCCGATCCATCAAGGCCCGCGCGATTGTGATATTACCAAAATATAGGGCGCGATGCAGCGCCGTCCATCCACTTTCCTCATCCTGTATATAGAGGTCCAAAAGGGGCAGCTGGAGCAGCGCAACTGCAAAATCAGAAGCATTCTCATTCGTAGAGGACGCTGTGTGATGTAGCAGGGTGACTCCGTGGGAATCCCTCCAATTTACATCTGCCCTACTCAATGTCACATTTGCTAACGATCTCGGTGTTGTGTGGTGAAGCGGCAATTTCGAGACATACGAGCCGGGTTGTTTCGGACTTTTGCTGGGCAAGGTTGGCGAAGTGGCCAATGCTGCACCTGGGCTCCCCGTAATTCCCACGTTGCCACCTTTTGCACTGCTTTTTGTGTTCTGCGCGGAGGCATTGTAGGTGGCTCTAGCCAGCACTTGTCGGAACTTGTCGACATCATTTTCGAAATAGTATTTCCAGAGAAGGAAACTCATATGCTGCTCCAGGAGCGACAGAAGTGGCCTTCCAATCGCTCCAAAAAATGCGCCTCGCTGTGACCTCGAAGGTCACGGCTTGTTTAAAGGCGCTGGCGGAGGACGGGGGACCGACGAGAGGTTTTGGGGAGTGATGGAGGAATAGGCGCAAGCTGTTCTGATTGTTTCGGCAGGTGTAGTGTCTACCACGGGGATTTCGTTCGGAGATCCTAGATCTACCACTGTGAAGCAAGAGTTGGTAGGCTCCAGCGGATTCTCCTGCCTCGTATGTTATGAGAATAATTGATGAGTTGAAGCTGAAAGGAAGGGAAAGAAAAGACAACAATCAGACACCATATGTACATGTACAGAGTGCATGACTCGCATCGTGGCGTCGGTCCATCCCGCATCATATCGAGAACTCGACCAATCAGATTCCGACGTTAGAAAACATGACGCATAGCAGGACAATGGGTGGAAAGGGCTCTTGGGAGCTACTAGAGCTTCTGCTAACATTCATTGAAATGGAGCGAACTATGGAAATAGATCTCGGAAATAGATGAATGTAAGTACGTGGAGTACTGGTGCTCCTCTAGACATCCATTGCGCCTCTCCCCCTAGGCTCCCCACATCCAATCTATGTAAACCCTCGCTGAAATGCTTGACGCGCAGTAGGTGTATGTATATCAGATCGAGCATAAAATTCACAATATAACGACAAGGCACTTATCAATCTCTTCTTCCCGAAGACTAAAACCCAATCAGGCCCCGTAAAAACGCCGAGCTCAATATGCAACATGTTAGTAGCCACCTCTTCGACTTCCCCTTCTTGAAGATGCTCCCGAATCCCCACCAGACCTTTCGTAGCTCCCTTTGCTGGCCCGTGCCTCTTCCAAACTTCGCCGTGAATGCTGAGTGGCGTCAAAGTCGCTCATGGCGAAGAGCAGAGGCTCCTCTTCCTCAAACGTACTAGGAGGTCGTGTGAAGCTGAAGCGGCCACCGCGGTGGTCAGAGCTACCTCCACTAGCGCTGCCTCGTTCTACAAGACTCGAAGAAGAGCCCTGTGGTGGTGTCCCACCTCGTCCGCTTCCTCGACCGATGCGAGGGCGGTAGACGCCACGTGATGGAACTGATGAAGCTGCCTCACGACGTTCAAATGACGATGACCGATCGTGGCCCATGGCTGCTTGACTTCTGTTGCTCGGATTGAACATTGGCCCGAAAGCAGATTCCTGATCCTCGACACTCGGGACGGCTACAGCGGACTCATCATGCGTTTCAACATCCTGCAACCCAGCAAGAGCGCTCAGACTTAATGGTGGCCGATCATCAACGCCGAGACTCGCGCTGCGCATACCAAATGGGAAGATGTCATCATCTTCGTATTGTGCTCGAGACTGCTGAGCTACCGAGCTCGATCTTCGATAGCTGGGATGATATGGCCGTGGAGAGTTCGGGATGTCGATTGCACCAGTGCTTGGGTCTCGAGCGCCTCTGGGGTCATGCACAGCCTCGGGGCCTGCGGGTCGAGAAGACCGGTCGTCACCACGACCGGAGCCTCGGTGAGAATATTCAATAGTACTATTGGCGCTTAATCTAGAAGGTACAGTCGGCGTGTGCGGAGTGTGGGGTGAGATGGGCTTTCCAGGCGACGAAGACGTAGATTGGGAAGTGCCAGATATCATTGGTGGCACACTTGAAATTTGGCGACTCGAGGAACTTGAAGATCGGTGGACGTGAAGCGAGGAATACATAGAATTTGATAAAGCGTCGTTTGAGTCTTTCATCCGCTGAAATTTGTTCAGAGCAGCACTTGTACGTTTAGTCGAAGCTACTGATGCAGCTTGGTCGCCCGTAGCTTGGAAGCTCTTTAAATCTTTCTTCTGGTCCAGCATTTTCAGAAAGTCAGAAATGTTATCGTCGTCTGTCTGTATAGATCCAGAGCTTGCTCCTCCACCTTCTGCCAGCACTCCCGATCCTGGCTGAGGGTTGGAAGAGGTGATACTGCCTTTCCCGCTACTATTGTCATCCTCTGTTCTACTGCTGCCACCAGTCGATAATTTCGATTTTCGATGCCCGAAGCTGCTACTATACCTGACTGGTAGTCCAGGCTTTGGTGATCCAGGGATTGATGGCGGGTTAGCCTGATCCGAAGCGTTTGGAGAGCCTCTGGTAGGTACGGAACCGAAAGGGCTCAAATTCGCGGGCGCACGGGCTTCGGCCAAGGCGGCCAAAGGCGAATTCTTACCTAAAGAACCTCGCTGAATGGAGGTAATGGATTGTTCTGCTTGAGAAGGTGAAGCGGACAAAGATGGGCTTTTGAAGGGCATGAAAGACACCGAGGGTCTTCTACCAACGCCAATAGAGCCATCTGCAGAACGAAGTGACGATCTCGACCCTTGTGCAGACCGAGTATTAGGAGGTGCTCTTTTGGGTATCGAGTCTTCTGGAGATTCTGAACCTGCGGCTCGTGCAGCGCGAAGGGCTGAAATAGGACTAGTGCCCATTGACGGACCCATTTGGTGGAAGGTCGACATACTGCCATAAGCTTGGCCTTGGTCAGACCGCGCAACTCGATCTCTCGTAGTCTGCGGTAGTGATCCAACTTTGGCTTCACCACGGCGGGAGTAAGCATTTCCTTGAGGGCCAGTCTCGTGACCACGACCGAGTGAAGGCTCAAAATAATCTTCGTCCATACCCATGAACCTCGAGCTTAGGAATGCCTCGGAATCGTCGATGCGGAAATCGCAATGTGAACGATAGGTAACAGTGACTGAAAGCGCCCCAGCTGGTGAATCTATAGGATCGAAGGCGAACTTCTCGACCACATCGTCATGACTATTGAACAGAGGAGCCGACAGAGCGTCGTGTCTGGTTGACTTGGGAGGCTGAAAATTTTGCAATATACGAAATTTGAGACTTGGTCTCTTTGTTGATGATCTATCTTTAAAGAGTCTCTTGCCATACCTCCAGGCTGGTAGGAGCCTCGAGCACGCATAGAGAGACCGGAAAAGTACGACACTGTTCTTGTATGTTTGGGGTAGGATAGTCCGTAGATCTTGGGGTATGTCTCCTGGCGATTCACCAAGCCTTACGACCCATCGTTCAATAATCACTTCGAGTCCTGCAGATTGATCCTTGGCCGGCCCGGAAGAAGAAGGCGATCTATTCAATGCTTCTTCAACATCCCACCGCCTTCCTTGCTCGTCAATAATCACCAGACTCTGATTGTTTGTGAGATCTTTTGTGTCGATGAATGTCTCGATAATCATAGGCGGAGGGCGACTGTCAATGGCATCACTATTCCTCCAACGGCGGACATCGTCTCGAGTGAGATCCGTCTCGTCAATTTCGACGTTGAACTGTAAGCACCGAGATCAGTATCAATTACCATAGGTGCGTCAATCTGATCCATGCTGAGTTCACTCACCCATTTATTGACCCTCTTGGTCTTTGTATCTTTCGAAAAAGCCGGCGGCAGGGCGACCCTCGAATGGAGGATTATCAGGGCGGCTTTCGTGAAATAATTCTGTTACCAGATATAGTCGTCAGACCTTAATCGTTTTCTAGAATCCCGTCGTAACGCACCTGAATAACCTGACTCAACTTTGCCAATTGCTCTTTTCCGTATCCAGCGCTTTCTTGGCCTCGCATGATCGCATCTGAACCTTCTCCCATATTGGTCCCTTGCTCGCCAGGAGTCCCTCTGTCTGAACTTGATCTGGAAGCCCCTGCATCTTGATCTCTAGGACTGTTCGTTCTGATAGGGTTCGTACGCATGGGATTGACTGGGGACGCCGACTTTGGCGATGATCTTGGGTGTTGATGCATGCTAGTAATTGTGGAGCTCTTTAATTGTATCGGGGAACTGATGCTCAAGGCTGAGGAATCACGTCCAAGAGAGTCCGCAGTATACACTGATACCCAAGCAACCCTTCCAATACCAATCAGCCTATGAGGACTCCATGATATGTTTACATTGTAACGACAGGGGTCTGCTGATTTCCACGAGGTGTCTCGCCAGGAGAAGGGTCAATGTAGAGGAACAAGGACGCATGGAGATAGCAGAACAGCCAGGCTGCTATTGATCCATCGTGTATGTCGCAACAAGCGGGGTATCTCGACCGAAGGTAGTTCGAGGGCAGAGACTTTAGTTGCTGATGCCTACTGAATGCCTTAGGGTCGATGAAGACGCAAGGCTGGACCTAATAGTTGATTGGTCTTCAACCCTCGCCAGGAGAGCCCGTCACGCAGCGAGTGTGTTCCTTGTCTGCAATTCAGAAGGTCCTTGTGTCGATATCGAACTTGGGTAAAGCGTCGATGACTCGATGCAAAGAGTCATATGGCTAGTTCGGCGTAGGTTTACTGGGCTTTGTATCCTACAATTAGCAGTGTCAAACTCGCATGCATTGCGCTTCCAGAATAGCTGTGATAGAGGCAGTCGACCACATAATCAAGAAACCTCGTAGACAGGAGCACGAGGATGCATTGAAGCACATGATGGATGTCTCTGAGAGCTTCAAGAAAACTGGGACCAGGCCGAAATCGGCTAGCGGTAGAGAGAACAAACCATCAGCCCTATGTTATCTCGAACGATAAACCGCGACGAGTGCCTGGACTCGGCCACTGGTGACTTACTTCATACGGTAAAGCGTGCCGTATCCGGCTAGCCTCGACCTCGCCGCTCTCTACGGTAATTCCCAATGCTGTACTTTAGTCACTTGCAAACAAGCCAATTCGCTAACTGCACCTCTATAAATCAAGGTTGAGGATTGCACAATGGGAAGTTTCTGTAAGGCTAGCAATGCTGTTTCGATCATAGATGTGTAAGACACTCTTCATCTGGCAATGAATGCCTCATTATGCTCCCACCTCATCTGGCGCAGACTAACCCAGTGGGGCTACCATGATTTGACCGGCTTGAATGAAGGGCTAAAGCTCCTCAAGTGTTCGATGTATTGAACAACAGGTCCTAGGCTTCCTTGTCCATTGCTCTAATAGCTCGGCTTCGTTGTCTCCAAATCTTAGTCCTTTCTCTTTCCCTATGGTGATCTCTAACTAGCGACTCAAGACTGTCTAACAAGGCTCTCACTGCTCTCTCGAAGAGGGACACTAGGTGAGTCTGAGATTTGGGAACTATAAGCTGGATTGATTATGGAATCGTCTGGCTAGGGAGGGCTTAACCGGCCGACTCAAAAGAATGCTGTTTTCACATCGCATCTAGTTCACGGGGATCGTAGAAACTCATGGAGACAACGCTTGTTCTTGCATACTTGGACATGGCCTACATATACTCCAGCAAGACAGATATCGGTGCCCATAAGCGGTCTCAACATGATTGAACGGCAATGACACAATCGGTATCCTTCATGAATACGGACAACAATGGATGGATCGCTTGAACGCACGAGAATCTTGTTCAAGTGCCATATTCAGAAGATGGTCCTGTTTTATGTGGGAACATTCCTAAAATCAAGTTGACTTTCTGGCCTGGAGGCCAGTGCGTCAACCTCGCGGCCGTTCACGGATACTGTATCCTAGTTCATCATGCTGCTGACCATACTTGGATCAAAAGAAGCCAAAAGCGGGCGGTGCGTCGTTATTGAATGTGAGCATTTGGTTCCACCGCGGATCTGCATATTTGCTCCGTGCTGACCCGACGGAAAGCAATCCCAGGGGTATCCTGTCGCACACATGATGCTTTACATATCCAAGGCTACGGTTTGTGAAAATGGAGCGGCCCATAAAATGGTAATCGACATGTTCTCCCGTCATCTAAGCAGGGCGCCTGATCGGATTGCCCGGCGCTCCAACCCCTTTGCCTATATCCTGTCGACTATAAATCAATTGATTCACCCCAGACAGAACAGTGTCTTCTTCATCCTCTAACCACAAGCAAGCCTGCCTTGGTACTCAAAAATCCTCACAAATCACCGTGGTAGACAAACCTACAATGCTTTCCCCACTCCGTGCCGCCCTTCTTGGTGGTTTCTTAGCCTCCACGGCCCTCGCCTAAGGCGCTGTCGAAATAATAAACGCCTGCTCATTTCCTGTCTACTATAGGCTAGCGGATTCGGTCAGTTATTTCGGAAATTACTACACATTAGTGGCAAACGACGGCCTCTACACGGAACCCCAAGACATGAATGGCGGCCGCTCAATCGAGCTTACCAATGACCCGGACAATTTTTCCGTCTCTGGTGGCCCCTTCTTCACGCTGACCCTCGAATACACCGTCACCCCTTCTACCAACGGAGAAATTTCTTATGACCTCTCGACCGTGCACGGTGACCCTTTCTACAATGGCAACACTGTCCTGCTGGCAACCACCATTCCCATTTGTCCAACGTCTGACGTAGGGCCTGATTCTCAGGAGTCCAATGGGGAAGGAATTGTCAGGACTTGCAGTTCTACGGCAAACCTGTTCCTGACCCTCTGCAACGCTGGCTCTTAAGCTGCAAGATGAATTCAAGCGAGACAATAGGGGACGGTATTTATCTGCACCACAATGTCGAACAGGAAAGCATCAAAAGCAGAGGTAGATGAAACAGCATAGGAGGGGCTGTGAATAAGACGTACGAAGTATCGAGATGCGCGTATACTTTCTCCGCCTGGTTCATTAGACTAATCACTTCGTGGCATGGCAGTGACCGTGAAAGATTGTCCGGATGGAAGACTCCTTGATGTGATCATTGCTTTTCAATTGGCATCCAAGCTACTATTGATGAGATCATAACCTTGCTAATTAGCGTTACTACCCTATGATTGAGGCACTGTCACGAGATCAATAGGTACGTCCGCTACTTAGGGTGAGTAGCAATGGAGCTGTAGACCCCTATGATCACATGTCTGCCAGTCCGGTTCCGCGTATTTGCATTGAGTTCTGGCTTCAAAATCAGTCTATGAAGCTTCAATATGGCATTGGAAGATATTACTGACGGCCATAGATAACGGTAGCCAAGCAGAGGTAAACTTGACTATCGAGGCATAGCCCCCTCGCCAGATGTGCCAATTTGCTCCGGCCAAAACATCGGCTACAACCTTTTCAGCGTAAACAGAGGGCTCCATCCGCGGCGTACCGTCATCGCCTCCTGCCCGTGCCGCTATCGTTTTTTCGATACTTTTGTACTTCGAGTCCGGCGGAAGCTTGAAGTCTTTGCCAGAGGCAAGTATATTCGTAGAGATAGCTCCGGTATTAACCGTAATGACCTTCACACCGAAGGGCGCCAATTCCAGGCGAAGAGTGTCTGTGATTGCAGTCACAGCTGCCTTTGAGCCTGCGTAAAGACCTCCAGCCCTGGCTTAGCAAGTATTGGAATATCCTCGGCTCTCGGGACTTACCCATCCAAGGTGTATTCACGGACGTGGCAATCGAGCTTATGTTCACAATCGTGCCCTTGGCAGCGATGACAAGCGGGGCGAACACTTGTGTGACACGCACCATGCCCCAGACATTAATATCATACATACTCTTCGCAATATCAATGTCGAAATCCAAGGTGGGCATGATGATCGTCTGGCCCGCATTGTTGACCAAGTAGTCGAGATTTCCACCGGTCTGAGCTTCGACCTTCTTCACCGCTGCTCGTACGCTGGATAGAGAGGTCGGCTCGAGTGTAAGCAGGGTCACATTAGGAAGCTTTGCTAGATGTGACATTTTAGTCTGGTCCCGGGCAGTGGCGAAGACGTGCAAGTTGCGTTTCTGAAAGCTTTCGACAAGAGCGGAGCCGATCCCTCCAGCACTGCAGCCAGTGATAAGAA
>JAABUP010006444.1_pt1 | contig 16684 bp, 1 predicted proteins | sample 5559201 | NCBI WGS metagenome assembly JAABUP01 (sample SAMN10711887, study PRJNA513373) | rock metagenome | isolation source: Antarctica rocks | place: Antarctica
CTATAAGTTCTTCTAGAGTCTCTAGTAGTATCGGTAGGGGTAGTTTCGTTAGGGGGTCGCGCGCTGCGTTCCCCGTGCCTATAGTTAGTCCTCCCTACTCTACCCTCTCTACCCTTACCCTATCGCCCGGCTCCCTCCGTAGTTATATTTACGTAATTATCTCGCTCGTCTCGTATTATATACGTTCCCTCGCCTCGTAGGCCTTAGGACCCGTCGTAGTCGCCATCCTAATAAGGTAGTTAATAAGATAGTTATTATAATAATTATTATAATCGAGTACCTTATAATAGCGTTATTAACGTCGTTTATAGTTAGATAGTAATATAGTCCGATATCGGCTATTTAGCGGTAGTGCGGTTTTTAGATTTTCGCCCCTATCTACCGAAAGCCCTATTGCGACCTTCCTACGGGCGTGCGCTATTTAGAACTTCCTATCGATAAAGATTATTTCTATTATCCGGCGATAATATTTCGTAGAAATAATAGCGGCAGTAGAACGCAATTCTAGAATATAGCTAATAGATTCGATTCTCGATACTATCTCCTATATCCTAGCGGTAACTTCGAGCTAAGAGTTATCCTAGCGGTTAACGATAGTTAATAAACTTAACCGTCTTACTTTACCTAGTCCCTCGGTAACGACCGATATCTCTACTAAACCTAGTTAAAGTAATATTATAGAGGAAATCGTAGCGCTACTTTACTACTTTTAGGGCCCGACTAATTAGTAACTACGTATAAGGCTTATAGAGATTATAAGTATAGCTATTAAGCTTTAGAGCGCCCTTCGGAAGGATAGTTATTAGGTCGATTTCGTCTACGACCCCTTAATAGGTGATTAGTAGGGATAGGATTTAGTCGATAACGTAGCGACGAATAGCTCTACGGCGGCGATTTCGTATAGCGAAATACCTATAGCCTAACTGCCCTTTAAATCCTATATACTATTCCCTCGAATTATAGGCTCCTTTAACTCTAATCGTGCCGGCCCTCGCATTCTATACACGGGATCGGCTCTTCCTCGTAATACTCCGGTCTTTTAAATAGGTCTTTAAGAAATAAAGGAGATCGATTACGCGACGAAGGAATTTAAACGTAGTCTACGTAGAGGATCTAGCGCTTAATCTTTACTAGTAATAGGTAAGCGTTAAGTAGATTAGCCTATTCTACACCGTAGCTATAATTAAGTCCGTTAAAGTTTTAGCGTAATAGGGGAGGGATAACTTAGGCGCGAGGGTAGATTACTATAGTTAATTAATTAAGGATAACGATTTAGGTACTTTAAATGCGTTCCTTTTCGTTATTATCTTATACGCTAGCCTAGCTCTATTAGAACGCCGAAGCATTATAAAGCTTACGAATTATTTTTTATTAGATAAGTATAATAACCTTATAATAGTTATTAAGTGTCCTATATATTCTCCGTTAGTTAAGGGGAATTAGATAAAAGAGAAGATAATACTAAGATAGTAATATACCTAGATATAGAGCGTAACGTATATAATATCGGAGTAATTTAACCTATAATAGACTAATACTATACCGAAGCTTATAGACGATAAGGTAATATAGAAGGAGTAGTCCGTTAAATTACCGACCTCGTCTATCTCTATTATCTTATCTCCCTTCTTCGTAGTTTACTATCCCGTTACTTCTTTTATATCTCTATCTACCTTCTTATTCTCTAGGATCCTAGTCCTTCGATTTTCTTCCCTAACTAGTTAATTCTCGTACTAATTACTCTACTAGGAGGCTAATACGTTTCTAGAGCTTAGTATATTAGTAATAACTTACTTCGCTTATATCTATAGGAGTACGAGAGTACTCTCTATATCTAAAAGATAAGGGTTCGCTAAGGGGTCGAGGAGGAGTACTATATACCTCTAAAAGGTGAGGGGTCTACTAGGGGTAGTACTCGTCGGGGTAGTATTACCTACCTCTAAAAGGTAAGGGGTCTACTAGGGGTAGTACTACCTCGACGAGTACTACCCCGACGAGTACTACCCCTAGTAGACCCTCGACGAGTATTACCTACCTCTAAAAGGTGAGGGGTCTACTAGGGGTAGTACTCGTCGAGGTAGTACTCGCTAGGGGAGTACTATATACCTCTAAAAGGTGAGGGTTCTACTAGGGGTAGTACTCGTCGGGGGGAGTACTCCCTATATCTAAAAAGTGAGGGTAGTAGGGGGAGTACTCGTCGAGGGAGTACTCGCTAGGGAGTACTCCCTACGTCTAAAAGTTAAGGGTCGCTAGGGGGAGTGCTTCCTACGTCTAAAAGTCGAGGGCGCTAGGGAGGCCTACCCCTTAGCTATAGTCTATCCCCTTTCTTAAGACCTATCCCTCGCTTCCTAGGTCCATCCCTTACCTTATAGGTCTATCCCTCGGTTACGGTCTAGTCCCTTTTTAAGGCCTATCCCTTACCTCGTAGGTCTATCCCCTAGTTATAGTCTATCTCTATTATTAAGGGCTTCTCTCTCTAGAGAGAAGTATATAGAGCGCTACTAGGCGTTAAGATCCCCTAGGAACCCTCTCCTAGGAGTATACGGGGATATCTATTCTAGAAGCTTAGTAGCGGTAAGGAAAGTTTCTATAGCATAACGTGCGGAGTAATCCCCTTATAAGTACTCCCCCTACGGAGTCCGCTTAGTTCGTCTAGGCTTTACGTAGCGAATCCTAATTATCTAATCCTAGCGGCCGGAGTCGGGCTAAGGTAGAAAGGATAGTAGGAGAGTAAGTAGTTAGGGTTAGGTAGCTAGCGCTTAGAGTATAAGCTAGTACCGACGATAGTATAACTATAATAGGCTATAATAGTGGGCGGTGGAGTAGTGTAGTATAGGTGGCGCTATAGGTATAAAACTTCTAGCGCAGAATAATTAGTTACCCTTAATAGCGTATTAGTTATCCGGAATATCGCCGGGCGCTTATATCTATACCGGGAATAGTGGCTATAACTTATATACTACTCTACTTAATAATAATTTAGCACCGTATATCTTACTAAGACTTTACTATACTATCTTCTATTAATCTCCCCTATATCTATCTTATCTAGTCTTAAGTTAGTACCTATATAAAGATATCTCCTACCCCTCTATTCTTATTCGATATAGCCCGCGGTTAAGTAAAGTTAAATATTAAGAAGAATAGGCGGTAACCTCTAGTACTAAAGGATTAAGGTGGAGTGCTCGGAGTCTATACTACGTATTTAAGCTAACCGTCTATAGGGAAGTAGCCTCGAGGTATTAAAAAATAAGTCGTTCGTAAAAGCGTACGCCTATAAGAAATACGATCTCGTAAGTAATCCTTATTTAAGAGTAATCTCGTTCGAGAAATCTAAATACTACCCTCCTTACTATATAAGTATCCCTAGAGATAGAAAAGTATATTCCTCTATCCTTTCTTATACCCTATTATACCGCTAATATAATCGAGGCCTTAAAACGTCTATAGGTCCTCTAAAAATACTTAAAGCCCTATTAGAAACGGAAACGAGAGTACGGAGCTAGACGTTCCTCTCCTTAAGACCGAGACCGGTCTCCTTCGAAGCGATCGCGAACCTCGCCTTTAAGCTATACTACTAAGGAAAAACTACGTCGGGAGGTAGTAAGTAATACTAGCGAGAGTAGTACTAACCCTCTCCGGTATTAGATTTAGAACGGAAGGTAGCGTAAGGAGTACTTCGAATAAGATAGCTAGGTAAGGGAAGATTTCGAAAGGGGTAGATCTCGGGAAGAGTTCGAATAAAGGGATTAATTATAAGAGTATTACTTAAAAGAGCTATTTAGACTAATATACGGTTTTTACTATTTATAATATCTATTTATAAGGAAGAAGTCCTTATCTTCCCTTCGCCGTAAGAATTCCGAATCTAGCCTTTAGATACCTAGTAATTAACTACCGAGGGAAGTTAAGAGTACTTAATATAGAACTATAGAGTATAAAATTAGCCTAGAGAAAAAGGGTAGCTATATATATAAATTTAAAGATAGATATAAGTAAGAGTATTTAGAGGGGCTACTTTATTCCGAGTAGATAGTCCCTTAGAACTCGCTATTTCGTAATAACCTATTCGATAAGACTTACGAAAAGATCCGAAATAGGAACGAGGCTATAATTATTTAAGATATTACTCGATTAGTTATCCCTTCGGCGTAAAACCTAGCTATCTACGGTACTACCTACCTTAATTACTTATACGAAAGCGTTAACGAAGGCTAGAATAGTATAATCCCTTTTTATAGTACTCGTCCGTAACCCGACTACTCCGTAGGATTCGGACGATCTACGTTTATAGAGGAATAACTTAAAAAGCTCGAGCCTTTTATAGGTGAGATCGGCTCTAAATCTACTACCTACTTTATAGCTATAACGCGGATATACTTTCCCTTCCTTACCTACGAGGTGAAGTGTAGCGCTATAGTACTAGATATCGCCGACCGATAGAACGCTTATAGTATAACTATTACCGTAAAAGGTATAGTCGAACTCTATAGAGCTATAAAGCGCGAGAAAGAGCTTTACCGGGAGATCCTCGCCTTTTCGATCTCCTACGATTATAGTACGGTGAGAATCTACGGCTACTACGCTATAATCGTAGAGGATAAGACTAACTTCTATCGCCACCCTATCTATAAATTCGACTTCACCGCCCTAGATAGGAGGGATAAATAGACGGTATATAAGTTTACGAAGAATATCTATAATATATAGATACCGCTTTATATTAAGAGAATCTACTCGGCTATCGATAATTTACCCCCTAATATCGATTTCGACCTCTTATAGGTAGCCTCTTTTTTATAATCGGAATCTTAAAGTTCCTAGTAATTAAATACCGAGCCCTTATTTATAGGGGAAGATAATAGCTAATTAAGCGTTATAGGCTCGTAAGAAGTTATACTAACTACCTCCTTTACTTAACCTACCGAGCGAGTATCTAAGAAGCTAAGGAATTAGCGTGCTATAGGTTAGTAGCGCTAAAATTTCGGAAGGAGGCCTAGTAATTTTAAGTAGTATAGGAAGCGCTATTCGGGAACTTCGATTACGAGCTATAGAAGGTGTTAAGTCCGTCCTTAAGAGGGCGAGCTATAATAACTTCGAGCTTACTTTCGGAAAGCTAAACTATAAGATAGTAAGGTGCTTTTGGCTTTTACTATAGCTAGAGAGTAAGTATAATAGATAGGGCTTTAGTATTAGCGTAGGCACTTATTAGGAAGACCTTCCCGCTAGTCCTAGACTAGTAAGGCCGAGCTAATATTACTAGAGTCTACGTAAGGTAATTCCCTACGGGAAGCTTATTCGGGCGCCGTTACCTTAGACTTTACTTATATCTAATAATAGTTACGCCTTAATTAATTAAATTACTTTCTACTTCTATTATAACCTTTATAAATTCGTTATCTAGCGCCTATCGAATAGCTTAACGAAGCCCGCTAATTACGCTTACTTATCCTACGTTAAAGGATAGCTCTTAATATATATCCGTTAGGTATCGACGTTTAGGATATCTATATAAATAATATTTTCTATTCTACCTATTCGTGCGCCGTACGCTTTTATCCTATTCTACTCCTCTCGTTCTACGCGGAACGGTCTCGAAGGCGTAGACTACTTTTTATATATATAAAGTCCCTTAGATAAGGTAAGTACTACTAAAGCTTTCTAATCCACCCTATAGTCTATACGACTAACTTATATAGTATAGGCGAAAGCTACGGCCTTTATATTCGTAGCACCCCACCTTTCGCCGATCGTAGAATACGCCGTACGTACTTATTAACCTTATATACTATAATATTAAGAGATTATACGGCAATCGACCGTAACTCGACCTAACGACTAGGGATAGAGTATTAGCATAAGCCGCTAGATTAGTTATACTAAATATCTTTAACGATAGCTATATAAATAAGAATAAAGAGCGCTATAGACGACGAGCTATTAAAGCTAAGAGGAGGAGGCGTTAAGCAGTAATATAGTTCGGGAGATAAAGGGATATATCTTAGTAATATCGACACATTTCGAAGGAGTAAGGCTAGGTGTAATTATCTTAATACTAAATAGTTAATAATATAGAAACTTCACGACGGTTTTATAGTAATTTATAGCGTTAAGGTCGAAGCATATATAGCTTACTATCTCACTCTAAAGCTAATTATAGAGAACCACTTTAAATATATAGTAGCTAAAGTTCTAGTATAGAATTAAGCCACTCTAGGTCGAAGTATCGATATTAAAATAAGAAAGTTAGTATAGAAGCGAGCTATAGAATATAACGCTACGTACGATTTCGTATATATGACCTCCGCCCTACTATAGAAGCCTCGGGCACTAACGCTTAAGGTTATTTCGCATCCTACTTTCGCCGCACGCTTTTTTTTTCCTATATAATTTCGTACGTCGCCTAGAGTATATACTATTAAGAGACGTAAAATCCCTTAATATTCTAAACCTTAACTCCTCCTCCTTCGGCTTTACGTACTACCGCCGTATCTAAGCTTCTACTATCGCCTCTCTTAATTACCCTATAGCTATTAAGGTTAGCCGGAGAAGAGCCTTTTTCGCACTCTACGACGTCTATATATCTACTTATATCCTCTAGGTAATTAGCTACTCTCGCTATAGTATTCTCTCTTTCGAAAGAGTATCTCTAATCCGGTACGGTCCTCGATAGATATCGTTCGCGATCACTTCTACTCTTTATCGAACGGCGACTTATATATAATAGCTTCGTCCGCCTCGATACGTAAACTTACGATTTATCGCTCTATATAGTTACGGGAGCTACGTATTAGGATCCTAGCGCCCTTATCGAACCTTATCTACTTCCGCATTTACGAAGACTTAAGGCGTTACTAGGCGGGGTAGGGTGCCTCTTAGATATATCTAGTTCTATAATACTCGCGAATTATCTAAATACTTAGGGGTTATAGCTAAGGATTAAGTTATATCGGTAGATAATATTATATACGACGATTAAAAGCTTAAGGAAAAAGCTAAAGAGTTAGTATAAGGGGTTCTAGGGCTCGAAGTAATACGGTCTTTACTAAATACTACCTAGTACGGCTAGGACGTCGCCCTAGACGCTAAGGAGACGATTAGGAAAGACCTTAAGAAAGTAGACTAATTAGTCTATATAATCCTTATTAAGAAATATAGTACCGTAGGGGCTATTAGAGTCTTTAGTAATCCGGTGACAAACGTAGTTATAGGCCCGATAGAGGAAGCTAGATTTATTATCGTTACTATAAAGTCTAGTAAGGATTATAGGTTATTTAGAAATCCTTTAATAAGATACTTCCGTCGCCGTAGCTCCTAAAGCGAGGATGTCCTCTATAAACGCTTCTATTAATCGAAGAGAGAACTCGATTTTTACGCTTAATCCGGTAGAAGGGTCTAGTTTAATATCGATAGATGGTAATAGAACCCCGAATAGTAGGTAGATTATTTATAGGTTTAGGTAGCCGGCCTAGTATCGCTAAAGGAAGCTGAGAAGATCTCTAATCTTAAGGTCTATAACGGATTTATATAATCTATTTATAAGCGGGGTAGGGATAGTAGCGTACTCCTCTTCTAATATATCTCGATCTACTAAGAATAAGTCTTAAGTTATAGAGGATGGAAGAACTATATATACTTAGGGTTTAACTAGTATTCGAAGGTTCTAAACTATAACTTTATACGATCTCTTTTAGATCTAGGTCCTTAAAGCCTAGGGAGCGACTATCCGATAAATAAGTATATATACTTTACGATGGATCTTACTCTTTTATAAATTAGTTACTAAGTTATTTAGGATGAGAGGGTTCTATACCTATAACGTTAGTGAACTCTAAATGCTAGTATTTCCTAGTTCGAGCGATAAAAGTACTAATAGAATCGCCTTAGTAGACTTCTTTCGTAGTTAAATTAGCTTAGCGCCTATACGGGGGTAGTCTCTTTACCTTACGCACTTGACGCGCTTATAGGAGGTTAGTTACCCGTTCTTTAATCTTTAATAGTTATTTAGCGTTAGATTCCTCTAAGCTATAGATGGGGCCTACTCGCCTTTAGTTAACTAATAATCCTCCGAAGGGGTTAGATAGCCTTAAGATAACGGCTTAGCTACTCGAATTAGTAATGCCCCTTACGGGTGGAAGATAAAGCGCACTTTCGATACGAGGGCGTTTACTCGGAGTTTCGCTTACCGTAGTAGAGTTATAGTATATCTCGATCTTATAATAACCTAAGATTAGTTAATAGGTTATAACTATATAGATAAGAGTGGAACCGACTCTCTAGAAACGGTCTTATATTCGCTTACCTTAGTGTCTTTACTATAATATTCCTTATCTATTCTCGTGCGATCTAGCTAGAAGGAAGAGATTAGGCCTCTAAATACGCCCGGGTATTATCTATAAGCTAGCTAAACTACTCCTCGGGTAGTAAGACTAAACCGCTAAACGATAACGTATAAAATATTAGGGTTTTATAATCTTACTTCTATAACCTTAACTATCGTCCTTACTAACTAAGCTCCTCGTCGTTCTTCGATAGCTTCTTAATATTAATATTAATTCGTCGGACTAGTAAAGTCCCGTTATCCCGTATAAGCTAGGCGGTCGATTTAAGCCTTCTCTATACTACTACTTATATTACTAGGCTATAAGCCTTACTATACACGCTTTTAAATATAGTATTATTAACGTTCTAGGATTAGAAGATCTTCTTACTTATTTTATCCAGCTTTTAGCAAATTCCTTACGATATAGCTCGAATTCGAAAATAAACTTAGAAGTAGAGTATAGGACTATATAATATTCGGCGATATTGCGTAGCGACGGGGGAACTTTTAAAGCCTACGCGGAGAAACGGTTACCTAGCGAACTACGGACCCTAGGAATTAGAAGCGAATTTGGGTTATATAAGATTCGGGATAGAGTAGGGGTTTTAAAGCGGGGTCTAAGAAGCTCGCTAATTATCTATAGCCTCTACCTACTCTTAGCCCTAAAACGTTAAGCTACCCTAGGCGGTAATTAGATTAGCGTTAGTTTAATATCCGCATTTATGCATAATAGGGACTATCGACTAGCGATCTTATACTATACCTTCACCTTACTATACACCTCGATTTAGATAATTAATCGAGCACTATATATTTATATATAGACGTAGTACGGTTGGTTTAGCCGTTTCTAGCGTTAAGAAGGGAACGGAATACGTGTAATATACGTCTAAGCTATCTAGGGGGACACGGGGTCGATTAAGCTAGCTCTTAGGACGCGTATATATATATTCTTATTAGCTCTAGTTAGAGACCTTTATTACGTACTCCGTTAGCTTATAACTCTCTAGTTACTACGCCGCTTCTAGGTCGAAAGAATCCTACGAAAATACGACCTATTATCCTTTAACGGTTATACTATCTATATATATCTATCCCGAGCGTTTATCCTATACCCGAGACTATAGCGGTAATAGACGCTATTTAGAAGCTACCCGTCTCTCTACGGTTATAAACACCCCTAAGTAGCCCTAAGCTGTCCCTATATAAGCTAACGCTTAATTCTAACTACGTCTAACTATTTATAGACTTATTATAAGCTACTTAATCTATCTAGACCGCCCTAGCTACTATAGGGGCTAATTAACTAGTAGGCACCGGAGAGATATCCGAAGATAAGAAAATTTCACGAGTAAGGTCCTCGAAGGTGGAATTTAAGACGGTTAACGAAATATACGTCTCCTACGAAGTATAAGTCTAAAAAGCTAAGATTACCGCCCCGTAGCTAGGATAAGAAGGAGTATAAGTATAAGGTTATTAAATCTAAACCGTCGGAAGAATTAGATAAGCTAGACGAGTATATATTCGTAGTTCGGGTGCGAATTAGTAAGTATATCGAACTCGGTATAGCTCTTCGTTACTAAAAATATATTACCCTAGATAAGAAGACTATAGATCCTACGTTCTTTATTAATATTAAGTCGGAAGCGTTACGTAATATCCTAAGGACTATTCTATAAGACGTTAACGGAATCTACCTTAGAGAAGATAAGCCTATAGTATAAGTATTCCTATTCTTCGAGAGCTCGAAGCTACGAATTCGATACTAACCTTAGCTTAGGTCGAGCAGAACCTACTATATAACCGCCTTACCCAATTAGAAGAGTACTAATACGATCCTTTATACCTAAAACACTTTAACCTATTAGTCGACCTCGTGAAGAAGACCTATACCTCTATAACTAAACGCCTTACCGCGCTTCTTAAGGGCCGCGAAATTACCTACGATTTACTCTAGGCGCTTTTTAAACCTAATATAGTAGTTTATACTACCTATTATAGTACTAGTAAGCCGAGGTGTATAAAATTTTATTTTAGTAAGGAGAGGACGATAGATAATAACGTAGAGTACTTTTACCTAGAGTGTTACTACGTGGATTTCGATAGTAAAGCGTCTAGGGAGACTTTAATCGAGCTTACTATTATAAAGTTTTATAGAATAAAAAGGATTAGCTCTCTCGACGCCTTTCCTCTCGAATACCATCTAAATAAGAACGAGATAAAGGCATATCTTATCGAATATAGTCGAAAGTTTATATCCTTAATAGGCGTTTACTATCGTTAATACCGAGGCGATGCCTTCTATATACGTAAGGGTAAGCCAATTAAGGTACCCGTTAATAGTCGCATTATAATCGATTCGGTCTTTTTCTAAGAGGCGAATCCTAACTATACTAGGCCTTCTATTAATTAAACGGCTAACTAAGATTTATTAGATAAGGCTTAAACTATTTTTTAGAGTAAAGATCGTTCGACGAACCGATCTAATTAAGTTAAGAGTATTAGTAAGGATCCTACTAAGATAGATAAAGATGACCTAGTCCTCTATAGCCCGACTATACTAGGATTTAGTTACGGTAATAAATTATGGGGTAAGTAGAGTTCTCTCGTTACCTACCGGTGAGAAGTAATACTAGGCTAACACGTTATAAAGCTGAGTTCGCGGTTACTAATATTAAAATAATTACTTAGAATCCCGCGGCTTTCGCTTAACTTACAATCCCCGCTAAGTAAAAGGAAGTTATCTAGGCACTAGCCGAAGCGTATATAAGCCGAGAGACTAAGTATACCTTTAATAACTTTATAGTAGGGAAAGGGCTAGGCTTAATTATACTTTTATAGTATAGTCTCTAATTCCTTTTTCGAATCTTACTATACTAATAACTTTACTAGTAGGCTTATAGGCATCGGCAAGACTTTAATAGCTAAGGGAATATCTAAATATCTTTAAAGGCCACTCTATTCGGTACGTTTTCTAGCTAATAGATAAGACTACTATCGATACTAATTTAGCAGATCTCCGCTAGGGAACTAGGTATAACGGTGGAGAAGCTTAAAGCGTAGCTACCTCTAATCTTTTAGCGCGCCGATAAATAGAACGCCGTCCTCCTTCTCGATAAAGCTAACGTATTTCTAGAGTAACGCTCCCTCTATAACGTCTACCGTAATGCCCTCGTCTCTATATTCTTACGAGAACTAGAGTATTACTAAGGGATTATATTCCTTACGACTAACCGGGTTAACTAGATTAACGACGCTATCGCGAGTAGAATACACCTCCCGTTAAAATATAAGTCGCTAGGGTTAGATGCTAGAAGGGGGATCTAGGAGAGCTTCCTAAAAAAGGCTATTATTAAAAAAGGAGTAGTATATTATAGTCGTAAGGATCTCGACTTTCTTATAAAAAAAGACCTTAACGGGCGCTAGGTAAGTTTTCGGATAGGTTATTCGTAGGCCTATTATACTAATTAATTATATACTTTAGATTAAAAACATTATATCTACGGCTTACGCCCTAGTATCTCGATAGGGAAGTCGGTTAGCTATATCTTATCTCGAGGTCGCTATCGCCACCGGCGAAGACTTCGAATATAACTTTAGAGGAGCGGGTCTAGTTAGTAATCTATAATCTTACGCGTAGCTGCCCGCTATTGCTAGCTATATACGAGCTTTCCTACTTATATATACACATTCTTAATTTAGGATAGAGAGGAAAATAGGACGATAGAGCTAAGAGAATAGTTAATTTATAGATTAAAGTTTCTACTTAAAGAATATTAGATGACCTTTAAATATATAACCTATCGACTATTCACCGTCTAGAGCCTTAATAGTACGTTCCTTACCTATCTCTTCTACTAAAGCACGCGCTATACGTCCGGCACTATCGATCGCGGATACTAATACCCCTCTATCGACTAAGAGCTTAGTCGCTTCCCTATAGCCTAGTTACGCGGAAAGGTGTAATAGCGTACGGCCCCGTCTATCTACTAGGGACGCTTTAGCTCCTTAATCGATTAATAATATAATTATCTCTTAACTGCCCCTCTCGGCGGCTAAATATAACGCGGTCCGGCCGCTATAATCCTACGTAGATATAGTCGCTCCTCTATTTATAAGTAAGGTTACTATTTGCGGAGACCTACTCTCTACTACCTAGTATAGTAATATTTACGCCTTCTTATCCGTGGCCGACGTATCTACTCCTCGCAGAAGAAGCTCCTCTACGGTATTCCTATAACTACCCACTAATATCTAATATAGGGCTATTCTTTAATACCTATCCTACTCCGATATTAAGGCGCCGTATTCTAATAGTAGCTATACGACCCCTTAGTAGCCTTAACGTATAGATTATAGAAGGGGCGTCTAGTTAATTAGATCTCTTAGAGAATGCTAGGTACCCTTTTCTAGTAAGCGCCTAACGTTAGCGATATTTCCTTCCGTAGTAGCCTTTATAAGGCTAATCTTATTATCTAAATCGACGACCGACGTTTAGTAAGTCGGATAACGGCCTATCTTAAAAATAGATCTAGCTAAATAGGCCTCGTAGGTCTCTAATATATATTTATACCGTAGCGTTACTACTTCCTCCCTAATCTCCTAGCCTTCTAGATAAATATAGTATAATTCTATAGCCGTACTACCTTCGATATTCCTTCGGTGTGCTACGGTGTCCGATAACGCTAGGGTCCTATTACGATAGGCCCGACGTAACGTACTAGGGTCTACGATAGGCGTCTCCATTTAGACCGGAAATCTAAAATTTAATACTAGAGAATATAGAGATAGTAATTTCGATCGACCTTCCGACCTAATTTAATAACTGAGAGTTAAATTCGTACTAAGAACGCTGGGTGTTAGAAAAGGCCGTCCTTTATCCTAATTTAGAGTTAAGATTAGAGAGACGCAGCCGTAGACACTACTTATAGGCTTCTAATCGAGCCGCTTATCTAGCCTTCTATAAGTAGAAACGGGCAATTATATAGTATAAGATCTTTATATCGAGTTAGTCGACCTTGTTTCTCTAGATTAGAACCCCGCTGCTACCTTCCGTAGCTAGTGGTGGCTAGTGTTAGCTAGTGGTGGCCCATAAGGTCATTAGTCCTAGCGACCTAAATTATTAACTACGTAGGCCGCTAAATCTATTATATTTATAAGAAACACTATTAGATGTCTAGTATATAAAGTATAGTAGTAGGTGTCCGCAATTGGCGCGAAAATGAAAAATTCGTTAGCAATCTATTAAGTCTATCTCCCTATGGCACGAAACGCCTTATAGCTAAGCTAAGCCCTAATTATAAGTCTACTAGTAACTAATGCTATAGTCCTAGTAAGACTAGGTTATAAGTCTTCGGGTTCTTTCCTATCGGGATGCGGTATAGTAGGTTATTAACGTTATCTATTATATAGCTCTAGTCTCGCATAAGCGCGAGGCGGTGAGCGAACAGTATTTAATCGATCCGATATTATCCTAGCGACGGTCACACCTCCGTCCTATTCGTCCTATTCGTCCTAAGTAGTTAAAGTAGAGGGAACACCTTCACCTCTATTAGCTAAGTTAGTCTTAAGTCTTATATTTCCTTAATCCTATATACTTAGAGTATAGATATCGATTTCGTTAAACCCATCCTTCGGTGGTATTCTTTCTAGATATAATCGGAGTCTCTTAAGTACAAAGTCAAAGCTCCTAGGGTTAAGGTAGAATCTAGATATAGTATATTTCCGATTATAGCGTTCCAGCATATCTATATAGATAATATACTAGGCTTTAATCCCTACGTAGCTAGGTTTCCTAAGTTTCGGGTCCTAGTCGTAGTTAGAGGCCACCAGAAATAATAGGTAGCTTAGGGTAAACTAGAAGGTAGTTATCCTAGATAGATTTATTATACGGGTATTTGTCGTTTACTGCGGTACCGCCAAAGGTGGTTAGCTAATACCTATTAGTTCAGCTCCCTATATTATATAATAGTATCTGTCACCTATAATATAAATCTTTATATAACTAGGTTTAGAGGTCTCTTTCCGGATAATAAGGGTAGGATAAGCTAAACTATCTATCTGGAGCCTAGACTTAATAAAGTTATTATATAGAATCTATTCCTTCCTTTTAAGGTAGAGAATAAAGCTATAGTAATAATCTAATAGTAAAATAGATATTCTACGTAAGACTAAAAACCCGTGTGCCGCTATCGATATCAAAATCTATTTAAGGACCGCGTAGAGGTTATCCCTTATAGGAAATAGGATACCTAAGAAAGCTTCTAAGACGGAAACCTTACCTTAGGAAGTAATTCCTAGCGAAACCTATTAATATCGTCTAGAAGAGAGATTTTATTCTATAAACTCGAAACCCGTATTTTACTATATTTTAGAAGTCGGGGCGGGGTCTTTATTAGATACCCCGCGTAATTCATCCGATATGGGAAGTGGGTACGGGTAAGAATTGCCGAGACCTAGCGACTTCGAGATTTCGATAATACTATAGCTTCTAGGCTTAGCGCTATGCAAGGTTAGGCCTAATAGATAATAATAAGGCGTTATAAGGATATATGCCAGCTCGCTGTAGCTATGCGTAAGGGTTATACTTTTCCCTAGCTAACGATTTGCCGTGATCACGGATTGGGGGATAGGGTTTCAACTCGTGTTAGTCGCCTATATTAAGATGTATGTGTCCGATTGCGTGGCTCCGCATATATAGTATGTATAATTGGCGGATAAGACTAAGATTAATGGTTAAGAGCTTCTGTTCTTCCTATACCACTAGTAGCCTTGTGAATAGGCTGCAATTAGGTAGAGTAGTAACTTATAGGTTTTTAAGTAGTTATATAAGACACGGCACAATATCTAAATTATTCCCCTAAATTAATAAAGATATTCTATACTAGTTTTTAACTAATAATTAAGGGCTTTTAATTATTCTATTTACTTCCTCCCGATTATATCTTTACGACACTATAGCGACTTATGTGCCCCGGTCGTTTACGGTCCTAGGTCTTAGTAAGGCTCTTAATTTAACGGACTTAAAGGATAGTCGTAACGTATAAGTTATCTAGCCGCTCTTCTAGAAACTTATATACTTATAATTCCATAGGTATAATAGACTCCTAGACGATTCCTAATAGCCAGAAGTATCCTAGATATATATTTAGAGTCTTACCGAGCTTTTCGTCCGTTATAATACTTATATAAAGCTTAGGGTTCATCTAATCTATAGGTACTTTAAAACTCCTCCCGATATAGTTATACTAGGTACTAACATCGAAGACCCTTACGGGCGTTAGACTAAAGCTACGGCAACCGATACGATCGATCTTAGCAAAATCTATAGGCATATATTCGCCCTCCGCTCTATAGGCGGATTCGTCGTATATAAGTATTAGGATGGCCTAATACCCGACCTATCCGCTATTAATAAAGCCTTCTTCGCTGAATTAGCCTTATACTTAGCTAGGAATAATTTATTATCTCTTCTTAGACTTTAGGTCCGCCTCGAGGGCGTGTCTAAGAGTATATTCGAACTTATTCTCGATTAAGGGACTATAATGCTAGATAAGACGGCTATCTATAGCTACTCTACTTCTCGGTAAACTAGGTGGATATTCGAGCTTAAGGATAGGGAGCCGCGCGTATATACTACTAACGAAACGCACGCTAAGAAGACTTCGGGAAACTATTAAGTATTTAATACTAGTAAGGCTTAGCCGAAACTGGCTAGCGTCGCTGACCTTAAGGAGGCTCTTATAATAGCCGAGATTCTCTCTTAATAGGTAGTAGATTCTAAATACTATAAGAAATCCCTAGAGAAGGCGTATCGTAGAAAGTAGTAGCTTAGGGGGTAATTGAAATTATTACTACTTTAAGGTAGTTAATTATCTTTAATAATCTATAGAGAACGCAGTATTTATATATACCTAAGAGCGTAATATATAATATAATTATAATTACCATCGAGCCTAAGCTTTGCTAGAAGGGATTTTGATACTAACCCTTATAGCTAACCCGTAAGGGAAAGGTTTCCGAGCCCTCGTAGGCTAATGTTACCTACGGTAACGCGCGCGCTTCTCTCTCGTCTCTACGCTAGTACTATAGTCTACACATATTAATTCGTTAGTTATAACTACTTATATTAAGTACTTCCTTAAGGATAAAATCGCGAAATTCTTTACGAAGACCTCTACTACGCGAGAAGCTTACGACGAGAAAGCTACGTCCTTAGTAGGAGGTAGTATATCACCCGCTCCGATTTAGGGAGATTATAGCTATACCGTCTACGGTAGAGCTTACTCCGAGTTCGTTATCTAATTCCGCCTATAGTCGCTATTATTAAGACTTAAGATAGCGGCCCTTACGAGAAAGATT
>JAABUP010006445.1_pt1 | contig 16680 bp, 3 predicted proteins | sample 5559201 | NCBI WGS metagenome assembly JAABUP01 (sample SAMN10711887, study PRJNA513373) | rock metagenome | isolation source: Antarctica rocks | place: Antarctica
CCTCCCCAGGCTTTAGAAAAACAAAAACAAAAAACAGAAACAAACAACATGACATGCTTGTGGTGTGCAGTGTGGTGGACTTTGGCCCTGGCTGGTACAATCTGAGTGATGCCTTTGGGGCACAGCGCAAATACAACCCACCTGGCAAATCGCCTGCCCTATGCAGCGAATTCTAGTAAGCCCTACGACTGGCACTCCAGCTAATCTTTGCAACAACATTGCTTGACAGGCATGTGCATGCCTACAGTCCTGCCTGATCAGCTTACATAGGAGAGATGATCACCAACACCAGGGCTCAGTTTACAGATATGTGCATGCATGCAGTCTTAGCTGGTTGGGTCACTGCAGGGATAGAACATGGACAACATAGCACTCAACTCAGTAGCTCACCAGTGCTCAGTAGCTCACAGTAGCTCAGCAGCTCGCCAGTGCTTAGCTCACTAGCTCACTGTTGTGTGCTTGCATGCACTCGCGGCTGGTTGATTTCAATGCAGGGATAGAAACATGGGCAACACGGCACTCAGCTCAGTAGCTCGATAGCACTTAGCAGCTCAGTAGCTCAGCTCACTGGTGTGTGCATGGCATGCAGTCCCAGCTGGTTAATCCACTGGGGACAGAAGATGGGCAACTCTGGTACTCAGCTCACAGATATGTGCATGCATGCAGTCAGGGCTGATTGATTTGACTGCAGGGATAGAACATGGACAACATTGCTACTCAGCTCAGTAGCTCACCAGTGCTGAGTGGCACACAGTAGCTCAATAGCTCAGTAGCTCAGCTGACTGTTGTGTGCATGCATGCAGTCCCAGCTGGTTGGTTCACTGGGGAGAGAAAATGGGCAACACTTGTACTCAGCTCACAGATATGTGCATGCATGCAGCCCAGATGACTGAGACACTGCAGGGACAGAAGAAGGGCAACAGTGGTACTCACCTTACTGGTGCATAGTAACTCAGTAGCGCACCAGTGCTCAGCTCACTGGTGTGTGCATGGCATGCAGTCCCGGCCGGTTAGTCCACTGGGGAGAGAAAATGGCTAACACTTGTACTCAGCTCACAGCTGTGTGCATGCATGCAGCCCTGGCTGGTTGGTTCACTGGGGAGAGAAAATGGCTAACACAAGTGCCCAGGTCCTGACAGACAGCTTCTCAGAGATTCTAGCCTACAACCAAGGCAGTGGCTCTGTCAACTTTTATATGGCACATGGCGGCACCAATTTTGGCTGGACAGCAGGTAAGATCCTGCTCTCACAACATTAGTGTAAAAGCTGGAAATGCATGCGTTTGGGCACCAATTTTGGCTGGACAGCAGGTAAGATCCTGCTCTCACAACATTTGTGTAAAAGGTGAAAATGCATGCGTTTGGGCACCAATTTTGGCTGGACAGCAGGTAAGACACCACTCTCAAAACATTTATGTAAAAGGTGAAAATGCATGCGTTTGGGCACCAATTTTGGCTGGGCAGCAGGTAAGACCCAACTCTCGAAACATTCCTGTAAAAGCTGAAAATGCATGCGCTTGGGCACCACTTTTGGCTGGACAGCAGGTAAGACACAACTCTGGACCCTGCAATGTACATGTAAAAGCTGGTATTGCATGCCTTTGGTCAGCAACTTTGGCTGGACAGCAGGTAAGACTCAGCTTTTCAATAAATAAGTAAACAAACAAAATAGTAAAGCAGGAGTAGGGGTAGGAGTAGGAGTAGGAGTACGAGTACGAGTACGAGTACATAAAAATAAGAATAAGGCTAGGGACCAAAATGAAACACAAAAACAATATGCTAAAGGTAGTGCAATGCATGCATGTGGTGTAGGCGGTAGAATTTGTTGCGCCCTTTGAATTTTCATTTTGATTTGTGTTCCTTAAAGTTTAAATACTACTCTATTTTTGTAAGATATCCAAACGACCGCTTGTGGCTATAGCTTTGTCAGTGGTCCATGTCAGTGTTAAGCTGGAAGTTGTCACCTGAAATTGTTCCATTCTAGTAGACACGGCGGCCTCTGAGATTGTTCCATTCTAGTAGGCATGGCTGCCTCTGAGATTGTTCCATTCTAGTAGACACGGCGGCCTCTGAGATTGTTCCATTCTAGTGGACACGGCTGCCTCTGAGATTGTTCCATTCTAGTAGACATGGCGGCCTCTGAGATTGTTCCATTCTAGTAGACATGGCGGCCTCTGGGATTGTTCCATTCTAGTGGACATGGCGGCCTCTGAGATTGTTCCGTTCTAGTAGACACGGCTGCCGCTGAGATTGTTCCATTTTAGTAGACACGGCTGCCTCTGAGATTGTTCCATTCTAGTCGACACGGCGGCCTCTGAGATTGTTCCATTCTAGTAGACATGGCTGCCTCTGAGATTGTTCCATTCTAGTAGACACGGCTGCCTCTGACCAGAATCTGGTGCCATGGTAGTGCATGGTATCACGGCATGATGTTCTGGACATAGGCAGCTGTATACAAGGCCGCCCTAGGTCTAGTTTCAATGATGTTGCGTTGCGTGATTGTCAAAACTGTCAAAATTAGTAGACCCTATAGAGAAGCGCAAGACAGACAGCTTTGGAGAGACAAGACTTGTCATGCGCGTTCCTAGCTCATCATGAGCTGGAAAGCGTAATTATTATAATTTATTATACAATAGGATTTGCCTTCTCAGGCAATGTCTTTCAGCTTAATGGTGACATAGCTATAGCAAAGAGAATCAAAACAGCCTCATTATCGCATGAGCCTGCTCAAAGGCTGTTTTTGTGCTCTTTGCTATAGCTATGTCACCGTTAAGCTGAAAGACATTATGAAGAGTGAGCTCGAGAATATGGTTTCAAGAAGGTAGAGCTCTACCTAGTATGCACCTATAGTAGTGAGAGGGTATTTTCTACTAACGCATTGTTTGATGCACATCTCCCTTGTCACAAATATAGTCGTGTCTTGACCTAGTGCAGAAAGTCATCATCTGCGGACAGCTTTCCTCTTCAGAAGAGCTGTCCACAGATGATGACTTTCTGCACTAGGTCAAGACATGATTGTAATTATGACAAGGGAGATGTTGATTGAACAGTGTGTCAGTAGAAAGTACCCTCTCACACTACTAGGTGCATACTATAGTAGCACCACAAGCTACTGCTACCAAGCTTTTACCAGCCTGCGTTATTTCTCGTCGGTTCTCACTGGTAGGGTTTTGCAAAACCCTAAATTTTTTTAACTTTCTTTTCTTAGGGTTGTTTGATAGGTTGTAGGGGTTAGGGTTTTAGCGTTTTGTTGCATTTTTACGGTTTAGGGTCTGAGAACCGATGAGAAATAACGCCGGGGGCTTTTACAGCCTGCATGGCTTTGACTAGGGTAGTAGTACTGCTCTACCAAGGCTCTACCAGGGTTTAGGCTTTAGGGTCTAAACGTTAAACCCTACCAGGGCTGTACCAACGTTGACCATATGACCCCGGACAATTACGCTTTGACCATAGCACAGCATGGTACAAGCTGGTAGTGGCCTAATAAGAGGCCTAGTGACCCCCCTCCTCTGGTATTCATAGTGAAATGGATGTCCACAGATGCCCTGGTGTTAAGTGGGAGTAAGGGAAGGGGAGGGAGAGGGGGAAGGGGAGGGGAAGGGAAGGGAAGGGAAGGGAAGGGAAGGGAAGGGAAGGGGGCTTAGGCATTGCAAGTCGGTGCCAAGTGGTATTTGGTGCTTTCAAAAGGTCTACCTTTGGCAATTACACTCCTCAACAGGATCTGATGTCATGCTGTGTGTGTGTGAGTGACAACCCAAATGCACTGTTGCTCTGAGCAGAGAGTGTCCCAACGCACCTTGTTGCCATTGTTGCTCTGTGCTTTGAGTTTCTCTCTGCTCAGAGCAACAGCACAGGTGGACTGTCACTCACATAGCATGACATAAGTTTGTGTTGTGACTGCAAGTGCAATCGCCCACTGGTAGCCTCACTGCATTCTGCAGACCATGTAAAAGACTTGCAAAAAAAAAAAAAATTAATGCTTTTCAGCGATCATTATGGGGGCCTCCTAAGGCGGCAGCCTGGAGCCCACACTACAGCACTAAACGTTCTCGGGCAATCACTCAGAGTGCTGAGCTTAATCCAGTTTGACTTGCCTGATTGGACAAGATGGAGTACTTTCTGGACGTTGTGGCCGTAGCACACTTGTCTTTGCACGTCAGCTGATGACAGCAAATGACAGTCTATGTGGCACTCTGATCATCACTTAAGAAACAGATGAGCAGCTTGGCAATCTGTGGAAATGTGACCTGGTGCTGTCTATTCTCATATGTCAGATTCAGGCCGCACCAGAAACACATCTCCACAGGCTGCCTAGCTGCTCATTTGTTCTTCAGGAAACTTATTTTGCAGGAAATAGTTGAAGCGCCATGTAGCTTGTCATTTGGACTGTCACATACCACTGACATCCCCAGCATCGGATTTCGCCAGATCTTGTCCCTTAGGCTTCCCAAGGCCCTGAAAACTTGCAAGACTTGTACTGAGCTATGGGTGTCAGATGCAATGTACGGTTCAAACTATTGTCTGATATGGTTTCTGCTCAAAGCCTTGTAGCTGCGATTGGAATGCAGCCTCTGTTTGCTCAGCTACAAAGAGGACCACATATAAGGAACACACAGCAAAGCTGTAAGCCATGCTACAACGCGAGGGCACCTACAAAGCAATGCAGAAGTCGTTGAGCACAGTGTAGCACTCCTCTGTGTCTGCTCCGGGCTGCCGCCTTAGGAGGCTCCCGTTATGATTGCTAAAAAGCGTGAACTTTTCTTTTTCATTTCTTCCTTTGTGTCTGCTGCTTGCCATGTGGCTCATCAGCAGGGGACTCAACAGAACAACTGGAACAATCTTCAGAGTACTGAAACTGCATGGAGCAAGTCATGCAATGCTGGTTGTTGGGCCAAAAAGCATAGTATGTTTTGTTTGAGTGTGTCTGCTGCTTGTCGCTGAGAAATTGCATACTTGGCTCAACAGGCTCATCTGTTGCAGACTTGGTGTGCTAGCTGGCCGTCAGGCAGCACAGTATTTGGAGCACTGCCTGTCAGTTGTTGTGACTTACATGCATATGTTCCATCTGCTGTGTCATCTGATGGAATGCAGACACCAGAAAAGAAAAGAACACACAGAGCAGCACGTGCCAGGCACACAGTGACAAACACAGCAAAGCTGTATGCCGCAAGGTGAGGGCAAAAAACGGCAAAGCAGAAGGTGTTGAGCATAGTATTGCATGCCTCAGTGTCTGCAGCTTGTCATGTGGCTTCAGCAGGCACTGAGCAATTGCATACTTGGCTCATCAGACTTGCCTGTTGCAGATTCGGAGTGCTAGCTGGCCGTCAGGCAGCACGGTATTTGGAACACTGGCCTGTCAGTTGTTTTGACTCACATGCATATGTTCCATCTGCTGTGTCATCTGATAAACTGTAGACACAAAGAAAGAGCAGGAAAGACTATGTCACTTATGCAGTGGCGTTGTGTCGGGGGAGAAAGCATGTGATCACACTCTCCCCCCCCCCCCCCGCGGGGGGCTGAGGGCCACTTGAGGTTGTTATGCGGATCAGCCAACGCCACAAGGCGGATTTGCCATCTTTTCCTAGTATTCTTTTCTCAATAGGTACAAATTTGTTTTGGTAGAAACAACTGTCACTTGGTAACTGCTGGGTAATGACAGGCTATGGTACTGAAAGACTTAGGATTGCTTTGCAATGTAGCAGATCTAGATGAATGGAACTTTTCTGGTTTGTCCTGAGAGAAGATGTAATAGGGAGAGAAGTGGCATTGTGACCTCAGCTGTGGTAGTAAGTGAGACTTGCAGTCCACACGCAGCAGCTGACCTATTCTTTTCCTTTGGAAAAGTTTGTGACCTTTCCTGCCATTATGGATACTGATGATTCTATCCTATGCAGCTGCAACAAATGAATGACCATAACACAAAACTGCACGCAGAAATTGTCACGTGCCATACTGAGGAGGGCCCTGCTTGTGTGTTGTATGTCATACTGTTCAATACCTACAACAGCACATGGACATAGCACCTCCAGCTGAGTGATGTTGGTACAGCACTGCTTTGTGGATGCAGTAAAACATTCTGTGAATATTTTACGGCGTTGACGAAACAGTGTTGTGAATATTGCTAACTTCCAGTTTTGTGATGGTGACATGATTACTTGTCATTCAGCTGTCATTCAGCCCAGGAATGCTAGCTGTAAGTACTATTGTAAGGGTCTGATTTACCAAATCCCTGTATACCCTAACACCCTGCTTGACCAGTACCCTAGGCAGTGGGACAGGCTGAGCAGAAGCGGATTGTCAATCAGTACATGAGATGATAGTCTGAGATGAGCCTCTTCAGATGATTTGAGATGATCTGAGAGAATTCACAATCAATGCGTGAGATGATGAGACTCTTCAGATCAGCCTGCAAGAATGCATTTTCCTGTATGATCAGGAAAATGTTTTGCTTGACTAGTCATGTTGGAGCTTGTGTGAACAGATGACCACAATAAACAGGCATGTACAAAACCGTAACAGGCTTGCACAAAACAGTAACAGGCTTGTACAAAACAGGAGCGGGCTTGTATGAACATGCTGGTTGTGAACTGTATAATGTAGTTACTCAGCAAGCAAATGGCAAGTGTACCATAGTACACTTGCCATTTGTTTGTTGAGTAACTTTGCCATTTACAGTAGTTGCAGCTGGCGTCAATCAGCATGCCGTGAGCAGCATTTTTTGGGCTGTTATTGCATGGCAGACATGCCTCGCAGCTTTGCGACAACAACTCCACAATATCGCGCACCGCATTCTAATCTGCATCACCTGCAAGTGCAGCATCTGCCTGCTCATAACCCTTAACCCTCATTACCTTCATAACCCCTGACCCTCAGTGCCTTGTTTCTGTTCAGACTGCTTGTGTGATAAACATGTTTATGTCAGTTGTATCTGTTTTTGGTATCATACTCACGTGGTCTGGTGTAGGGACTGTGAGTATGATTCCAAAAACACATACAACTGACATAAACATGCCTACCACACAAGCAGTCTGAACAGAAACAAGAAGACTGGAATGAGATAACAGGCTCCTGCATGCATGATGCACATCTCTACATGGATACTACATGATGCACAAACATAATTCACTGACTAGTAAGTACCTGGCAAGAACGATTAGCTGGAACGCCTGTATATTGTTATTATTATTGTTAGTATTATTACTGTTATTGTTGTTTTTTATTATTATTATTATTATTATTGTTATGTTTGATTTACTGGTTAGACTACCATGCATCATGACCAGCTGATGCCAAGCAAGTGCAGGGCCACTACAACGTCATGCAATTTTTTTAGCAGTGAAGAAAGGAATGCAGTGACAGGTTTTTACACCTTCTGGCGTCTGCCATGGGAGCCAATGGCTGCCTCTTCATCTATCATTTGGTTTTCTTATTTCTGGAACTTTATCCCTTTGGGACATCATCGTTTCCCTCTGGAAAACCATGTTTCGCTGTTTGGGAGATCATGATGAGCATTGTACAGCATTCCTGTATTACTTGTTTGGCAAGCCAGCAAATAATACAGGAGAAGATGTACGATGCTCTGCATGTATTGTGTGTCCAGAATACCAAAGGGTGTCCAGGTAACTAAAGTATATCCAGATGACTCAAGCACGTCCACATGACTCAAAGGTGTCCTGCAGAACAGGATCTCACCCTTGACCCTGAAGTATAAGTGTATTTGGGTCAGCACCCCCTCAGTGAGTGCCAAAAACAGCGTCACATGAGTGCAGTCTACTAGCTACAGTCTACCAGCTGCAATACACCAGCTGCAGTCTGCCGACTGCAGTCTACTAGTCGCAGTCTACTGATTGCAGTCTACTAGTCGCAGTCCACTAATTGCAGTCTATCAGTTGCAGTCCACTATTTGCAGTCTATTAGCTGCAGTCTACCAGCTGCAGTCAACCGACTGCAGTCCACTAATTGCAGTCTACTAGTTGCAGTCCACTATTTGCAGTCTATTAGCTGCAGTCTACCAGCTGCAGTCAACCGACTGCAGTCCACTAATTGCAGTCTACTAGTTGCAGTCTACTAGTTGCAGTCTACTCGCTGCAGTCTATTGATTTCTAGCTCTAGTCTACTAGCTGCAGAGCATAGCATTGGAATTTTGGCACAAGAAGACTACTGGGTTCCCACATTTCTCAACTGTGCATGGCAGAACTCCACAAGAGTTCTTTCACTCCCAAGTTTGCCGCACTGAGCACATTGACAACCCCTGTTTTGGGCAGCAACCAAATCACACCAAATCACACCAAATCACTGCCCAAGAAAGGCAGGCGTTGAATGATGACCTCTTCCTCATGGTGCAGGGGCAGGAATAGCGCTATATGCAGAGGACGGCGCAGTGCTTGGCAAAATGCAGGCACAGAATGATGACCACTTGCTTGCGGTGCAGGGGCAGGAATAGCGCTATATGCAGAGGAGGGTGCAGGGGAGAGCTATCAGGCTCACATCACATCTTATGACTATGACTGTATGGTGAGCGAAGCCGGTCAGTATGGCCAGCCAGGAATTGGGGGACCCAACAAGTATGAGGTAATATGCTGCGTAATAATGATAATGATAGTAATGACAATAATGATAAATAAAATGATGATGATGATAGTAATAACAACAGTAATAATAATCATAATAATAATCATAATAATAATCATAATAATAATAATCATCATAATCATAATAATAATAATAGTAATAATAACAGCAATAATAATAATAGCAATAATAATGATAATAATTTTTTACAAAAATGCTTTCCAGCTCATGTTGAGCTAAGTATATGCAATGCAAGTCTTGTCTCTCCCAAGCAGTCTGTCTGGTAATATGCTGCCTGACAAGACATATGCTGAACCCAGTTGTGCTTGTTGGCATAACAGCTATGAGGTGAAGTGCTGTCTGACAAGAATGATGTTGAGCTGAGTCTTGCTTGTTGGACGCAGAGCAAGATTTTGTCAGTGTCTCAAGTTTGTGTGATTCGCGTAATGTCAGAAATACTGACAAAAAAGGGAAAGCATTATGGTCAAGTCAGGTTTCAATTTGTGACAAGTAAGAGGTAAGCGGTTGGGGTTGAATGTTCAGGGTTTAGGGTGGAGAACTTGTGATTGATCGTGAAACGCAATTTTCACGGTCATTCACAAAATTCTCCACCCTAAAGCCTCAACATTCAAACCCAAAGCCAAAATTTCGACAATGACAATCCCTGGACCCTACTAGACCCTGCACCCTCAATCCTGACTAATGCATGCAGATGATCCGAGATGCTGTCAAGAAGCACATGGGATCAGAGCCACCCCCTCAATCCTGACTAATGCATGCAGATGATCCGAGATGCTGTCAAGAGGCACATGGGATCAGAGCCACCACTTCAATCCTGACTAACGCATGCAGATAATCCGAGATGCTGTCAAGAAGCACATGGGATCTGAGCCGCCCCCTCAATTTTGACTAATGCATGCAGATGATCCGAGATGCTGTCAAGAGGCACATGGGATCAGAGCCACCGGCATCGCCACCGCCGCCCACCATCGAAGCTTATGGCCAGGTGGACCTCCAACAGTCAGTGCCACTGCTGGAAGCCCTGCCACAGCTGTGGCCAGGGGATGGTATCATCTCAAGGAGACCTCTACCTATGGAGGAATACGGTCAAGGGTGAGTCATCTGAGCAATGTTAATAAGGGAAAATATTAATAATTGCGTTTTCCAGCTCATGATGAGCTAGGTACGTGCGGGACGAGTCTTGTCTCTCCAAGCAATGTTGCACTGTCCATATTGCATTATCAGGACTTTAATGCAACAATTTAATATGCTCTACAGGTCTGTTACTCTGTGACTTCCCCTGCAATGTACGACCAGAAATTGAACAACAGCCTTTTTGGTCATAAGTTGTTTTCTGCTTGCCCCAAATCTGCAAGAAATGGGGCTAGCAGAACACAAGTTATGACCAAAAAGGCTGTTGGACTAGGCTGTCTTACTTCATGTTGCGCAGCTGTGTGTATATATTGAAGACTTGTACACAGCGCAAACAAACTATGTGACATTGGTGTGGCTGCCACATAGTTTATTATTATTAAAATAAATAGCAATAATAATAAACTATGTAACAGTCACACCAATCTTGCTGCTGAGAAGACGTGAGGAAGCTGATGCAAGAGAAGGTTGTACATCTTCAGCCAACTAACTATATTGCACAGATGTACAACATTCTGCTGCCAGGGTTGTCAATAGTCTTGATCAGATCATCAGCACACTCCAGATCATTCAGATTTGATCAGCACAATGTGGTCATCAAGTCTGAATGGTCTGAAGTGTGCTGACGATCCGATCAAGACTACTGGCAATCCTGCTAGCAGAAATTTGTATATCTGTGCAAGATAGTCAGTTGGCTGAAGATGTACAATCTTCTCTTGCATCAGCTTCCCCACATCCTCCTGGCAGCAAGATTGATTTGACTGTTACATACTTTGCTTGCCCTGTGTGCAAGATTGATTTGACTGTTACACACTTTGGTTGTCCTGTATACAAGTCTCAAACATATACACAAAGCTGCGCAACATGAAGTTGACTTGAATTGTAGATCTGGTTTGGCTGTCATAACAATCAGGAGTTGGATGACTAACTGAGGGCGTCTTCTGCGCTGCAAGGGAGTTGCAATCCTGTACAGCTGCTTTGACGTCACCATTGTGCAACATCTAAAACTTCTCCACAATGTAGAAACGCGTTTTTTCTGTACCCAAGCGTTTCTGAGTTCAAATTCCAGTGTAGTGATGACGTTTCTGAATTAAAATGGACGCTTTGGGATTGAAAAGAGCGTATGGTGCTGCAGGACAGGTCTGATATGTACCATTTCACTATTATACCACAAGAATTGAGTAGCTCATTGAGTATTGGTCATGTGCTGCAAGGGAGTTGCAATCCTGTACAGCTGCTTTGATGTCACTGTCATGCAATGTGGTTTGACTGATGCGCTAAGGGCTGCTCATGTGCTGCTGTGCAAGTTCACCACTTTACAAGTAAAGGTTGGGAAATTGTTGAGGGCTTGTCATGTGCTGCTGGGGAGATTTGATCCTGTATTATTTCACTATCATACAACAACTGTTACAACAGCTTGGGTAGTTCAGCGAGCACTCATCATGTGCTGCAGGGCAATGCAATCCTGTACACACTCTCTATGATACAACAAGGATTGGGTGTTCTATTGACTACTCATCATGTGCTACAGGGGGATTGCAATCCTGTACACATTCACTACCATACAACAAGTAACAGGTGGTTCACTGAGAGCTTTTCGTGAGCTGCTGGGGAATTGCAATCCTACACACAATCACTATCTTAGAACAGTTCATTGAGCACTTATCATGTGGTGCAGGGAAAATACAATCCTGTACAGCTGTTCCAGTGTTGTTTCAAACCAACATGTGCCGGCCAAGCAAGCCAGTGTGTCATCAACCTGAGAGTTTCTACTGTGCTGCAGCAAAGATTCAATCCTGTACAGCTGCTCCAGTATCACTTCAACATCTGCTGGTCACGAAAGCCAGCATGTCATCAGGCTGGTCAGCTCAAGTAATGGTCAGCGGCTGCTAGGCCTGTAAACGCCCCTGTCAGATCCAAGGAGTTTGCTGTAGCACAGATTTTTACATCCCTGCTCACGCAATTTGCTTGGATCTGCTTGAGGGTGCTAGCCCTAGCAACTGCTGAGCTCTGTTCAGGCTGATGATGTTGCACAGCTGTTCCTGTGTTACTTCAGCACACATTGTGTTAGTCAAGAAAGCCATGTCATTAAGTTGACCAGCTCAAGCAATGGTCAGCAGCTGTCAGGCCTAGAAACACCCCTGTCAGATCCAAGGAGTTTACTGTAGCACGGGTTCACAGATTTCTGCTGTGGTAGATTCTCTTGGATCTGATTGAGGGTGCGAGGCCTAGCAGCTGTTGAGCGTTGACTGCTCTGTTCAGGCGGACGACTCGTTGCCCTAAAAACGGTAGTAAGGAAGACAAAGGCAGCTTCTCACCCCTGGATGCTTGACACTGCCCAGCAAAAGCAAGCAAAGCTTTGATGCTACGCTTGCCAGACTTACTCCTCCAAACCTCAACTCAACACCTGCAGTAACTCCTTGCTATCATTGCAACAACATTTTGGTGAGTGATTGATCGCTTCGTGTTTGGTGCGGGGGGGTTTGATCTTGCCAGACGCATTCCTCGAGACTTACCTGCAACATTTGCCCTAAACCCTGCCTGCAACATTTGCCCTAAACCCTACCTGCAACATTTGCCCTAAACCCTACCTGCAACATGTGCTGAGTGAGTGATTGAAGGCCTCATGTGTGGTGCAGGGGAGGTTTGATCTTGTACCGGGTGAAGGTGAAAGCAGAAGCTCTGCAGAATGGTGCTGAGCTAGATGTTTCAAGCCCAGTGCATGACTATGCTAGGGTAAGCACCGAATTTGCATGACTGTGCCAGGGTAAATGTCTCATTTGCAAGCCTATGCTGGGGCATGCGTGTGTCGTCTGCATGACTTTGCCAGGGGAAGCATCTGACTGCATGATTATGCCAGGGTAAGTACCTGATCTGCATGCATGTGCCAGGGTAGGTGTGTAATTTGCATGACTACGCCAGATTAAGCGTCTGATTTGCGTGCTTGTGCCAGGGCATGTGACTAATTTGCATGACTATGCCAAGGTATACGTCTGGTGCGCATGACTATGCCTAGTTAAGCGTCTAATTTGCAACATCATTTCCTTAAATGTTCCATGTTGGCCGTGTGTGAATCATTTTGGGATAGGTTGCAGCTCACATAGACATATGCCAGGACATAATAGTCAATTCAGCCTTAGTCATTTCAGCCTTAGTCAATTCAGCCTTAGTCAATTAAGCCTTAGTCATTACAAGCAGGTATGCTTGCACTGCTGCCTGTTACTGTGATCCCCGATCAACACGGCATAAATCAAAATCAAAACCCATGTCTTCACCCTGAAACCCTAGAACATCAGACTGAAATCCTATGCCGTATCCAAAACCCTACGTCTTCCAAGCTGAAACCCTATGTCTTGCATGCAGATCATGGTGGAAGGCAAAGTGGTCGCTTCCCTTGATCGCAACAAGAAAGCTAAAGTCAGCTTGCCTGTTTTGGACACCCTCAGCAGTGACCAGGAATTGGTAACCCTAGACATTTTGGTAGAGGGAATTGGGCGTGACAACTCAGGGTCCAAATTCGACTTGAAGGGACTGATGTCACAAGATGTCTACCTAAATGGTAGGTTTTCAAACCCTAGTTTCAGTGGCCGATTTAGATCATTTTGCTGCTTTTGTTTGCACAAGTTTTGCTGCTTCTGTATGCAAAATTGTGAGCTAGCAATGTGCAACTCCTGCTTTGGCCTTTGCATGCTGATCATATCTGCTGTGGTTCATACCCATTGATCAGCTGTAAGTAGTGACACGAAAGTGTGCTAAACACACGGTCCAGCACAGAAAGTGCTCAAGCTGCTCAGACAGACAGACAGGCAGACTGCCATCCCATACTTTGCAGGTGATTTGCTGGAGGACTGGAGGGTTTTCCCCTTGGAGCTGAAAGACACCGCCCTCATTCCCTTTCCTACCCAGGCGGGGTCTGCCCCCAAAGCCAAGTCCACCCCCACCCCGACCCCTACCTTCTACAGGCAAGTGCATTTCTAGTGATGAGTCAGGTGACCTGCCATGGGGTCAGTAGCTTGATTGGAAAGGCAGCAGCATGACTGGAAAGGCAGTAGCATGACTGGAAAGGCAGTAGCTTGATTGGAAAGGCAATAGCTTGACTGGAAAGGCAGCAGCTCGACTGGAAAGGCCAGTAGGAGGACACGCATGAAGGATCATCTTGTAAACGAGCACTGTGGGCTGGTCACTCAGCAACTACTACACATGCACAAGTCTTGCATCCCTTGATGCTTGCAAGATGGGGCATTCAGGCATGCGAGAATTGCGCACTTGCAACACGTCAAACCTTTAGTGCAGCTTCTATATCAAAAAGCATACGTAGTAAGCTACTTCATAACATATTGCTGATATTGTGTACACCTGCCTGTACTGCAGGGGGACCTTCAATGCTGATGCCAGCCTGAAATCTAAAGACGGCATCTTGCCAGATTCCTTCCTGGCCATGCCAGCCTGGTCGAAGGGCGTGCTCTTCTTGAATGGATTTAATCTGGGATGGTATTGGCCCTCAGTGGGTCCCCAAATGACCATGTACATCCCTGGGCCCATGCTACAAGATGGGCAGAATGAGCTGATTCTGTTTGAAGTAGAGGCTTCACCCAAGGAAGCTTCAGGTGTGCTTCCTGAACCTTCCTGTCGCATCAATCAGACAGGCAGATGTTGACAGTTGATGAGCGCTGTGACCTGGTTGTTTGCCATGCAACACACTGTGGTACAAACTGTAGCATAACACTCTAAGCATCGTGGGGGTTCCCCAGGCCCCCCTCACCAACCCACTTGCCCATCCCCCGCTGCATGCCTTGACCCTTCATGTGAAGGCCATGTGTGATCTTGACATACACAGAATGTCTTGACTGTGTGTGTGTGTATGCGTGCGTGCGTGCGTGCGTGCCACAATACGCTGAGCCAATCTGGCTTATGTATGTACAAGTATGCTGTTTTTCACGCATGTCTTGTTATTTTTGCAGTGACTTTGGTGGAGACTCCAGATTTCTATGGACCAAAGTCCAAGCAGCAGCAGCAGCAGCAGCAACATGATTTGATGGCTCAAGAAGAGATGCACAGCAAAGTTGCATCGTCCAGCAAGATGTCTTGGAAGCCGATGCAAGATACTGTTTCAAGTTCTGACCAACAGCAGATGATGCAGCTATAAATCAGGCTGCTGATTAGAAAGCTGGACAAATCTTTGTCTGATGTTTTTCTGCATTTGCCGCTGTGTTGCTTGCCATATGTGGTGACATGTTAGCGCTATTGTTATTGCTGTTTGACTTCCATTTACTTGAGGGCAAAGCAGGCTGCATACATTGACTGCTTGTGTTTGCATCAAGGGTACAGCCAATGCAGACTACCAATTTTGGAGCGATACAATATATTGAAAACGCCTATGCAATGCATGTCTTCTACAACATGACAAGTTTTGTAGCATTTGGTTGCTTGCTTCTTTGACCTGACAGCAGTAAAATGTGATTCTCGACACTCTTTTGGCGGTATACATGACGTGGACGAACAGTGTGGACAGGGCTGGTAGACAAGTTTTTGCATGTCATTGGTGACCATGTGCGTTCAACTGCAGAGCCTGTGTGCATGCGTGTATTGTGGGTCGACAACCAGCGGTCCAACTTTCCATAATGCAATTCAGATGTTTGGACGTCTGGTCCAGGTCAACGTCCGATGTCAGCGTGTTGCCTGGACTAGACAACACGAGCTGGAGGATGCCGCAGTGCCACAGTCTTTACAGATATTACATTGCCAATACAAATCAAACTATAATCAATTGTGTATGTGACACTTTGATCGCATATCGCCATTTGCATTGAGTTCAGTGCATAGCCAGCTAAAACCATGAACCACAAGGACAGCATAGGCACAACCATGCACTACTAAAAAATAAAACAGAGGAAAGGGCGTGCCAACAAAATGGCCTTGTACATACTAACAATCATGCCCAATCTAGGCTTCAGATATATTCGTTTATATGACACTGTGACACTGACGCAATCAAGGCTGGACTTGCAAAGTCATCAACATCATGTTCTAATGCATTTCAACAAATATGACAAACATAGCTGCTGTCTGATCTGCAACAAGCACATCAGCAAAAGACAAGGCGGCTATTGAACAGCCTTCCAAACACTACCGCCTTGTATAACAACACTTGCTGATGTGCGAACTGCACTGCAAGCTAGACAGACTGGCTGAAAACCAGTCCCACATATGCCACAGAGTAATCAGGGTTCTGCCATGCAGCAATCATGGTTCTGCCAATCAAGCTCACCTTGGTTCAGCCACCTCCCCAACTCTAGCTATGACTGTACTAACTTACTATGACATCCGGCCAATTTAGCTAATTAGCATTGCAGCATTGCATGCATAGCGGCTCTGATGGCGTTCAGGCTGCAAGGCCTGTGTCTGACTCAGCACTTAGGGCATAAACCCTGGGTCATAAACCCTAGCCCGAGCCCTAAATATATGCGCATGCCAAAACCACAAAGTGAAGCAAGGCATGGCAGGTGCACGCTGTCAACATAGAAGAAGACAAAGAACGGTGATTCAGCACCAATGTGAAGAGCAGCCAGATGATGAAGAAGGATGGGGCTGGGGCTAGGCTGAGTGTCTGGCCACTACTTGCGCTGGCGTTTGAAATCTGGCTCAAAGTCTGGGACCTCTGCATCCCCAGCCAGATTGGCAGAAGGCGCATAAGATGGCCCTGCACACACACACACACACACATGACACATGAGAGAGAGTGCCGCAATCATTTACATTGCTTGTAATACGCTGACTGATAGGAAAGGGTCTCACACAGGAAGCTGCTCAGGGCTGTGTGTGCCTGAGCCTAGTAGAAGACCCTGTTGAGTGAGTGAGTGAGTGAGTGAGTGAGTGAGTGGGTGGGTGGGTGAGTGAGTGAGTGAGTGAGTGAGTGGGTGGGTGGGTGGGTGAGTGAGTGAGTGAGTGAGTGAGTGAG
>JAABUP010006447.1_pt1 | contig 16674 bp, 16 predicted proteins | sample 5559201 | NCBI WGS metagenome assembly JAABUP01 (sample SAMN10711887, study PRJNA513373) | rock metagenome | isolation source: Antarctica rocks | place: Antarctica
TGGATGCTTTTCTGGGTGATACAGACTCCGAACTAGAGCCAGTCTAGAAGCGTACATGATATGAGCTCTCTGGATCGCACAAGGCTTCTGGGGAGGAAGCTTTGGTTCCCCTAACCGAAAATGGCGGTATCAAGCGCCTCAATGACGATCGGTCATCGGGTAATGTATCTTGGAAGCTGTTGCATACTAGCACGTCTCCGGATTTTCTCAGCATTGTTCTTTAATAGGTAACCAAGGAGATGTAATATTGAATGTAGGTAGCTTCAAACATATATGTTCAGAAAAAGTTAGCAACATTGCCAAGGTCTAAATCATATCGGAAAATATTTAAATTGCAAAAGCTCGCCATGCTCCTCCCGCAAACCAACCTGGCTTGCTTCCAGAAAAAATAAGTGGCAAATGTGTATTATCGACCAACAACCCCTGGATCGTATCCAAAGCCGCCAACTGCTGTCCCAAGCCCTGCGTACCATCCCACTCACCCACATACGACTTCGTACCGCAAGCACTCGCATTATTCCCCGAGCAAGAGGCAGCAGCAGCGACAGCAGACGGCGTTATCAGATTGAACACTTGCTCCTTCAAGCTCGGCAGGAGTCGGGTTCTTGAGCAGTGCAAGTGACCGCCACCCACCTGCAGCACCCCTAAAGATCAACCCCATACCGCGCCAAGGACCCAGGAGCTCCAAGGGATGAAATTCAAATATTAGTGTAAACACATTTGAGTATAACAACCACAATCAAAGCATGTCAAGAGTTCAGAGTCTTTCTGGACTCAGTCACTCCTTGATCAAGGTTCATCTTTGTTGTCGACAGACAAACCGCTTTCTCTTCAGTGTCTGTTTGCTGCCCTTCCTGGGCCTTCAAGTCCTCGCGACTGCTACTTTTAATGTATATTGAGTACCGACACACAAAGCTCTGCTCCTTTGCGTCTGCTTGCTGCCATTTTCTGGGCTTGCAGCCATCGCCAAGGCCATATCTTGCGCGAAGGATCTTGATGACAGCGGTCTTCATGCCTCTTCGAGAACTCCCTCTCGGGCTACCATGGCGTGTTGCTGAGCGTATACTACAATCCAAGATGTGGCGAGATTAGCTCCTTAATTTCTCGCAGATGGGCTTAATATAATATTTTCGTGCTCCCTTCAGACATTAGGATAATCAGGCGAGATCCAACTTAATACTCATGCGCGTCTTGTTTAAATATCGCTTAACACTGCTCGTAATCAGTCCGGCGACTCATGGACCTTGAAAAGCAGCAAGGCTTTGTATCATTAGAAGCTTATTGTAATTCTTTATAAGTGGTAACAGATTGCCAGAAGTAAACCCCAGAAGATCTACCCCCGGACTGCGTTGGAGGCTGAACGTTGTGCGCAAACTGCCCAAGGCTAAACCCATGCATTTGTGGCTTTTACTGCTAGAGAAGGATTCAATTGCAGTGTCCGGGTAACAAAACTACTTATATATATTTCAAAATAGCGTTGGAATCATGCATACGGGCATAGTACATGAGTACCGGTGCATAGAAGTCTGTTGAGAGTTACCTTAAGAACTTACGCTAACTCTCAACAGTGGTCTAGCTCTCCGAAATTGCTCCCAGCGGAGCTTTCGATTCACGTAAGCTTATGTTTAAGACACATTTACTAATTTCAAATCTGCCAATTCAAAACCATGTAGTAATACCTTATCACAGGTTGGATCCCTCCAGGTCGCGTTGGTGTTGTAGGAAACAAGGAGATCTCACCTGCAGTCCAGTATCAAATCGACGACTTTCACGCGAAATTTACAACTTATAAATATATTTACTTCCTATCACGACCAAAATGTAAGTATTGCCCCATTATTCCATCCAGAACTCCACAGCCTCTTCACAGATTTCTACTTTTTTTGCTCTTCTACAGCGTGTGCGATACTTTTATCCTTGCAAAAAGCGAGAGCCTTATTGGCTGTCTCAATCATGTTGTACAACATAGACCCTCCTATGAAGCGGGGTAAGAAACGGGTAACTGACTCAGGGATCTTGGAAGGGTTACAAGGCCTTGAGTATCAGAGGTTCTTTGCAATGATTGTTCACGGCCGTATATGGCGTGTGAGGTCGTAGAATAGCGTTGCAGCTTACCCGATAGACATGCAATGGGGCAGCAATTATGAAACCAGTGCTCGCCTGCCTGGTTCATTGCAAATGTGCTCCCTATGAGGTAACGAAAGACTTGAGTAGCACATGACCTCGCGCATCGAACTAGTTCGTGGAGATAATTGTACTCCTATCAGAGCATTTTAGAGCATTGTTCGCAGGGCATGCTTCGATCTTCTCCTTGCGTCACTCGCTTGTCTGCTGACTTCCACCGCCATCCGCATCACAATAATACAGCGGGTCCTTCACCAGCGCACGGACAGAAACCACGCCCAAGCTGCCTGTTCTGATCTTGATAATTGGATACATGTCGACCTTGAGCCCTAGCGAAGCATCAGTGACGTAGCCAACGACGGTAGCAGTACTACCTAGTCGAAGATGGTGTGAAGTAGTTGTCGGGAAGTGGTTAAGCTTGCTATATGCGCGCTCGGAGGTGTTCGGTAGTCACATCATCGAAGTCAGAAGAAATTCTTATCGAACTTTCTCTTGCCTCATTGAACCCGACTCCTCCTTTTTTTGAGCGTCTTGCGAACGTATCGACAAGTTTCCGTTCAAAAAATGCCTAAAGAACCAGCTTACGACATTGAAGGATGGAGCACAGTCGGGCTCTCCCAAGGATACGCCCAGATTGAACGCCTGACAGTCCCACTGGCCTTTAAATTTTTGAAGCGACTTCAAGATGATGATGATCTTAGTATTTCCGACGTCGAACTCTTCGACAATGGCTGCGGTACCGGTGCCATGACGGTTGTGTTGAAGAAACACTTTCCCAATCTCCAGATCCATTCCACAGACGCCTCATCTGGCATGATCGAAACTCTCAATACTCGTGTAAAGCATGAGGGGTGGAAGTATATTACGACTGGCGTCGCCGATTCACGGAAACTGTCTGAGCCCCCTGACAACCGTTTTGGCTACGTCTTCTCGACTTTTATAATCTGTCTTGCGCATGAGCCGGATCTCATAGCACGTGAAAGTATCGAGTTACCAAACCCGGAGGAATTCTATGTCTGGCTGTATGGGCTGATCGGTGGTTCGGATAATTCAACGACCCGTGGACGAAAGCTTGCAAGCAGCTAGACTCGAAATATCAACAGCAACGGATCATGGACGATAGCTAGACGGCCGCGGAGCAAGTAAAAGCGGGACTTAAGAAGGCCGGCTTCAAAGACGTTCACTTGATCACTGAGAAGGGCCTCTGGCAATGGGAGAGCTACGATGAATTGACTAAGTATTTCTTAGAAGGTGGCAATCCCGGGAATGAGAGGATGCTTGATGCCTGGAGAGCTCTTGGTCGGAATGTTGAGGAAGTCAAACCTTTCCATAAGCAGATTGTTGAGGAGGACTATGGCCAGGGGGATGGGCAGCTTAGAGGCTATGTACCGGCTCACGTAACGGCTCGTAAATGAGATGTTGTGACGGGTCAAAGGTCGAGAATTTGGTCGACAATCTGCCGTAATTGCATGCTCCACAGTGCCAGAGCAGACAATCGCGAGCGGCAACACCAGTGGATTCAATACTGTATTCTAGACTGCCAACTCACATCGCTCTACCGATAAATGTCATGTGCCTTGCAATCTGCAGATGAATCATACATAGCTCACAAATCAAACGAGAACCTCAGAGGGGGCAAGATTAATGTATTCGATTTGCATAGCATTCGAAGGACCATTTGAAAATGGCCGCCGAGTGCCCTCAGTTGATCCAGGGAAACGACTATCCGAAATCTCTTGCGAGACTTTCGATTTCGAGACAGGCCGACTTCCGAACTATTCTGACGCCTGTGAAAATAAGACGTTGTAGCTAATACAGTTACTATGAATCTAAGTACACAGGAACGGTCAAAGCTCTAGAGTCAATGTGTCAGCTGAAGGGTCAAATCCTGATTGTTTCGTTGTCAATGCGCCACAATCCTCCCACGGTGAAACGTGTCTTTGACGTCCTTTGTGCATTTTCGAAGACGTGTCCATTCCTTCGACGATGTAGTAGATTCCTTCAGATAGCATAGAGACACCATATCTTCGTGACTCTTCCTCGTAAACACTTTAAAACTTTTAGCTTTTTTTCCTGCCTACTAGCAGAGCCACATTAGCTTTTTGATTCTCAACATGTCATGTATCTTCAGTTTTGAACTCGAAACAATGCCGGAAAGCACAAAAGAGCTATGCTTGCAGTATCCTTGGTTCGCCACTCTAGTGAATGATCAATCTCTGCACCCGATCCGAACTCCCGGTCGACAGCCTGAACCAGGGACACTCTGCCCCTTATTTTCCCAAACCCTCAACACCGAGCACACAGTAACAGCATGCCAATCATTCTGCAAAGCGCCCGCCGCTCTCACAATCTCCTTTCAACAGACTCCGCTGCAAAATTATTTGGGCGAACTCCAATCCTTTTACTCCATCGGCAGCGGCTTAGACGGCTACGAAGGGATTTGCCATGGCGGTTTCCTATCAGCGACGCTAGATCACACCATGGCCGTTCTTGCACGCGCGTATCCGGGTGGAAAGGATGCTTATACTAAGTGCTTGCGCATCGAGTTCCAGAAACCGCTAAGGACGCCGGGAGCGGTGCTTTGTCGAGCGTGGATGACGAGGGTTGAGGGGAGGAAGATGTGGGTTGTTGGACGTATCGAGGATGAGAAGGGGGAGTCGTATTTGACTGCCGAGGGATTGTTTTTGAAGGGTGGCCAGGTGAAGCTTTAGGGTGTTTTGTTAGGTGACACCGGGTAGGCTTTTTGAAGGGCTGGGATCTTTCAGAAGATGCTTACGATGCTGAGACAGGCCTGAGAGTATTCAATAGCTATACTCGCGAGGTGGAAGGAGATATAGAATCGGAGGAATTATGGACCACTTGACGCCAGCTTCATCTCGATACAATGAGGCCGAATCCTAAAGGATCTTGATTCTAGCCAGACCACTGTCACAACGAGCACAGCCTCATCCTGGAGGAATGGCTCAATTGGGAGATACAAATGGACAGTCCTTCGTCTGAAACAGGGTCGAGAAAAGGTGTCATATCAGCGATAGTTGTACCATTAGAAAAAGATACATTGTCTAGTCTGAAGTCCTGAATATCGTTTAATTATTCTATCCCCTGACCTCAAATTCATCAGGGCACTGGATCTTTCTAGATGAGCCTTTCAACCTAGGCTGTGATATTTGAAGGCCTTGGAGGGCAGTAGGATTACGGTCCAAGGCCACAGCAAGATTGCTACCAACGATAGATGCTGCGGTAAGACTTCAAATTATTTGTGTTCTCTAGTGATAGTATCCATTATTACACTCTTCATCCGGAGGCCTCTCGTGAAGTGGAATATTGAAGAAGCTGACAGATCGGGGTCAAAAATATTCTGTACTTGGGAGAAGCTCAGTCAGCTCCGAAAGGGAATATTTGCTCCATACTATTCGAATCCCTAGTGAAAACATGGCGAAAGGATACAATACCTCTAACTTCAAGCCTTGATGATTGTACACATCCGCTGTTTTAGCTTAGATGGTCGCTGAAACAATTATAGATAAACCTTTCTTCTACAACTCTGCCTTATGGTATCTTTCCGTAAGGCTTATCGCTGTTGAATTGTGTTGAATGTCGAGAAGCTACGTTGTGGTTCTTCGCCTTCCACCAAAAACTGTAGGTCCTGTTTTCAATATTGATACGGTACATGCGCGTCAATAGCCGAGGCACTAAGATCGCGTCTCTCCCTTTGGATTCCCCAAGTACTCACGGTAAGCCAATCCTATGTACAAGCTTCAAGGCGTACAAGGGTAAAAACCTCCAATTTAGAGGTCCAGGTTTGGTGGAGAGGCTGTCAGGGTCAGGTCGATTACCCTGGAAACTTGACAATGATTGACAATGAATGACATCGAGGTGCGGAGACTGGAGAACATCCAGCGTAACAAGGACACACTTAAAGGAACTAGGAATACTGTACACCCTGAAATCGCTACTCGAGACCAAACGAAAACCCCGCCAGCCAAAAAGCGAAAGCTCGAGCAGCCTGCCCTCCCTCCCTCGCGATCGTCAGCACGCATAGCCTCTGCCCCGGCTCGACCCTCTTACAATAAAGACGAGAAAGACGAAGCTGGCGTACCAGTGAAGAAGGCCTTAAAACCGGCCGCCAGAAAAAGCAAAGAGCCAATCGTAAAAGCAGAAGAGATTGCAGAAGTTCCCGCGAAGGACATTGAGAGCAGAGGTGCCGGATGGACAGCATGGGAGGCTACAGCACCGCCACCTACGCGTGATGACGAGTCTACGTTTCATTTTGAGGATCAGCCCACCTCCACGCCCAATAGGTCACCCGAGGAGATGATGCGTGAAGGCTGCTTTGGCGGCTCGCACTGGCGGTCACTCTACTCGCGAAGATTGGGAACTACAGTTGCCGACGATTGGCAAGAGCTGCCAGAGTCGTGGATCTCTGGCCTCGATGTTGGGAAGTTCTTGACCTCTCCCAGCTACGACCCAGGAGTGAACAAATACAAGGTGTCCAGTGGACAGACCATATAACAATGGGGAGCTGCTGGCTGGATCAATCACACATGTGATGTCCGAGGCTGGTTCTAATGGTATTGTCGCTTCTACATGGGTCGCAGATGCGAGGACGATGAAAGACAGATAAGCAGATGGCGCAAGTGTGTGGGAGAGACAGGGCGTTGGAGGAGGATGCTACTCAAGAAATACGTGTCCACGGGAATTAGGGAGGTCTTTGATGACGGAGAGGAAGAGGAGGGCAATGACGTGAGTCCGGTCATGCACCAGATTTGTTATCACTGGGCATGTTATCACTGGGCGTATGAGGTGAGGTAAGGAGACCTTGACAGGTTTCAGGCTACAGCATCATGAACCAGGAGCGAGCTTATGGGGAAAAGGATGTCTCAAGCAATAGCTGACGTAGTTGAGATACTCCTCAATGTCAGGCCACGCGACCAGGCCCCGCTCTTTTCAACCCGTAGCACGATGTTCTTCGGCCCCATAGAATCGAGCTTGCCTCCTAAATTTTGCAGTGACGAAGTGCATAATGATTGATACCAGCATCAACGGATTGCCAACCAATATGGTCCGAGGCTAAGCAAGACCTGGTACCGTTTCGCGCGACCAAAAGAACCGATCTCGTATACTCGTAGCTCGAGTCCATGGGGTGGTGTAAGCGACCGCACTCTCGCTGTCAAGAGCCTCTGCAACACATCTCAACCGGTACATTCTCCCAGATAGCGCGTTCTCCATTATGCAGATAGCCGTCCAATAATTACGAAGATGGAAGCTGGGTGGGGATTGTCCATGCACGAACAGGGGATTGACCTTTTCACTACTAATCGTAATTCTCGTCACCCATCAGCTTCTTACCATCCAAAATCTCGAGTCGCCAAATGCTAGCTCAAGCTCCCTGAAATCTTTGTCTATTTGTCATGCGATGGATTCGGTTACCCGTTCAGTTGTTGAGTACCAAAAGTGACTTTCCTACACCATCCGTTCCATGTCAAAAGATTAGCCAAGTCCAAGTACTACACGAATACATTTTCCTTGGCAAGCATTGGTCCGATTCGATGCCGTAAGTACCAGGTGCGGAAATGTCTCAATTTGACAGATTTCAATCCCGGTCTCGTACGTGGAAATCCCTTAGCCGATCCCCAGACTTTGAGCACCAAAATTGAATGTAAGAAGGTATTCGTGACGGATCACTAGGGATTCTCGGCCCTTTGAAGGTCCTTACGGGTCCTGCCTGTCAAGCACGGTTTCGTAGTGGGACTAAAGAGGATCATTTGACTCGTATGGCGTGGCCATGCAGGTCAATTGTCGAAGGAGGTGCTGAATAAAAAAACAGTCAGCAATCGGTGGATCTTGCCAACTTTCATTGGAGCAGCTCTGGTAACAGAAGATCCCGTTGCTGTTAATGTTTAGTATTTGCCGGCAGGACACTCCGGATTCGAATACTTAAAGCCGCTGGGGTAGCGGAAGCTTGATCTATGGTCATCGAAAGTAAATGAGCCAGCAAATCCAGGTATCTGAGAGCGTAGCGAAAATTTTGGGGCTGTGCACTGATGGCGTACTAAAAGACCTTATCCAGCAGAACGCTTCCAGGATGGACTCCACATCATTCTTCTTGGACTCGGATTATATTGTAGGCTCCAGCTACCATAAATTGGGTTCCATGCGCATCGTGTAGGCCAGCCGGTTTGATGCCATGCTTGGGCTGACGATCCAAAGCATTGGGATCGTCAAGATGAATCTGTACTTCGGAGTCAAGCACAATCTGACGTCGTACGCTTCGTTCAAACTGTTGGTTCTTTACTGGCTGACGTCTAATCATCATTCTCTGCTGCAAAAGGCCTCCATGCTGCTCGTCGGTATCTTACATAATGCTAGCAGACACTGTGGCGGTTGTACTTTGCCTGATAAGCATATCTGTCATCTCCGCTCTCAATGCCGGTGCTATCTCCTGCAAGTAGCCGCTGAGTACAGCTCTCGAGAGGAAGTGGTCATTCCAGTGGATATTCATTGGCTGTGAGAAGTGAATGAAGCCCATTCTCCTGTCCCCGCCATTCTCGTGTTGCATTAGCTTCCGGCGATCAAATTTCTCAAGTAACAGCACCGCAGAAGAGTCAGCAAGATACGCACTCTGTGTTATCACAAAACGCTGGTCTCATCGTAGCTCTATGTAAAAGTCAAGGCTGAGTCTATTGGGATCCTACAACCCACTGCTGACTCCGCTACCACGGTTTCAGCATGGAGCCCCTTTGTCCCGCGCCTATTCGCGAAGTGGCACCGCACATTTCCAAGCCAACAATCAGCAACGAGGCCCGAAATTGGAGCAGCAATATCAATAAGCCTATATGTTTCGAATCCTATTCGGCATACATCAAATACCATATAGTCCATGAAGGGTCCGGCATAGATCTTGATCCTCTGTACAAATACGTCGAAACTTCTCGCAATCTTCAGGAAAATCCATATGACCTATGCTACCTAATGGAAATCTTACGAGGTGAAGGTCCCGAGGTCGCTTTAGGCCACCGGTATCAGGGTGGATGGAGCCCAGAATTTTCGAAGCTCTTACGCAGGCCAGGAGACAATGCCATCCTACAGATAGTGCTATGGCTGATTCCTCAGGGTCGACATCCTGATATACGATTTCTTGATTCTGTTGGCTTGCTTTTACACATACATCCTAGATTCTTCGATGACCTTTTCTGCGACCGCGATGGTTTCGATGATAGGCCTTACAAATTCCGCACGACCCCATTTCAAAAGCCGGATCATGTCCTACTAGGTGATACAGTTGCTACCATAATACACCATCCGGTAGGCAGTGGTGAGACGGCTGTCGTCGTCATTGCGAGCGCCTTTGATTGGCCCAGTCACGAGCTCCGATGCGTCATAGACCGAGATACCATTCGACAGGCTACCTCTCTAGCTGGGCAGCAAGGGCGAGCCCATTTCACAACATGTTTCCCGATGTATCCCAGAGATACCAATACCTGGCGGCAAATCTACATGGAAAGCTTGCGGCATCTATGTGGACAGAGAGGCTTTTCTTGCTCAAAGGATAACTCTCTATCCTCTCTTGCGCTAATACCTCTGTTGAAGCTCGATCACATCAGACTACAGGACAAACATCAGACAGCACGCGCGGAATTTATGAAGGTGTTTCAGGATTCTTCGCATGAGGATTACGAATTGCTATACTCCTGTCAACAAAGATTTCGTCGTCAAATCGAGGAATCAGAGGCGCAAGAAGAACATTTGAACGCATACATCTCTGCACAATACCATCCAGGACGCTGGAAAGGACGAGCGGCTTATCGGGAAATCAAGGAAGCACATGGACGTGTGGTGCGTCAAGCACGCCGACTTGATAAGGAGATCCAAGAGTTTATACAGCTCTACACTGGAAGACTAGCCCTCTTGGAATCAAGCGAGTCCATCAAAATGTCTTCGTTGCAGATCCAGGAGTCTAAGAGAGGTTAGTCATACATACTCTTTCATGCCGGACCTTGACTAATGAGAGCTCCAGCCAAACTTTGTAAGTGTGATCGAGAGAGTAAATGTTTCACGATTTTAGACTGACTGGTCGCAGTTGCGGTACTCGCTTTCATCTATATACCGGTCAATCTTGCAACGTCAATATTCGGTATGAACATTCAGCAGCTTAATCGAAGTGGGCAGAGCCTTTGGGTGTTTCTCTGTACCGCTGGGGTCGCACTCCTGCTGACAGGAATGCTGTGGTACTGCGCTGAAGAAATAAGCAAGTATAGAGCATGGACACAGCAGTTGATTGACTGTAAGAGGGAACGACTAATCTCTGCCCAAGGGTGGGCACCGGAAATACAAAAACATGGTATAATGGTAAGATTCAGCTTGCTTCTGTGGCTTGTGCGCAGGGGTCAGTGGCTGTGGTCGTGGCGTTCTGGTGCATGGTTCCATATACTTATAAATAGCGAACGACTACCCGAAGTTGAGGAAAACCTTGGCATAGGCCTCCGCAGACAATTTCCGAATGAATGGCTTCTCTGGCAGGTCCCTGCAGGTCAATATGTCTCCAAAGCGATGCAAGACGATTGCATTGACAACGCCCCATGGAAAGCTGCAATATACTGGCCTGTGCCGACCCTTCGCGGGAATCGTTGCGGGACTAAGTCGTCTTCAGGGCAAGCTAGGAATGGTGCTTAAAGGCTGAATCATACGGCACAAGACTATGCGAGACCGTTTATCAATCGTCTGACGAATGCGCTAGGTGTGGTGGAATGCGAGATAGAAAGCCTTGCAGCTTGGTATAGGACTGCTTCCAAATGATTGCATTATGGAGGCGAGAGAAGACGTGTAATTTTCGGTCTTCACTATTGTACCAGTGAACGTGGGGTCGTGGTAGATACCGTGAATACATTCTCTCCGTCCTCGAACATCTGTCTTGGGTGCTTGTCTATCTTCGAGTGCCTCGGCCGCCCTAGCAAACCAAAGAACCCCTTCGCATGAGTACAGAAGCCCAGTAGCAAGGGCTACCTCACACTAACCAAACAGCATTCAAAGCTACCAACGACAGTGAGCCCGCATGGCGAATTCTTCCGTCGAAAGACTCTGCCCCTACGAAATTAGTCTCATGTTAGCCCTTCTGCCTTGTCAACCATATCTCCTATGACTTTTCTAAACTTCTTTCTCTCCTCTAGCGGCAAATAATGTCCTCTGCCGTCAAAAACTACCCTCGTTATTTCGCCTTCTCCTCCTCCAAGCCCATTTAAAAGCACTTCCATATGCGGGAAAGAGATTAGGTTGTCGATCGTTCCATGCACCACCTGTATTCTATCACGGCCCACTTTATCCGCAATCTCTTGCAGCTGCGCATCAGATTTTTTATGCCAGCCTACTGCCAGGATTTGACACAGAAATCCTTTTCGAGTGAATGTCAAAGGATCGCTTCGTTTTGTGAGCTCTTGTGCGACGAAACGATCTCCGTTCGTTGGGAAGTTGCCATCTGCATCGGGCTCTGACAGCCACGACTCGCTGACCCGAGTTTTAATTTCGGCGACTTGGGCATCGATAGATTTAGGGATCCTGTAGGACTGTGAGACCACGAAATGGGCGTAACATAACGAAAAATCTTACAGTATGTTGATGCGATCTCTAAGACTCTCCAAGTATCCCTTATGTTTATCAGCAGCTGTCACAAAGCAAGACCTACAATACATACCACAGTGTTCATGAGATAGGCGCCCGTGGACACAAATGACAGGCTCGCAAATCTCTCCGGCTCGAGATACGCCTACCTGTAGATCAGTACCTTTGTTGAACAACTTCAGGAAAACAGACCCACCATCTCTTGCGCAATCATGCCGCCCATGCTTATTCCTACTACATGGACTGATCTCTTGCCAGTCCAGCCAACATGACCAAGCAGCTCCAACGTATCTCTGGCCATCTCAGACGTCGAGTATCGCAACAGAGGCTTATCGCTCTCACCCATGCCTCGATTGTCGAAGATCAGACACGAATACTTCGACGCTTCATCGTGGCCAAAGTCTTGAGTCTGGCGTTGCCAATACCACTTCAGCGCTCCCAGCCCCATAATCCACTAATCATGCCATCAGTCACGAGTCCTTACAGGTTGTCAGTCTATACTTTATGCTTACTATCATGTGGATAGGCCCAGTGCCATGGATCTCATACATGAGATTGAATGGACCGCCTCGCCCCTTGGCCACGCTACACTTGGCCTTTTTGGTGGGTTTAAGATCCCATATCACGTTCTGCTTGAAAGCAGGATGTTCCACAATTTCGGCAGCGGTAAGAGGCATATCTACAATGCGGCCTTTCTAATCTATACAGTTTCCAAAGCGGAACTCGAGGCTTTACACGGCTGTTTCCAGCCTCAGTGAAGCTTCTTGTTGAGATAGAGTGCGTCGGACACGATATAGGCTCTACACATAACAAAGAATGAAACATAGAAAGTTCCAAGATATCTAGCCTCCCGCTCCCGGTAGCCTGGCGCTTAGGGCGTTTGCTGCCTAAAATGGCCCCGTGGCTCGCCCTACAGGATTGTATCGGCGATGAGGTCCCTTCGTCCTCCATGAATCCCTCCCATACGTGGCTAAGTCGCTCTTACAAACGTTGTACGAATCGAAACGATGTCTTGTTCGAGGTAAATCTTGGCATTGGATGCTATCTACAGCGACTGTTCGGACTGGATGTCGTACACAAAGATCATCACTACTCTATCTTACAACCTCATTTTCGCAACGACTCAGTATCAGTGATTTCAGCCCAAACACCCCTCTCTGCAAGGCCGGCGAAATTCTTACGCCTTAGCCTCTTACTCCGCTCCATTTTCCCCATTGCCTGCAACACCTCCAGATCCCGAATTCGGGACCGGGTCAGAGGCTGATAAAAGTATAGGAACGCATTTCAAAATACTTTTGAAAGGTCAAGATGTGTTTAGCGTTGATTTGTTTCTGAGCTATCTTGAACGCTGCGTTTTGTTGAGTTGAGGATTTGGAGACTGGAAGAGTGCGTCTTTGAACGAGGATGACCTGGGAAAGGAAATAGGGCCTTCTTTATAGTATTTGCTGCTCCCTACAATGCTATTGCTCACGTCATCCTGTCCTATTTCTGTCATGGCCATGGACCATTTTTACAACATCCCTCCAATCTCACCATCTGCTGTTGTCGTATAATCGTTCGTTGGGAAGAAGTTGGTCTCACACTATAGAAAGTAGGTTCTCTTCCATAATCAGATCCGGTTGCCGTCATACAAAGCCTGGTGTCTGCTTGTGAGTGAAGCCTTCTGCGTCATTGTGAACGTTTCACCCCAGTAATACAAATCCAGGGGTCATAAGGCTCTCTGATCATCATCATTAAGTTTTTGACTGGGCGTCGTAGAAACCGACTTCGGCTTTCTCGAATTTGCCTTGAGTTTCAATTCATTGATCTAGAAGTTCATGGGAAAATTACAGGGCCCTTCCTGCGCACGCGCATGATGAAGTCACTCACTCAAATGCGACGAGTCCGTCATGAAAGCGATGGCGGTCACGTGCATTCTTCCTCGGGGTTGATGTGTGTCTTGAAAGATTATTTGATCTCGACCAGGGGACTTTGCCACTAATTCCCAGGTTTGGGGCCCTTTTTAGCACCCGTGCCGTGTCTGAAGTGCATATCAGGCTGAGGGTCGACAGGAGCAGAGCGACATCTCAGACATGACAAAACAGCGATTCACATGGGCTCTCCCGAGACATGCCCGCCTTTATACTTGGCTGTTTTAACATCTTTGCGGATTTTATTGAATTGCATAATTGTAGACGGGTATTCTGGCATTGAAACCGCGTAAAACATTGTAAGACTGGACTCTCCACGACAAAAAAAATTGGTAGGCAGTAGGGAATCGAACTTTGTAGTCACGAAAAATATCTCAAGTGCTTCTAAGACCGTATGACGGAACGGGTTTGACTTACTGACAGTACGCCAGGATAGCACCCGACTGGCATACATAAAAGGCTAACAGCAAGCCGCCATCTTGAAACTCGCACATCATCCGCAAGAGCACAATCAAAGGCCCAATAAACTACACAGAATTTCAAAACTCTACAGCAACACAAACAATTTAGTTAACAAAACACGCTGCACCATTACGACCACTACAAGCAGCCTCATCTTTCCTCTACGCTCTCACCTCATCTGCAGCACCCTTCAACGGCCGCCCAGCGCACGCAAAACAATGCAAGAACGCAGAACTACCTCCTCTTCTCCACCACCAAATGCTCTAAACGAACCGCGTCTAGTCCCGCGTCAGGACGACTGCACCGATAATCTTTGCGATAAAGTCACTAAAAAAGACGGCGACGCTCTCGAGGGAGGGAGCAATTCACGTTGAGAAATTAGGTGTGATGTTGGTATCACTATTAACGAGAAGGCAAAGCGTCAGGATGTAGATGGCGGGATCGTTGAGGGCGAGGTAGACGGATCAGCGCAGACTATCCATGGCATCTTCGGAGGTGCTGGCCACAAAGCACCGTGGATGCGGAGAAATGTGCACTCAAGGCAGTGGTTTGATTTGTACGGTGCAATACTAGATCGGGGTCGCTAGCCGAGAATAGACTTTCTATAGGATTCCTAGACCATAATTTCTTTTGCAAATTGACTCGGAAATGCTTGCGTGATAGTACAAAATACTGTGCTTGTGGAAGTAGACTTCAGCAATGCCACCGCGCTGGGAGTTGTTGCCGAAAGTAGGAGACTAATGGAGCGACCCTGAGGATACGGATTGGGGCTAGGACCGGATTTGAATTGAGAATCGTGAATAGTAGTTCGTATAGACGCTGTGCTCGGAATAGGATTGGAGGATAGATTGCGGGTTGCTGCAGGCTGCATTGCATTGAGGTACGTTCGGGGACTTTATATACTTTATGCATGCGTGATTATTCCAAAAACGAAGAACTAAAAACTCTACTTTCGATCTTCTTGTCGGGTCCATCAACCCCCAAAAGTTAAAGAAGTGATAGGAGCTGCACGCTGCAGCGTGCATCGAGCTACTGCTACATACAGCACATAGCAGGCCCGTCTAAACTTCTTGCTAGAGTGGAAGGAGTCGTGGGTACCCTGGACTACTACTCGATGATTCGACAGTCTACAAAAGGCGCACCCAGAGCTTTCGGACAACTTCATCGGCGACAAGTTGGATCGAATGAACCAGCAGCTATGACAATTTCCAGTTGGCAACAATACAGAGTCTTGGCGCCCTGTTTGTTCAGTGAAGCTTTCATCCCGTGTGTGTCATGCCGACCCGGAGAAAGTGGCCAATAGGGGCAGCGGTAGAACTACCCGAAACGACGGCGCCAACGGCGCAGTCACCACGCAGCCCTCACACCCGATTATTCTGAAACGTACAACAGCAAAGCTGAGGTGAAGTTGGGGAGCATGGGCAGCGCTATGCAGGTACAAAGTGTTGGGGGTTTACCCCTTTGTGAGGAGCAGAAAGCCTTTGAGAAACATTCTCTCGAACCCTGCTCCATCTTGCTACCATCCCGATCATCTACAGGCTGTGCCTACAAATTCCCATATACCTTTCGATTTACCAGCTGGCTGTGAATACCCTACCTTCCTAAGATCACTACCACCAACATGTTCGCGCGCCAGGTCCTTTTGCTCGCCTTGAGGTAAGATCCTTCGCTGTATCTAAAACAACAACGCTCCTACCTCAAGCCTTCAGAACCACAGCTGACAGCCGCTACGTTCAGCATCCTCCCTCTCACCCTCGCCAACCCTCTCAAACCAATCGAAATTTACACTCCGTCTCTTTCCTCCACTGGCACAGCAACCGTCACCGCAACTACCACCGACACAGACCCTACCTGCCCCACGGCCACTATCAAAGTCCACGCTCAGAAGGCTGGGGTGTGCCGCCGCATGGCCTGCCCCATGGTGGCCGACAGGTGCATCATTGAGGAGACAATCCCATGCGGTTGCGCGAGTCCTGTGCCAACGGTGACGGTGACCACAAGTGCGTGTGGGGAGTGTCCCTACAGCGGATGTGGGACTACTTATGTTGGAGGAGTCTGCTCGTGATTAGAATGTTCCCTGGAGTTGAGCCTCGACTTAGGGAAGAACAAAGCTGTAATGGATGTATCGTGGGCCAAACTTGTCGCTAATGTGTTGCATTGAAGCAGACTTTGGGCGCCTATATGGACTTTGCATTGCGAAAACAAACCATACCATGTACCAATAGTCACATCGTTGTGTAATATACCCAGCATGGACATGAAATGCTTCGCATACCGGAAAGATTGCGAATGGAAACATGCAGGGAAATATCAGCAGTCGTTCAGCTTGCACATTCGCACAACACTATACTATTCAATTGTCGAAGCTCCATTGCGCGAAGCACAATACCATTGCAGTTTCAGGGACTTCACTATGATATGAGGTGGCTACCGAATTCTGCTTTGCCTGCCCAAAATGGTTGAAGCCTTTGTTCTACTAATTGAATTTGCTCTGCTAATTGATGTCAGAGTCCGGTTGTGGAATGCATGAACTGGCAGATGGCAGTCTCTTTCCATTGATGTT
>JAABUP010006448.1_pt1 | contig 16669 bp, 20 predicted proteins | sample 5559201 | NCBI WGS metagenome assembly JAABUP01 (sample SAMN10711887, study PRJNA513373) | rock metagenome | isolation source: Antarctica rocks | place: Antarctica
ACGTACAGGTCGGGCGCGCCGGCCTCGCGCGCGCGCCCGCTGCGCCCGACCGGCGGCTGCCGCCAGCGCGCCAGCGCGCGCTGCCGCGCGGCCTCCAGGCGCTCGACCTGGCGCGGGCGCGGCGGCCAATTGGCTCGTGGGCGGCTCGGGGGCGCGCACAGGTTCAACCGCTCCAGCAGAACAGGCTGGCGCCCGCTGGTGTGTTTTGCTGCCTCAGTCAGCAGCCACCACATGAAACAGGTGCTGGCTTCGCCTCGCACGAAGCTGCTTGCCGGGTGGTGGCTGGAGCAGACAGGCCGGGCTAGCCCGCCCGAGGCCCGAGGCTGTCGTTAGCGCCGGACAGCGGGCCAGCCGCGCCTGGCCACCGAGCACCGCGACGTTCTCCGCGCGCAGCAGCAGCACGCCGCGCCGCACGGGCGCGTCCGTCACCGCCACCTGCGCGCCGCGCCGGCGCCTGCCCGTCTGCCGCGCCCGCCCGGCGCTCGCCGCTACTGGGTCGCTCGCACAGTCGAGGGCCAGCGTTTGCACGGTTGGGGGCGAGCGCTCACACACCCAAGCCTGCACAGTGCTGCTGGCGGGGTCGGAGCAGCGGCGGGACGGGGCGCCGGCGCGCCTTGGTGCCCGCGGGCTGCGAGTCGAGCAGGGCGGGGATGCTGCGGTGCTCCAGGCCCTGGACGTGCACCTTGCCTGCGCGCCCGGGCCGCGTTGTTGGACATGTGCTGGGTGAGCCCGGGCTGCGGAGCGGCGGGTAGCAGCGGGCGAGCGGCGCCGCGCAGGCAGCGACGCACCGTCAGTCAGGTTGAGCTTGAGCATGCGCGGAGCCTGCCCCTCATACCTGACGCGGCGCAGCCGGCCGTGAGCGTGCCAGTGCTTGGCTCGGCGCGCGGCGTGCGCAGCAGGGCGCACCGCTGCTTTGCTGGCGCAGCCACGTTGCACACCTCGTCGACCTGCAGCACGAAGCGGCCGGCCAGCGAGCGCTTGTGCCATGTCTGCGCTCCACTTTGGCGCTCAAGAGCTTGTACAAGACATGATTCCCATGAAATTGTGAGAGCGCCTGGAAGCGTTGTCACCTGGATGTCTGCGGGCAGGCAGCCCAAGCCCGCCGTGTTCATGTCTGCTGTCAGGAAGTGCGCCAGCACGTGCTGCATCTGCTGCTCGAGCGGCAGCCCGGCGAGGCCGCCAGGCACTGCAGCAGCGACAGCGTCCAGGAATGATAGGTGAAGGTGCAGGCTGCACTCGCGTCGCAGCTCTGCCTGCAGGGCATCCATCACGCCCGGGCATCACCTGGCCCCTCTTGCCCCATAGTCTGACCGCACTTAGAAGCAGGCTGGGCACTTCAAACTGTGCTGGCACCTCTGATGCTCTGATGCTCTCGAGTGGTCCTTGGATTGTTAAGAGGCTGGCCTGGCTTTGCAGAGCGCACACGTGTTTGGCTGCAACCTGGGGGCTTTGGGAGGCAAGAGCCTGGAGGGTCTTGGTGCCTCTCCCATGCATGCATGTTGAGGCTGGGTCGGTGCTCGCACACGAGTCAAAAGACGCAGAGTGTTCCAGGGCTTCCTGTTTACAGACGCGCGCAAGGCGCGCCAGGCGGGCGTGTCAGTGAGCGCCTTGCAGCACACCAGGCGGCGCGCGTCACACAGACACCCGCGACAGCACACCACCGCGTCCGGCTTCGCCGCCGAATGCAGAGCGCGGGCGTGCAGCCACCGCGGTGGGCGCGGGCGCGCCTAGTCCCGCTGCGAGCGCCCGGCCACCTTGCAGACGGGCGTCACGGTCTCCTGCAGCCCCGCACAGCACCATCAGGCTTTCAAGCCAACCAAACCCACACTCAACACAACCATCAGCCTCCCGGCGCGGCGCACGACCGCGCGGCCTGCGCGTGGGCGCCCGCCAGGAAGCCCGCCATCACGTTGACTTGCACAACGCAACAATCAGCCTCCCGGGGCAGCGCACGGCTGCGCGGCCTGCGCGCGGGCAGCGGCCAGGGGGCGCGCCGTCACGCTGACTTCAACGCCCTCCGGGAAGCGGATGTCGCTCAACAATACGCGCTGGTTCAGCTCCATGGCCGACACGTCCACCTCCACGTACGCCGGCACCGTGTCGCCGGGGCAGGAGCAGCGGATCTTGCGCCGGATCAGGTTCAGGTAGCCGCCGCGCTTGACGCCGGGGCACGTCTCCGCGCCCAGCAGCTGCCCCCCCGGCCAGCTCCATTACATCACACCAATATGCAAGTGAATGCACGAGGCTGGATCATAAGGCATGCGGCGGCCACAGAGTGCTGCATGCGCAGCTGGCCAGCGCGGTATGTCAATGCATGCAGGCGTGCCCCTGCAGGCTCGCGCACGCGGCAGCACCAGCAGCATAGTCGGCACAGCGGACAAATGCGTGGTCAGCATGCCAGACGACGTGCCGCACTGGCAGCTTATGACCGCGGCGCTGGCGTCGCACCCGGACGGGCACATTCACCAGGATGCGGCGCTCCGGCGGGCAGTGCACAAAGGTGACGTTCTCCACCACGTCCGTGACCGCGTTGCGGTGGACTTGCCGCGGCTGCGCGCAGAGCAGCGACAGCCTCAGCGAATCAGCAATTTCAGAGTGAGCGTTGGCAGGTATGCAAGCAAACGCGCGGAGCAAGCTCAGGGGGCGGGGTTTGAGGGGGCACCAGCACGGGGTAGTCGGTCGCCTCCTCGCCGGCGCCCAGGACGCGCAGGATAAAGCGCCTGCTGACCAGGCCCGACCTGCCATACTGCTTCACCTGCAGCCAGCGTGCCCGCCGGGCGTCAGCAGGCCGAGAGGGCGGCGCCACTGGGCGGGACCCGCTAGGAGCCCGTGCGCGGCGCTGAACGCGTTGCAGCGCAGCCAGGCGAAGCCGCCGCCAGCAGCGCTCACCGTGTGCGTGATTTCCTTGCTGTCCAGAGCCACCAGCTGCGAGGAGTTGTCCGGCAGCGAGAAGAGGATGCCTGGCGTCTGGCCTTGCTTTCGCAGGCCTTTGAGCTTGTGCCCGGTCACTTGCCGCGGCCAGGCCTTCAGCACCTCCGCCTCTGCCGCATGCACGCGCTCACCAGTGAGGCAGCTCTGCGGCAAGCATGCAAATGCAACTGGCGCGCTCGGCCTGTCTGTGCCCGGCACCGTAGGTGGTAGTGTCGGCCGAGGTCGTGACGCTGCGCCAGGTGGTGGCGACCGCCTCACTGAAGCTTGCGGCGCAGCGGCGGAGCACGCACTGCGCCCTGCGCATGCTCTGCAGGCCAGCAATGTAGCGTTGCAAGTTTCACCAGCCTGTGCAGGATGCAATACCTGCGCTGCGGCCTAGACACACATCAACTCTTTGCAGGCATGAGGGCCCTTGCACTGACCAGAGTCTGCAGAGCTCCTCCCGTAAAACTGCCACGCACAGACCGTGCTACGGACCCGGGAAGAACTTTTCTGTGCCACTTCAGCAGGTAATCACACCGAGGGCGAGCGGTAGTGGTGGAGCAGCTGCTTGCAGTGAATTGCAGTTCCAGGCTACACGAGATGGAGCGGCAAAGCACGGGCTGAGCAAGCGAACCTGCGCCATGCGCCTGGCCGGCCTGCTGTGCGCGAGCCTGCTCTGCGCGCTGGGCAGAGGGGCCGCTGCGGCGTGCGAGGGTGACTCGTGCCCGGAGGACCAGGCTGCCGCGCACCGAGATCACCTGCTTGGGGCAGCGGCGCCGAGCTGCCCCCGCGTGCGGAAGTACCCGCAGGATGGCTCGAAGCTCAAGCCGGTGCGCGCGGCGCCCGCCCTGCGCGCCACCTCTGTGTGTTGCCCTGCGGCTCTGGGTGCAGCTGCTGCCGGGGAGGTCTGGCTACCCGACCACCGCTTGCGGCCCGCGGCTCGCCCCGTGAGCGCGCGTGCGCCCGCAGGTGGATCTGGAGGCGCCGGTGCTGGACCTGTGGTGGGCCGGCACGAAGGAGGAGACGGACAGGGCGCGCCCCGCGTGGCGAAACTCGGTGTTGTCTCCTTGCGTGCGCCTGCTTGGTGACCACCAGAGCTGACACAGGGGCGGCCTGGCGCGCAGTTTGTGTTTGCGCTGACGCAGCCGTCGGGCCTGTCGCTGGGCGGGCGCGTGTGGCGCTCGAGCGACTATGGCCGCACGGGGAGCTGGGCGGACGTCACCGCTATGCTGCCGGGTGCGGCTGGCCCCGTCCGGCCTGCAATAGCTACCTACCCACTTGCCGAGCTCGTGCAGCCTAGCCGCGTTGTCGGGTAGGGCACGCTCTGCAAGGTTAGGTGATCCAGGCGCGTCCGTTTGGAACAGCTGCCAAGGCTGAGCCTGTTTAGAGGCAAGCCTGCAAGCCACGGCGTCTGGTGCCAGGCGCGCTGACGCCCGAGGAGGGCGCGGACGCCGACGCGGTCGGCATCACAGAGGTCGTGTACAACGAGGCGCACCCGGACCGGATCCTGCTGCTGGGCGCTGCATTCCACATGTGGATCTCCACCGACTACGGCATGTCCCTGAACAAGGTGCGGCGACCCGCGCGGCGCCTCCAGGGTTGTGTTTTTGAGGGCTTTGGTACGGGCTGCAAGCGCAGCGGCCAGTGATTGGTGTGCAGCCAGCCTAGGGTGCGAAGGCTCAGGGGGCCGCCGCGCTGCTCAGGCAGCAGCGTGAAGCTATGGGCGTGCCGAGAGGCTGCAGCAGGCCCGCAGCGGCTCGCGCAGCTGCAACGTGCGGCACAATCATGCGCGGTCGCGCACGAGCTAAGCCGGACTTGCGTGACGCGGTGCAGCCGCGTGAGACAGAGCGAGTTCTGGCAGCAGCGTTGTGACAGCTCGCTGGTGTGCGGGCGCGGCAAGCATACATGTGAGGTTGGGTAGACCAAAGAGCAGCAGCAGCACTCTGCACGCGCGAGCGGAGTGGAGGGCCCGGCGCTCCCGCCAGGCGCGTGGGTGAAGGCCGGGCAGCTCCTGTGCGTGGGCGCGACAGGCACATGGGTCAGCCGTTCTGCGCTGCCGCGCGTGTGTTTCTGCGCCAGATGGAGGTGCCCGGGCGCGCGCTGGGCGCGTGGACAAAGGCAGCTATTGCCTGTAGGCGCGGCCAGCACGCGGGGCGGGCGCGGCGGCCTGACCGCGCGCGCGCCTGTCCGCGCGCCAGGTGGAGACGCCCGGGCGCACGCTGGGCGTGTGGATGAAGGTCAAGGCGCACCCGCGCCAGCCGGACTGGCTGCTGGCCAAGGTGCGGCGCCGGGCGTGCGAGGAGGCGGACGCGGCGACCAACCCCTGGTGCGCGTACGACCTGTTCGTCTCCCAGGCGCGCGGCCCCGGCCCGCCCCCCGCCCGCGCTTCTCTATTTCGCGCCCCTAACTTCAACCCGCCCGCGCCTCTAGCCGCAGGCTCCATGCACTGATTGCGCCTGCTCACTCTTTGAGACGCTCGCCCGAAGACTGTGTATGCATGTTTGCTCGACTGACGCGTTGTGGTACCTGGCATTGATCCGGCACTGCACAAGCCTGTGCACGCGCGGGCCGCGCCGACGCGGCGCTTGCCGTCCGGGCGGCAGGACTTTGCGCGCAGCTGGACCAACCTGACGGCCAACTCGGAGGGCGCGGTGACCTCGTTCTGGGACTTTGACTGGGGCGCCGCGCTCGAGCGCGGCGCGTCCGGCGGCGGCTTCCCGGACGAGACCATCTTCGCGACGGCGTACGGTGCGGGCCGCGGGGCCCTATCCGGACCCTGTACCCTGCCGGGGCGGCGCGCGCGGGGCCCGCCGGCGTCGGCGTTCGTTCCTCTTGGTTTTAGGTGGCAGTTTACCTGGCAAGAGTGGCTCCTGCACGGCGCGCTGCCTAGCAACGGCCACAGGCCGCGGGCGCGGCGCGGCGCGTCAGGGCGGGCGGCGCTGACCCGGCCGGCGCGCGCGGGGGCGCCGCGCAGAGAGCGCGGCCGCCATGAAGGGCCCGCGGCCGGGCTGGGACAAGGACATGCACTTTGTGCGCAGCGCCGACTTCTTCCGCTCCGCGCACAGCAAGCTGGTCTCCTGCGGCAACCAGTTCGAGCTAATCGGCGCGCAGGCGCGCGCGCCACCCCGAGCGGCGCGCGCCGGGGCGCGGTGCAGATGCCGCGCCCTGGCTGAGCAGCGGTGGCTGTCTCTGCCGTTCCGGCGCATCCAGCTGCACTGCACGCGGCCGCAGCTCTTGGTTATTGTATTGTGCGCGCGCCTGTCTCATCTCCCGCAGGTAGACGGCCTGTTCGTGCCCAGCTGCACACCGCGAGGCGGGCGACGCGTGCTCCGGGTCATGCGGCGGCGCCCAGCTGCGCCGGCGCCGGGCGCCAGGTGTTTGTAGCGATGCCGAGCGACTGCCCCACGCACCCGGACGGCAGCCAGCGCGACGTGCCGTCGGGCGCGAGCAGCGCCTCGGTCGTCCTGTACTCGTCCGACAACGAGGGCAAGGACTTCCAGCAGGCGCGCGCGCTCGCTTGCAGGACCCTAACCCTCACCCTGGTCTTGGTCGTCCTGTGCTCGTCCGATGACGGGGGCAAGGACTTCCAGCGGGCGCGCGCGCGCTCGCAGGACTGACAAACTCTCTGCGCTCCGCTGGCGGCGGTGTCATTCTGAGCGTTGTCATTTTGAGCGCCTTTTGGTGCGCGGTGAGAGGCGCTGCAGCTGCGTCTGGGTGCCGCGCCGGCCGTGCCGGCGATTGCTGCAGTCCCTGGGGCTGCAGTTGCCACCTGCGTCTCTGTCCGCTTGCATGTTCTACCCGGCAGTGGCCTGCAGCAGTGCGCAGCGCCGGCGCGATGCGGCACCCGAGTTGCCCGCGCAGCCGTGCGGAGTCGCGCCGCTTTGCCCGGGCGGCGGCAGGCAAGCCTGGCAGGCCCGCCCGGCGGCAGCCCAGCAAGCCCCATGCCCTGCAGCGGGGCCGCCCAGGCGCGCCCAGCGTCCGGGTCGCAGCCGGCCGGCGACGCGCGAGTGAGACGCGTCGCCCAGCAGCGTGACAGCCGGCGGCCGCAGCGGCGGCAGCCCGTCTGACCCTGACCCTGACCCTGACCCTGACCCTGACCGTGTACCCGCGCGGCGCCAGGTGTGCCTGCCCGTGCGCGACCTGGACCTGGGCTACAACCTGGTCAAGACGCACGACGGCGCCAGCGCCTTCCTGGTCGTGGACCACGATGAGGAGGACCTGCTCTCCGCGCGCGCGCCGATCGGCAACATCTACGCGCCCGGCGCGCCCCGCCCGCCGGCTCTGCCTGCCGCATGCTTCCTTTTCGTGTGCTGTGAAGGCGCTGGGTGCACCGCTCGAGGCTGGAGCTGGCGCGCGGCAGCGCGCCCGCTGTGCGAAGTCTATGTCCATGGTTGGCATCACGTGGGTGGGTACGGCGGGCGCGCTCGCGTGCTGCCTGTCACGGCGCATGGCCGACAGGCGCCGTGCGGGCCGCGCGCACCGGCAGCCGCTGGTGCTGCAGCTGACGTGGGGCCCGGGCCGCGCGCGCAGGCTACAACAACACGCTGTACACGCTGAGCATGACGCGGAACTACCGGCGCAGCTTCATCACAGGCGCGCCGCCCGCCCGCGGCCCGCGGGCCCCTGTCGCGCCTGCGCGGGCCGCCACCGCCAGCTTGTAGGCGGGAGGCACAGACTTCGAAGGGTTTGTTGTCAAGCGCTGACACTGGCGAGGTGCCCTGGCTCTGGCCATGAGCGTTGGCAGCAAGCTGCTGCATGTGCGGGCGAGGCTGGGTGGCACACCGTTGTTCATGTCTGCCACCAAGGGTGCTCCTGCCTGCCTTGACTGAAGAAGCCAAGCCAGGTACTCCACGGCCCCGCTGCGTCCCGGCCTCAGTTGCGCGCGGGAGCCCCACGCCTGTACCCTCCTGCCGCGCGGCTCGAATTATCCGCGTCAGGCTCCGCGCGGTGGTGGCCTGCCGGGCGCGTGCCTCAGGTCCCCGCGGCCCCACGGCCTGACGCATGGAAACCCTGCAACAGATTTCGGGCGGGTGGAGGGCCTGCCGGGCGTGTACCTGGCCAACCAGCTGGACAAGCGCGTGCTGAGCGAGCCGCGGCTGGACTACACCAAATACATCCAGACCAAGGCGCGCGCGAGCCGCCGCGCCCGCCCGCGTCGCCCCGCGCGCCTTGATGCAGCGCTCCTAGCTGGCGCAGAGCAGGGTGACGATTAGGACGTCACGCCTGACGTGCTGGTGCACGTGCTGGCCGCTGCCTGTAGCCGACACGCGGCGACATCTGACATGCTGGTGGCGGGCGCTAGCAAGCACACTCCCAGTGGCAGGCTGTGGGGCCCTGGGTAATCAACATGCATAGCTCCGTGGTCCCAGAATGGTCGACACGCTGCAAAATCATGCGCTCATGCGCTCGCGTGCGGCGGCGGCAAGCAGGCGGCGGCAAGCAGGCGAGCTTAACATGGGAGGCCGGCGGCAAGGGTGCAGCGTATGCGAAGCTCCTGGGCGGGCTGAGCACGGCCGGGCACGCCGACGGAGCGCGGCGCGCGCAGGTGACCTACAACGGCGGCGCGCGCTGGCAGGACCTGAACCAGCCGGAGCACTTCCGCTTCCCGGAGTGCAACCGCTGCGCCGGCTCGCGCGACCCGCGCTGCCAGCTGCACCTGCACGGCCCCTCCTCCTGGCACGACGGCGTGGGTGCGGCGCGCCCGCGCTCGGGGGCGGGCTGGGCGGCGGGGGCCGGGGCGCTGCCGGCGCGGCAGGGCGCGGGCGCGCGCGTACGAGCCTGGCACACAATGCAGCCTCAACGTGTTGCTGTCCAGCCTCTTGGGAGTGCGAGGCAAAAGGTCTTGCCATACCCATGTTTTACACGAATGTTTGCATGACTGATCTTTGATGTTTACGTGAACTAGGCAAGGTCACATGCTTATGACCAGTGGGGTGCAGCCCAGACAGCTCGCCGCGCGAGCTTCCTTGCACGCCAGTGCACCGGGTCTGATTGAAAGCATGAGCGGAATGCCGGTGAGTGCGTGAAGCAGAGGGGAGGCACTTCAAGTTGGTGCGCTGGTGCTGGGGAGGACTTCAAGTTGGTGCGCTGGTGCTGGGGAGGACTAACCTCGCCCATGGTTTCATGGGAATGTGGCGCTGCGCCAGTCGGGCGGCCAAGCAGCTCGCACGATAACCACGATCAGGGCCCGCCGAACAGCCCTGTGTACTGCGGTGGCGGGCGCGCTGACGCTCGGCTGTGCGCCGCGCGCGCCAGACGGCCGCCCCAGCTTCTACTCGCACGAGAATGCGCCGGGCGTGATTATGGCGGTCGGCAACACGGGCGCGTTCCTGGAGCAGGCGGCCGACGACATGTGCACCTGGCTCTCCCGCGACGGCGGGCTCAGCTGGGAGGACGTGGCGCCCTACGCCAGCATCTATGAGTGCGCCCCGTCGCGCCGCGCCGCGCATCCCGTGGCTGGGTCTTGTTTGCTGAGAGGCGGTGCCGATGTGCCCGCTCGCACCGTGACCTGCTGGGGTGCCTGGGTCTTGATTGCGGGCTCCGCCTTGCTGTGCACGTGCTTGCGGTCGGAGCGGCGCCCACGGCTTTTCAGGCAGAGCTACTGCTGGCTGCAACAGTGCAGCGGTGCCTCCGTCCGGAAGCGTCCAGCTCTTTTGTGCTGCTCAGACACGCGGCTGCACCCGCGCGACCTGTCACCCGGCACCCGGCGCACCTGCACGCAGCGCGCGAACGCGCATGTGTGCAATGGCGCCGAGCCCGACCGCGCGGCAGGTACGGCGACCACGGCGGCCTGCTGATCATGGCCAAGCACGAGACGGAGGGCCCGGCCGACACGCTGCTGTTCAGCATCGACCAGGGCACCTGCTGGCACGAGGTGGGCCTGGAGGAGGCGATCGACGTGGGCAACATCAGGCGCGCGCCGCGCCCGCTGTCCATATCACCTGCGTGCGCGCTCTGCGCCTCCGCTCGCGCCTTCCTGCCTGCTGGCTGGGGTTGCGCTCGCCGCCGCCAGGGCCCGCGTGCGCGGGGCCCTTGTACGCCGCGGCCATGGAGCTGGCTGGCCGCTGAATTAGTGCATGCTCTACCCCTACACGCCCTTGTCGCACCGCAGGCCAGGCAGCTGTTCGTCACTTAGCAAAAAGACCACAGCATGAAATGCGTGGCGCCGCGGCAGGGTGGAGCCCATGGCCGCCAGCCACATGTTCGTGGTGCACGGCAAGGCGTGCGAGAAGCGGCCCGAGGCGCGCACCTGCTCGCATGCCCGCCACGGCGCCGACCCGGTCGGCAAGATGTACATCGTCGACTTCCGGCCGCTCATGGGCACCGACTGGCGGGCGCGCGGCCCCGGCCCCGGCAGCGCCCGCGGTGTTCTGCTGCGCGTGCCTGCATGTGGCGTACGGCGCCGACCCGGCCGGCCCGGTGTGCGCTGAGGGCTGTCGGCTGCTTGCGGGCACCATTGGCTGGGTGCGGTCTCTGTGCCACAGCAGCACATCAGAGTCTCTAGGTCATGGGCGGCTTCAGAGGTGCCTTCAGGTGGTTCAGATAACCAGCCAGCCAGGCATTAATGGATCTGCGGCCGCGTGTGGACACCAGCAGAGCAAGCGCCCCTCTGCCACAGCATCAATTACCTATCTTGTTTCAGCGCCGGCAGGTCGGCTGTCAGCAGCCGCAGCAAGCAGGCGGTTGTGTTTTAACGGCTCCGCACGGCCCCGCAGGACTGCGAGGACAGGGACTACGAGCCCTGGGGCAACGGGCCGTGCCTGCTGGGGCGCAACTACACGCTGTGGCGGCGGCAGCGCGCGAGCGAGTGCTTCAGCGGCCGCAGCTACAAGCGGCCCGAGCCCGCCGCCAGCGCGTGCCCATGTTCCGTGGTGCGTCCCCGCGCCTCACACATTTGAAAACGTTGTTTTGGGTGCCACAGGTGTCGCGGCTCGGAGCACTGTTGGCGCGCGGGAGCAAGTGTGAGCGTTAGCGTGCAAGCGTTGCTCGGAGGTGCAAGCTGCGCTGGGAGGGCGTGCTTGCAGGATGCACAGATGGTCTGAGCGAGCGGAAAGCCAGTTGTGGCGGGAAGGCGTCTCTCAGCAAGTGTCACATGGCAGTGTCGCGCGGCGGAGATGAGGCGCCGCGCAGCAGCACACGCGGCCTGCCCGCGCCCGACGCGGCGCCGCCCCTCACCCTGACGCTTTGCGCGCCGCAGGAGGACGTGGCGTGCGAGTACGGCTACGAGGTTGCGGGCCACGACTGCCGGCCCATCGTGGGCATCGACACGGCGCAGTGCGCCGCGCTGGCGGGCTACCAGATGTCGGAGACGCATCGGCGCCTGGTGGCCGGCGATGCGTGCGCGGACGTCGCGCACGTCATCCCGGACACCGACGGCCGCGGGCACGCGCCCGGCGCGCCGCCGGCGGCCGCCGCGGGCCGCGGTCACGGCTGGGCGACCTTCTTCGTGCTGCTGCTGGCGCGCACCTCTCCACGCATTCGCCCTATCCTGCACAAGCCTCAATGTGCTTCACTCCTTCTTCTGCTTCATTGTGTTGGGGCTGCGCGTGTGGGGAGCATGCTCTGCAGCACAAGCGCCGCTGAGAAGTGCATGTGCTAGTGCGAGGGACTGCTGGCTCCTGGATGGCCAACTGCAGTGTGCTGCAGCTGTGCAGCAGGGAGGCTTTGGAGCTGCGCGGCCCGTCAGGCGAGCTGTGTCGAGTGCGCCGCCAAGTTAGTAGGCCCGCACAGACGCGTTGCGCCCCTGTTACAGGCGCCCGCGTGCCAGGCAAACAAATGAGTGGCGCGCGGCGCGCGCGGCAGGTGCTGGGCGGCGCGGGCGGCGCGTTCTACGCGTGGTGGATGTTCTGGGCCAGGGAGGGTGTCAAGGCGACGATTGAGGAGACCACCGCGCCCGCGCTCGGGCTCGCGCTCAGCGCCGCCACCTGGGCCAGGGACGGCGTGCAGGCGCTGATCGCGCGCGTGACGGGTGCGCCCCGTATGCTAACCTACCCTGACCCCCATGGCCCGGCGTGCCTTGAAGAGCAGCGGGGCGTGCAGACGGGTGGGCATTGGTACAGACGGGTGGCAAAGTGAGCGCCGCCGGGCGCACACGCCGGTCGTGCCAGCCGAACTGCCAGCGACACTGGAGCAAGGCGCGGAGGTTGCGGGGTACCGGCCACAAAGGCCGCCCTCGCTTTCGTGATACGCGGACATGTGCAGGGTGCCCCGGCTGGCACGCGCTCGACGCAGCGACGCGCTGAAGCGGCGCGCGCGCGCTGCAGGGCGCCAGCGCCGCGCGGACGCGGCGGAGGCGTTCTTCCAACCGCTGGCCGGCGGCGACTTTGGGCTGGACGCGGACGAGGAGGAGCTGGGGCGGCCGCCGCCGCCAGTGTTGAGCTAGCGCGGCCGGCCAGGGCGTGTGCTGTGTGTTGGCCGCAGCTGCAGAGTACGCGCGTGCCTGCGCGGCCGATCCAGTGGCAGCTGGGCAGAGGGGGAGAATGTGTGTTGTAAGTTGCCAGCCGCTGGGGGCCCCATGCGTGCCTGCCCCGCTGGTCCGTTGTAGTCTGGTCCGATGTATGTCTGTAAGCGGCCGGCGCGGGACTGCGCGCTGTCTGTGCCTTGAAGTAACAGGGCATGCCCGCAATGAGGCTCTGCCTTCTCTGCTTTACGGGGCATGATGCAGGTGTGCACGGTGTTAATTGTGTAAACCGTGCCCACATGCGCTCGTTGGTAAACGTTTACAGCACAAGTGTACACGTCATGCAAATTTGTCCTCAGCGTCCATGCGCCGCGTCATGAAGAGAAACCCTGTCGTGTACAGACCACTTGAACTTGATACATGTACAATAAGCCTACGTGTACACTTACAGAACGCTACAACACTCGCACACAGAGCAAACTGACTTACATGCCGCGCAACAGCACAGCTTGCGGCGCTCCTCAGCCTCACAGCCTCTGCACGCCGCTGCGCAAGCTGTGCTGATGGGCGTCGATGTGCGCGTCCGCGCCCTGGCGCTCGAGCGCCGCCAGCAGCTCCGTCCTCCGCATGCTCGAGCGGCCGGGCAGCCGCACAGTCCTGGGGAGCAGCCAGAGCCATGCTTACACAGTGTTCTCAAGCGCTCGATCTTGTCCCATGTCAACTGAGCCGCAAACAAGTTTACTCACACAGCAGACGGAAAGCCTAGCGAGCGCTGACAGGCTGAGCATTGGCTGCCGGCCTCGCAAGCAGCACCGCGTAGCTCGCGAGTGGGGGCTGCACGACGCGCACACAAACTCACCGCGTGCTGATAACAGAGGCGCAGCTCATAGCATGGTGCCAACAGGGAGGTGTTGTCCACCATCCCTGGGAAAAGAAACAAAGAAAAGCGTGCGTGCAGTGCAGTGTGCCGAGTGCAGCCACTGGTCTCTCAACAGAAGTCTGGCTGGCAGGCTACGTGTACATGCGCGCACCTGGCCAGCGCCTGCAGCTGGGGCACGGAGCTGCGGCGCAGCGCAAAGCGTCGGTCCCAGGCGCGCAGCGCCGCCGCGTCGTCCTCGCCGTCAGCGCCGCTGTTCAATTCGTCAGCATACGCGCGCGCGGCCGCGGGCGCGGCCGCCGGCGCGCCGCGCGCGCGCCAGCCCCACTGGAACAGCGCGGCGCCCGCCAGCCAGCTGGCCCAGAAGCCGACGGAGTCTCCATCCAGGAGCAGCCTGCGGGGCGCGGCGGGTCCGGCGGCCGCGTCGGCGCCGCCGGCCGCACTGGATGCACATTGTGGCACGGGCTGCTGGTGCCGACGCCGGAGCGCCGGGTGCGGTCTGCCTCGCTTGGCGCAGGCCTCGGCGCGAGCGCTGTTCAGGGACGGGCAGCGGGAAGGCTGTGCAGACGTCAGCCCGGGCATGGCTGCAGCTGGCAAGCTCAATATGGAGTGCAACCGTGCAGAGGTCCCCGGCTCATTGGGATCCTACCTGCCCTGCAGCCAGACGTGCTGCAGCGCGAGCGCCGCGCAGGAAACCGCAGCCAGGTGGCCCGCTCCCCGCGCGAGCGCCTCGCTGCTGCCAGCCAGCGGCTGCACCAGCGCCAGCCAGGCCTGTGCGCGTGGCACAGACCAGGTCACAGCCTGGCTGCGCCATGGAGCCACATCACAACGCAGGCAGGGCGAGCGCTATCCGGCGTGGAGCGCGTACCAGGGGGCTCAGCACCGGCGTGCAGCTGACCAGGGTGCCCGCCAGGTATGCTGCGGCCTGCGGCTGCCTCACGACCAGGCGCTGCGCGGCTGGCGGCCAGGCGCCGCCCGCGCTCGACAGCGCGGGCTGCGCCGGGGCGCCGGCGCTCGCGCCGCAGCGCACCTCCGCTGTGCAGGCAGGCGCACAGACCCAGGGCTGGCGGGTGCTCCGCCCCAGAGCGGACGCGGCGCGCATTGCTGCTGGTGATGCGAAGGGAGCAGGCACGTTGGCTCAGAGGCCGAGTCAGCTCTGTTGCGTGCACGTGAGCACGCTGCTCTGCGGAAGAGGCGAGCACCTGTGCACTGCTGTTTTGCATAGTCATTTTTTTTTTTCAGTTGATCAATTGATCAGCATCGACATGCATGTTGATCCTGCATGCCATGGACCCTAGCTCAATTCGGAGGCACTGCATGCAGAGGACTCCACAGGCAAGCACCTGCGCGCGTGGGCGCACGTTCAGCCCAATCGCACCAGGGCTCGAGGCCTAGTGCTGCTGCGCTGGCACAGACTGCTGTCTAGTGTCAGTGGTGGGCTGGATGGAGGCTTGAGCGGACCGGGGCTGCCTGCGAGGCTGCGTGCCCATGGCGGTGCCTATCTTTGGGGCAACAGCGATGAGCGCCACGCACAGGAAGCACCTGGACGCCCAGGATATCATGTGCGCCGGCTCTGCTGCTGCCAAGCCTGATGTGGCCGCTGCCTTCCAATGTGGCCGCTGCCTTCCCGCCTGGGAAGGCAGAGGCCTCGCATACCGCCCCTGCGCTGCCTATGCTGCCTCGCTGCCGCCGCCCGAGCTGACGCGGCGCCCGCCTCGCCGCCGCGGCGCAGCGCGGACATCATCCTGAAGACCGGCCACCGCATCCGGCTCACCGACCTCGCGTCGCACCTGGCCGACCTGATACCCGTCGGTGCGCGCCCCGCGCCGCTCCCGAGGCCACATTTGCTCTTTGCCATGCTGCCGGGCGGCGCCCCCCAAGGCACCGGCGGGGCGCCCGAACACACGGCCGCGGCCGCGGCGGCAGGCGAGACGTTCGGCACATTCTTCCAGTGCAAGAACCTGAGCACGTACCTGGCGCACAACGACTTCTTCTGGGTCAACACGTTTGCGCCGCCGGGGCAGCCCGGCAAGGCGAGCGACACCTTCGTCTACATCAACAAGTGCGCGCCCGCGCGGCCGCGCCCCCGCCCCTCGCAGCCCCGGCCCGGCTCTGGCCGCCTGGCGCGCGCCGCGGCGCTGCAGACGCCCGACGTGCGCAGCAAGCCAAGGGCCCGGCCTCTGCCTGGCCGCCCGGGCTGTCCGTGCTTGCCGGCGGCGCACTGTCGTCGGGCGCCGCACGACCACGTCGCATGAACGGGCGCCCCGCTCCGCACGCGGCGCCCCCTGCAGCCTGCTGGTCGCCCAGGGCAGCGCCCGCGCGCTCTGCTCTGATCCGCGCCCCTGGGCCGCGCGCGCAGCAGGCGGAAGGGGCCAGGTGCGCCGCGGCCGCCGGCGTACGCGCCCGGCGGCGGCTCGGGCGCCACCCGCCCGCCCGCGCCGGGGCCCAGCCCAGGGCACACGCTGCCGCAGGGCGCCGGGCCGCCGCGCGCCCTGCGGCCGCAGTCGGCGCCGGGCGGCGCGGCCGGCTCGGCCGGCGACGGCGACGCCGCGGGCGCGCACGCGCCGCCGACGGCGAACGGCGCCGCGCCCGCGGCGCCCGACGTGGCCGCCCGCCAGGCCGGTGCGCGGCCTGCGCTTGGGGCTCGCCAGGGGCCAGCGCCCGACCAGCACACGCCAGGTCGGTGGCGGGGGGATTTTGGTTGTCTAACGCCAGGGAGGGCGCGCGGCACTGCCTACACGGCCAGGCGTGAGCGCCGCCACCGCTGACAGACGCTGCCGCGCCGGGGCCGGGCGCACGGCCCCGGCTCTGGCACCGAGGCTGGCAGCAGCCCAGGTGCATCAGGGGCTTGCCTTCTGCAGCCCAAGTGCTGGTCAAGTGCCGAGAAAGCACGTGCACAGATAGGCAGCAGGCTCATGCACCCCATGCACATGCAGTGTTCTGTCCTTGCTGCTGGAGTGGGGTGCTGTTCCCTGCAGGCGTTGTCCTGTCCGTGCTGTTGGAGTGGGGCGGGTCCGCGCGTGTGCGCCGCAGCGCGCCCGTCGCACGGCGCGGGGCGCGTCGGCGGGCGCTGCCCTGAGCGACAGGGCAGGGCTGCGGGCTGCCGCCGGGCATGGGAGTCGTGCCGGATCAGGCAGGCGGCCGGGCGCGGATGGGAGCATGCCGCCCGGCGGCGCGCCGCGCCCGCCAGCCTGCGGCGCCGGCCGGCAGGTCGAGAGTAGGGTTATGGTAGGGTAGGGTAGGTGAGAGTAGGGTTATGGTAGGGTAGGTGACGGTGACGGCGCGGGGCGCCGCGCGCGCAGACGTGCGGCGGGAGGCGCTGATGCTGGAGGTGCTGCGCGCGTCGGCGGGCCAGATGACCAACCTGCCAAAGCTGGGCCTGGCCTTCCACGCGGCGCGGCTGCCGGCGCCGGGCCTCAAGGCCTGGCTCGCCGCGCGGCCGGCGCTCGTGCGGGTGCGGCCGCGCAGCCCGAGCTCCC
>JAABUP010006449.1_pt1 | contig 16668 bp, 17 predicted proteins | sample 5559201 | NCBI WGS metagenome assembly JAABUP01 (sample SAMN10711887, study PRJNA513373) | rock metagenome | isolation source: Antarctica rocks | place: Antarctica
TGCGGGCCACCCGAGGCAATGCCCGACATGTGGCTACCACAAAGCACGGCTGACCGCCCAACTGGCCCACACCCGCGTAGGTGTGCCGCGGCTGCAGCCCTCCTTGCGCTGTAGGGCAGAATGCAGAAGGGAAAAAAGCAGCATAGAAGGGTCAGCGCATCGCGGCTGGATGCCTAATGCGCCCTGCACCGCAGCGAGCGCACTCTGCCCACCCCTACCGCCTGCATCAATTGCTAATCCGCGCCAAGGCGGCCGACACCTCAACTCTGACAGAAAAGCAGGGGGGTGCTTACCATACAAGCCACAGCACCCCCTCCGAGCACCTCTGGCAGGGCGCCAGCTCCCAGCACAGCCCCAGGACTGTGCGCAACACAGCTGGACATCGCCAGGCGCGCTTCGCAGCCACGCTTGTGCTTGCAAGCGTCGGCAGCGCGCGTACGTCGCTGAACAATACACTAGTGCCGCATGCGTGCATGCGGCGAGCAGAAATTAGTAGAAAGGCGTGCAGTCTGCGTGGCCGGCGGCCGCCAGAAGAGGCAAGGCTGCAGCGGCCTCTGCTCGTCCGCCAGGCAGGTAGGACGGCGCTGCGCGCTGCCCGCCACCCACCGCTGCCGGGCGGCAGGCAGAGCAGCTCGCCGCTGGCTTGCACAGCAGGCGCCAGCCCAAGGCACACACAGCATCGCGCTCTTGGAGCGCAGCGGGCGCTGGTGCAGCTGCACGCCCATGAATTTATGGAGGCATTTATTGGGAGGATGGGAGCGCCGCGGGCCTGGCGCTATGCCGGCGGGGCGCCGCTGCTGGCAGCCTGCGGCGGGGGCGCGCGCTCAGGCGCGCAGCAGGCTGCGCCTGAGCGCCAGGCGGCGCTGGGCACGGCGGCCGCGGCCGGCCACGACGCGGCCGGCCATCATTGCATACAGCGCTGGCTCGGGCGCCGACACCGGCGCCGGGAAGATCTCCGTGGGCGGCCACAGCATCGGTGGCGGCGGCGCCTGCGTTCGCAGCGCAGCAGGTCTTCACTGAAGCGCAGAAGCGCATGCGCTGCGCTGCGCTCGCGGGCGGCAGGACGCTTGCAGCGCTAGCAGGGGGTGGCAGGATGCAGGCGCGTGCCGCTCGAACCCTAAACCTAATCTTGGTTAGCAACTTCAGCTGATCCTGGGCAGAGCCGGGTTGCGAACAGGACCGAGATGCGGGCGTCTCGCGCAGTCTTCGGCACCCCTCATCACCCCTGGCTGCAAGGGGCGCGTGCTAGCCGCGTCGCGCGGCGCCCGCGCGGGCGGCGCCCGCGCCTGCCACGGGAAGTGCGGGTAGGGCAGGGGCGGCGGCGGCGCGGCGACCGCCCCCGGCGGCGGCGGCGGCGCGTTGAAGCAGACGTCGCCGAACTGGAAGTGCATCAGCGTTGCCGTGAAGTTGGCCGAGCTCCCCGCGCTGGTCGTGCCCACCTGCCGCCGCAGAGCCGCGCGTGAGGTGCGCTCGCACTGGCGAAGCTGCGTGTGGGGCCGCGGGGCGCCTGCGTGGGGGGCCGCGCAGGCCGCCGAGCGTGTGCGGCCGCAAGCGGCGGAGCAGCTGCGTCTGCTTGACAGCCGCCGCCGCGAGACGTGCGCTGGGCCCCTGTGAGCCGGGGTGACTGGGCAGCGTGCGCGACGCCCCAGAGCTGCGCGCTCGCTTGTGCGACACTCTGCGCTGCTTGTGTCCCAGTGAACAGGTCTTGCTGGGGCGGTGCCCGCGTTTGAGCCCGCCGACCCCTCAGCATGCCAGCGCGGGCTGCGACCAGTGCCAAGTCCGCAAAATTGCTGTCAAAAGCCAGCCTCGTCCACTTTGCGCTGCTGTGTCGCCGGCGGGCCAAACTTTGTCTGGTGCTTTGAATTTTAAACACGCATGAAAGCGACGGTTGGCGTCTCAACTGACGCGAGGCTGCACGTGCATCTTCTCCTAGCCCCAGGCGCGGCGCGTCTCCGTGGCGCAGTGCAGGCAGGCGCGCAAGCTTGAGCCGACGCCTGAAGTCACAGGGTGCCGCAGCTGGGGAAGCTGCACAGCGCCGCAGCGCAGACAGTGCCGCGCACGCCGTGGCGCAGTGCGCAGTGTGGCTCAGATATGTGCGCGCCCAGCCAGGCACGCCTCAGGAGCCCCTGCGCAGTCGATTGCAGGTGCGCGGCCAAGTGAACAGGTTGCGACAGCTGCGCGCGCCTGGGAGCAGACGGTCGCCGCCTCCGAGCAGAAGCCGCACGGCGCCGCGGCGGTGGGGCATATGTTGACGCAGACGGTGAAGTTTGGCGTGTTGGCGGGCTCGCCGCTCATCGGCATGCACTGGAAGATGGCGGACGTCGCGTGCGAGCACTGACCCTGGTGCGTCTGCTGCAGCAGCCTGTGCGCGCGGTCGCTGCGCGGTACTCCTGCGCACCCGCGGCGCCGACATCACACATGTGCGTATGCACATGTTGCTTTACACGCAGGTGGCATCCTGCCGCAGGTCAGACGAAAGGTGAAACTCTAAGCGTGAGCCAGCTGGGGGCAAATAACGCGATGCATGGTTGGTTGCTAGAAAGTATAGTGCAAGATGGGGGGAGGCGCTCACTGACTGTGCACTGCGCGGCCACCAGCAGGCACGCCCCCACCGCAAACAGCAGGGCCCTGGATGGCACCATTGCTATTTGCCCGCTCCGCCTGCCTCTGCGCCAGCAGAGAAGTCTCAGTGGGGAGTGCAGGGAATTGACGCGGAAGTATCGAGGAAGTATTGCCCAGTTGTCCATTTCAGCCTGATCTGGCTCACCAAGAGGGCCTTGGCCTGAAGCAACAGGGTCAGTATGTGAACAGCATGCGACTCAGCTGAGCGTCATGTGCTATGTTGCATGGCATGAAAGGGGCGGCAGACAGAGGGAGACGCCAGGCGCCCGCCTCAAGCTCAATGCAAAACACGCATGAGGGGGTCTTGGCTGCAGCTGCACATGGAGATAGGGCAGACTCTGAAACTGGAAGGGAGGAGCACGCCCCTCAGACCTGTCGGCGACCCTAGTGCTTACAGACATGCGTGAATCCCACGCCCTCAACACCTGACATCCAAGTACGATTGCAACACCGTCGGGGATCCGCACCAGTGCACGTCGCAGCACGAGACCCTGCACTCCCCGCCCCGCTGCTTCACGGCACAGCCACGCTTGTTCGGGGCGGATGCGGACAACAAGACCGCAGTGGCACAGAAAACGACAGTGATTAGTTGCCGCACATTGGGTCTGCCCAGAATCCGCTCAGTTCCCAGCATGCAGCTGCATTTGCAGGCGCACCTAGCCTAGCGGCGGGCAAGCTCTCCTCATGGCATTGCGACCGTCACAGCATGGGTAGTCGCTGTCAAGCGCGCGCACCCAGCGAGGGACACAACCACATATTGCCCTGTGGCAGAAACGGTGGGCACCCATGCGGCAGCCAGCAAGCAGTCCCGCAAGCACCAGTGGCCGGGGCGCTCAGCAAGATACGTCCCGCATGGGTGCCAGCCCGCGCGCGGGCGCAGCTGCGGAGCAGGACCCACCGCAGGAGAAACCAGCTGGGATGCCTGATAGCTCGGCGGAAATAGTCAGTGCGCAGTGTGCAGCACAGGGCCGCAGACCCGGCCGGCGCCTCGAAAACAGCATGTGTGCCTGAGCACAAGCGGGCACGGACACAGGCAGCGGCTCGCCAGCGCCTTTCATGCTGGGCGCCCTCATGGCGGGTCACCTGTGTGCACTCCCGGGGGTGCTCCAGGCACTCTGGCGCCCGCTGGTGCAAAGCCGCAGCAGCGACAGACGCAGACATTGTTGCCGCCCGCTGGCCGGCGGGCCCGGCCGTGCCGAGCCTGCAGCGCCATGCACCAAGCACTGCACCAGCGTAGGCTCTTGAGGCACTCTAAAAGGCACTCTAAAGGGCGCAGACACGCGCGCTTTTGTGGCATAACAATTGGAGCCTCCTCAAGTCCCACACCGCCCTGCTACTGCACTTCGGGCACGACCAGCACGCGCCGGCATTACCGCAGCTTGTTGAACATACGCAATCCCACCTACATCATGCCCGCCCCGTGATGTCACCGCACAACAGCTGCACACTCCTGTAAACGCCCGTCTTTCGCCTCCGTTCAATCACCGCTAGAAGTACCTGCACTGTAGTTTAAGCGTTGCACCTAGGACATTGTCGCCCACCAAAACAGCTGTGCTGCGCAGGTACCCACCCCCCTCACAACTCGACCATCATCGGCGAGCGCACATCGCGCTTTGCGCCGGCCATCTGCGCGCAGCAGGCGGGCGGGCCCGCCGGGCCCCCCTCGCCTGGGGGGCCAAGGCCCCCCGCTGCCTCCACGCTGCGCACGGAGTCTGCCACCGCGCTCGCCGCGCCCTCCTCGCTCGCGCCCGTGCCCGCGCTCGCGCCGCTCATGCCGCTCATGCCGCTGTGCGCGCTGGTGTCCCCGCCCCCGCCGGCGCCCAGCACGCTCAGGTGCGCCGCGCCGGCGGAGTCCTCCAGCGAGCGCGGCATCAGCAGGTTTAGCGGCGCGCTCGGCCGGCCGCACGGGATGGGCGCGGTCGTCGGCGGCGGCGGCCGTGCGTCCTTGCCGCTCGGGGCCCCGTCGCCGTCGGCCTCGGCGCTCAGCAGCGGCAGGCGTGCGGGCGCGGACTGCGCGTCGCCCGGCGCGGCGCCGCCGCCGCAGCCGCCCCCGCCGCCGCCGCGCACGCGGATGGGGATGCTGGCGCCCGCGTCCGCCGCGCCCGCGCCCCCCGCTTCGCACCCGCACGGGCCGGAGCCCCGCTCGCCCAGCAGCGCCTGGATCGCCGCCGAGCGGCCCCGTTGCCGCCCGCGCATGCCCTCCGGGTCTGGCGCGCGTGGGCGCGCAGGCCGCCGACGGCCCCAGCGCGGACCCTGATCCCAGGCTGGGCTGCGGGACGCTCAGCAGCGCGCGCAGCGCAAGTGGGTCGCCCCAGGGGTCTAGGCCGCGCGCGCTGGCGGCGGTCGCGCGCGCCGCGGCGGCGCGCGCGCCCTGCCGCGGGCCGGCCAGGCCGGCGCGGCGCAGCACGGCGACCAACCCGGCGTCGTTCAGGAAGTCGCCCTCGCTCCTGCGCGCGCGCGCAGCATATACAGGGTTAGGGTAAGGCATTTACCGTAACCGCTGCACCTGCCCGCATGCCGGCGCCCTCTGTTGACGGCGTTCTGCTCGCGCCGACCGCCCGTTCGCACCCAGGTCGGTAAATGCTCCAGGCTCAGATCGCCGGAGCTCCCTGAGCAGGCAGCAGCACGGCAGGCCACTGGACCCAGCTCGCACTCTAGCACAGGCCGCGCCTTGCCCAAAACGGCATGCACCCGACTCGCAGCACCTCCAGGCGCCAGTGCAGGACGCCCGGCGAGCGGCCCTGGAAGGGTTCAGGACCCCGAGCAGGTAGAGGCGCACAGACGGCGCCCCACATGCAATCCAGGCTTTGCGCTGCGAGCCTCCAGCGCCTTGAGCCATCCCTGAGCACGCCTCTGCACACTGATCGGCGCGCCGCGGGCCGCCGGGCCCCGGCGCTGCGGGGCCTCAGCGCCCCGAGCTCGCCTCTGCAGCAGCGGGCGGCGCACCGCGAGCTGCTGAGGTTCAGGCGCTGCGGGCCGGCGCTGGACGCCAGGCGCGCGGCGATGGAGGCCGAGCGCGGCAGGCCGCCGCGCACGCGGCCCTCGCCCGCCGGGCCCGCGCTGCCGCCGCTGCTGCGGCTGCGCAGGCCGGACCCGGCGCGGCCGGCGTGCAGGCTGTCCTCCGCGCTGGACGTCCCTGCGCCACCCGCCAGGAGACATTGCCATCTTGAGCTCCAGACATGAGAACCCAGACATAAGCAACAAGCTTGGAAGACACCCCAGCCTGGAGCACAGCAGCCTCATGCAAGCAATGCGAGGCGGCTCGAGCGCCCTGTCTCCGCGGCTCGCGCTGCGCCGGGCGCGCTGCCGCGCAGGCCGCGCCGAGGCGGCCCACCGTCCTCTCCCGCGCTGCCGCGGCGCGCCCGCCGCCCTCGAAATCGACGCCATGCGATGTGTGTTGGGTACATCCTAACCCTACCCTAACCCCGTGGACCGCACCCGTGCGCGCGGAGGGCGAGGCGGGGAAGCGCGGCGGCGGCGCGCCCGAGCGCCGCGGCGTGCTCGACGGCGTGTACAGCAGCGCCGGCAGCGACAGCGCGCCGGCGCTCCACTCGCCCGACGGCGTCACCTGCGCGCGCCCGCCAGGACCCCTGCAGGCCGCCCGCTGCAGGCGCGGCGGCGATCGGCGCGCCGCCAGGGCTGCTCACCTGCTCGCAACAGTCCTCGGGTGCCATGTGACACTTTGTTGCGCAGTAAGGCTGTGACGTGCGCGCACAGGGCGCAGCGAGCTTGTCATCACATGCGCCGCACAACCAATACCAAGCGCAAGCAGTTGCAAGCGCGGACGCGCGCGCGCGCCCAATTTGGGGACTGTGGACAAGAGGCCCTGGAAGGTAACCACCGCCACATACTGAGCATGCCTGGCTATTTGTAGGGTAAGGGTAGGGTAGTGTATAATATAAGAGGGCTGCGCACCTTGCGCACCGGGCGCAGCACCTCTGACACCGACAGCGCGCGCGGCTCCACCGCGCCGTGCTCCGGTATGCTGCCGACCGCGAGCGCGCGCGCGCGCCGCCCGGCCGGGCCGTCCAGCCCGGGCGAGCTCTGCGAGCGCGCGATCATGGACACGTCCGCGCCGCGCGCGTCCGCTACTGCGGGCGCGGCCGCGGCGCCGTTGGGCAGCGGCGGCCACCGCGAGGGCGGCCCGCGCGCCGCCGGCTGCGGCGCCGCGCCCGCGCCCGGGAACACGAGCCCCGCGTGCGCCTCGAACGGCGACGCCCTGCGCGCGCGCGTGCACGCCTCAGCTGCACGCAGCGCGCGACCCGGACGCTTTTCCCGCTTGTGAGCGGGGGACTGCAGTGAAGCCCTCGCGCGCGGCCAGCCTGGGTGGCCAGGAGCTTTGAAGCGCACGCGCGCGCGCTCTTAGCTATTGGTCACGGTGCGACACGTGCGCCAGCACGCAGGCGTGTGGCACGCCCACGCATCAGCCCTCGTCGCGGGCTGGCGCAGGCTTGCGCCTGCCCGCCTGGCTGGCAATGAAGCAGGGCTGCTGCACCGCTGGGAGGCAGCAAGGCTCGCAGCAAACGGCTGGCCATGGCACTGTCAACGGCCACGCGCACCAGCCCGCAGGCAGCGGCAGCGCGGCCACGACGCTGCGCTCCCGCGCGCCGCGCGCGGTGGGCGGCGGCGGCGGCGGCGGCGTGCCCGGGCCGTTAGCCGCGCCGGGGCGCGCGGCAGGGCCGGCGCTCTTAGCCGCGGCGGGCACCAGGCCGTCGCAACACCCCACGCCGGGCTCGGCACTGCTCGCGCTCAGCCCCGATGCCAGGGAGCCTGCTTCGGGCGCCGCGCCGGCCTTGCTGCCGCCGGCTGCGCTCGTCGCAAACACGCCCGACAGCACATCCCGGCCGCCGCCGCCGCCGCCGGCCGCCGCCGCGCCACCGGGGCCGGGCTCTGTCGGGAAGCCTTCCGGCGCGAGCGTGGTGCGTGACAGCGCGCGGCGCAGCTTGGCGCCCTGTGTGCCGCCGGGCGGCGCGGCGGGGCCCGGCGGCGCGCCGCCGCCGCCGCCGTCGCCGTCGCCGCCGTTCGCCGAGGCGGGCAGGGCGCCGTTGGGCGGGTCCGCCTGGCGCGCACGGGGGTGTAGCAGGCTTGGACACAAGCGCTGTGTTGCAGCTTGGCGTTTCATGTCAATGGTGCGACCTTGTCGCGCAGTAGCCGCCGACCAGGCATGCCGCAGCATTGCCAACAGTGAAGAGCACATGCATGTGAGCGCAGGCTACTGCCTGGTGGCGCGCTGGCGCTAATCACAAGGCACCGATGGATTCCTCCCTGAAGCAGGCAACGGCAAGCTGCGCAGGGCCCCCTTGGCAGCACGGAGAAGGAGCCCTGGTGGGGCAGGTGGAGGGTGGTCCTCGTGGCACTATGACTGTCACAGCAGCGCACTGGAGAACAGGGCAACAGACATGGATAGAACAGCAAATACCAACACCTTAACAAGCGCGTCCTTTGTTGCGTGCCGCCGCCAGCAGCGCGGGGGCCACGGGCCGCGCCTCGGCCAGGTACGCGAAGAAGCTCTGGTAGGGCAGCTCGGAGATGGCATCACGCGCGGCGCGCATCGCCGGCGAGTTGGCCTGCGCCAGGCTGCGCGCGGCGCGCGCCACGTGCGGCGGCGGCGGCGGCGCCGGGCGGCCCGGCGGCGGCGGCGGCGCAAGCAGCACTACCACAATGCCCACGTCATCTACCAACACCTACGCGCCAGCGACAGGGTAGGTCATGGACGGAACCCCATACACCAGCGCCTGCGCGCCGGCAACAGGGTGCGCTATGGACAGGAAACCCGTCCACCAGCAGCTGGGCGCCGACCCGCGCCGTCTCACTCCGCTGCAGGCTGCACGACCGCTTGGCGCCAGTCGACTTGACTTTCTGTTTCCGCTCCGTTTCCGCTCCGTTCGAAAAGCGGCTTTCAGGCAGGGAGGGGCGGCCGCGGGCCGCCGGGGCGCGCCTCCGGCTGCAGCAGCTTCCAGCGCTCCTGCGCCTCCAGCGTGAGCGCGTCCGCGCAGCTCCAGCCGGGCCAGGGCCGCCGCCGCCAGGCGGCCACAAACTGCGCCACCTCCTCCACCGCCATCACCTCCCACAGCCCGTCCGTGGCCACCACCTGCCGCCCCGCGCGCGCCGCTGCCGCTCAGATTAGGTCAAATGCTCAAATTAGTACGTTAAATTAGCTTGGAACACGGCACGCCCGCCACCCGCGCGCTCAGCAGCGCGCCGCCGCGCAGACAGCACGCTGCAGCATGTGACTCCGTCGGCAGCGGCACACGCCCACAGAGCGTGCGGCGCTCAGGGCGCTGCGCCAACAGCTCCGATGCGTCCTGTGGCCCACGGGCGGCGCAGTATGTGCGGCGCACGCCCTGTATAGACCGGTGGGCCCGGCTGCACCAAGAGCAGTCCTGCGGCGCGAGCGCGCCTTCGCAAACCCCATGAACCCTACCCTGGCAGGGCCGCCGGCGGCGGCCGCACCAGGAACTGGTCCTGCGGCGAGAGCGCGTGCGTTGCGAACGTGGGCACGGCGCTGACGCCGAGCGCGTGCGCGAACGTGTCGCCCAGCGAGCGCGACATGGCCAGGCCGGGCGTGTTGGCGTTCGCGCCCGAGCCGTACACGCGGAACGGCCCGACGGGCGTGCCGCCGCCGCTGCGCAGCCGCCGCACCGACCCGCCCATCCCCTCGATGCGCGCCCTCTCCTGCGCGCGGCGACGGGGCCTCGCCTGGCCCTGCGTGCCCGCCGCCGGCCCTGCCCGGCGTCTGCGCCACGCTGCGGCCGCTGACGCAAGGTCCGCTGCCTGCCAGGCATCCATGCCACCAGCCACTCGCTCAGGCGTTTTCAGATCAACACCCTTACGGCCTGCGAGGCAGCCCTGCGACACGCGCGCTATGCATGTGCGCCGTCTGGGGCGGTGCTCGCGGGCTGCGCACACAACCACAGTTGCACGCCAAGGCCGCGGCGCGCGTCGGGCGTGGGAGAGGGCGGCGCGTGCGCGCACCCCTGGCAGCTCCGGCTTGGCGTCCTGCGTGAGCTGGATGGCCTGCAGGCGATCGCCGGGCGCGGCGCGCACGACGATCGCGCGCGAGTCGCCCACGTTGGCGGTCGCCACCTGGTCGCCGGCCACCAGCGCCAGGCAGGCGGTCGTGCCGCTCAGCCGCGCGTCAAAGCCGCACGCCGCCGCGTCGGCCAGCTTGCGGTCCACCTGTGAGCGCGCGCGCGCCGGCGCGCTCAAAGCTGGAATTGATCATTGGGCGTTTTTCAACCTCGCAAGGCTGCAGCCTGCCGGGCCGCCACCGCGCGGCGCCGCCCCCAGCTGCCGCGCCCCTCCCATGAGCACGTCAACGTGCAGGTCCTGAGCGCGTGCTCGGCAGGCGCCTGCGGCCGGGCGCGCGGCGCGGCGCGGCGGACCTGCACGCAGGCATCGCGCAGCGCGGCGAGCGGCTGCCGCGTGCCGTCCATGCGCAGGTCGATGCTGGCGCGCCGGCGCGGCCCGCGCGCGCTGCCGGCCGCCTCCGGCGCCATACGCGCATCGGCTTTCAGCAGGCGGCCCATCTCGGCCGCCGCGTACGCGCTCGCCATGCGGCCCAGCTGCCCGTGGCCGTCAAAGACGGCTGCGCCGCGCAGGGTAGGGTCAGTACTTATGTATGGCGCGTTAGCCCGATGCACCAAGCCGTCAAAGTGCTTTCAACTGGTTTCAATGAGTGCGTTGGAGCTGGCAGTGCTCTTGGAGAGCCGCTGCACCGCACCGCTGCAGGAGCGCGGCAGCTGCTGCCACGACAGCACGCTACCTCGTCCTGCGCCGGGCGCCGCCGCCGGGGCCGGGCGCGCGCCTGCAAACACGGCGCTCGGGTCGCCGTGCAGGCGCGGCAGCACGAGCACGGCGTCCTGGCACTCGCCCTTGGCCAGCGTGGTCAGCCAGCGCGAGCGCTCCGCGAGCGTCATCGTGCGCTCGCTGTCCTCGCCGCTCTCGATCGCCTCCGCGCGCGAAGTCTCGCTGATCCAGTAGAAGCAGGGCCGGATGCCGACCTGCGCCACCAGCGCGCCCTCCTGCGCCGGCTCCTCCTCCTCCTCCTTCACCTCCGGCGACCCTGCGCGCGCGCGGCTCGAGCGTCGCGCTCGGCTCTCCCCCTTCTCTGTCTGTCCCCACCCCCAGCGCGCCTGCGGGGCCGGCAGCCCCGCCGACGCGCTATGCACGCACGGAACTGCACACACTCCTGCTTGGTCCGCCGGCCAGTACAGAGTGCAAGCGTCCCCAGGGCGTGCTTGTGTTCGACAGCAAGGCCTCTGGTGACTGCATAACTTGGTTGGCTTGGCCACGCCGCAGGCCCAAGCACACCCTCAGCAGGGCAAGAGTGTGCGGGGAAAGGTGCGCTGCAAGCGCTGTGCGGAGCGGCCCGGGCTGCGGACCTCCGCCAGAGCACAGGTTGCCCATACCGGCCCGCCCCGCACGCCGCGCAGCTCCGCGCTCCTCACGCGCTGGTTGGCGCCAGCAGCCGGGCTCCGGCAGGTCCCCGTGGCGCTGCCACACCCATCGCCGGAGGCCCTCGCACGGCACGCTATCGGCGGGGCGGGACTGCGTGCACCGCTCCGCGGCGTGCCTGCGCGCGCTGCGCTGTGCGCTCAGGACTGTGCGGAACGCAAGGCGCAAAGCGTGCGGCTCCTGCAGCAGCCTCCGCGGCATGGAGCGTATGCTGGCGCAGCACGTGCCGCCAGCGCCGAGCCCCAGGCCTGCACGGGGCCGCGCATGGGCTAGCAGTCACGGCTAGGGTTGCGCAAGGCCGGCCTCGCGCTCTGCATGGCGCCTGTTATAAACTGGTGACTGGCAAGCACAAGGCGCCCGCTGCCCTGCTGCGCTCCCCGTGGCTGCCGTGTGTTGCCCAAGACGTGCTTCGGTGCGCGCCCAGCCAAATACTGCACGCGCCGGCAGGATGTGATACACAGCGTGTCACAGCACCTATGTGGCCTCAGGGACGACGCTAGGCACTGGCCCCAGAGCTGGTCACAGAGGCACCAGAGATGAACAGCGGGCCTATGGCCTATAGCCGTTTGGCATGTTACAGGGCCGGGCGTGATCCGCTCACTTGTATGAGTGTCCCAGTCGTCCTCAGCAGCTTCGCCACGCTCGCTGCCGCGCTCAAGTGTCGTGCCTGCCGCCTCAAGCCGCCTTGAGGAGATACAGCTCGCTTTGAGGGAGAGGCGCGACCCACGATGCAAGGCAGAACAGCAGAGCGATCGCACGGAGCTGTGGGCCCGGCTGCGTCTTGCGGACCACCCGAGACCCTGACACATGTGTGCAGGGCTTGTGATGCTGGCCATTGCCACTGATGCAGAGATGTTGGGCCTCGCACATGCAGGCGGAGTGCAGGCGCTCTTCATCAGACTGCGAGCCATCTTTTCTTATATTGCCTCCCCGCGCCCCTGAGCCTGCAAGCGTGTCGTGTGCTGGCACGCGCAGGCGTGCTTCGGGAATCTGTTGACACTCAGCAAGCGGAGTGTCGCTATTTTGTCATATCAGCCTGCAAGCTCCGTGCCACTGTGCCAGCCTGCACCCAGTCTTGCAGCTCCAACGGATGACTAGCACCCATGTAACCAAAACCGACGACGCGTGCTGACGGCAGCATGGCGCGGAAGGACACGGTGGAGAACGGCACGGCGCTGCCGCCGCTGCTGGAACCCAGCGCGGCGGCCGCGCCGGCCGCGCCGGAGAGCGTGGCCGCGGCGCTGCTGGGCCAGACGCAGGAGCAGCTGGGCGCGGTCGCGGTTGGGCGCGCGTCGCGGGAGCCCAAGAAGCGCTACGCCTTCTGGGAGACGCAGCCCGTGTCGCAGTTCAACGAGCAGGCGGCGGCAGTGCGCGCCTGGCAGCGGCACCAGCTTGGCGGTCGCACGAGCCCCCTTGGCCCAGTGCCCGCCCAGGCCGGTGCTGTTCGCCGACAAGAGGCCAGTCGCGTCGCGCTGAGGCGCGTCGTCTGTGGCTGAGCGGCCGCGGCGGGCGTCCAGCACCTTTTTGTGGGCACTGGCCGAGCAGCATGCTGCCATTTTCTGGGCTGTTTGCCTGCCAGGCTGGCTTCTTACCCTTCCTTCTGGCTTGCTAGTCAACACAAGAGCGCAAGATCGGAGCGGGGGGTGTTGAAGAAGCGTGCACTGCCGCTCACATGCTGTTGCAGACTGCGCATCATCAGACAGGCAGGCAGGGCTGCAGCCAGGCTGCGCGCGTATCCAAACCACAACAGGCCGAGCGCTGCCTGACAGCCGCCGCGACCGCGGCGCCGCAGGCAGAGGAGGGCCCCATCGACGCGCCAAAGTCGGTGGCCGACGTGCGGCCGGAGCCGTACGCGCTCCCCAAAGAGTGCGCCGCCCCGGGCGCCGCGAGCACTTGCCCTGCCCAGCGCCGCAACGCTGCCCGGCCGCTGCTGCGCCGTCGCCGCTGCGCGTGACACTGGGAGCACGGGGCGCTGCTGACGGCGCGGCCCGCCCTCGCGCAGGTTTGAGTGGTCCACCTGCGACGTGAACGACAAGAAGACGGTGGAGGAGGTGCGCGGCCCGAGCTGGCGAGCCGGGAATGGTGGTCGCTGCGGTGTGCGCTCGCTCGAGGCTGCGGGGGCCTGGGCAGGGCGTAGGACAGGGTGTGGGCGCTCGTCGCCACATGTACGCGGGGGCGCCGCGCCTTGCCCGGACCTGCCCTCTGGTCGCACCCGCCGCGTGTCCGCAGACCCTGCAGGGCTGACGCCAGCGTGCGCGCGCGCAGATCTACCAGCTACTGACGTTCAACTACGTGGAGGACGACGACAATATGTTCAGGCGCGCCCGCGACGCTGCTGGCCGTGCTCCGCCGCCCGCACACGCGCTGTGTGCCCGGTGGCCGACCTGTGCGTGCTGCTTGTGGCGGAAGCACACGTCACAGGTCAGCATCGCGCGAGGCGTCCCTGCAGGTGTGGCAGGATCTGCACCAGTGACATGCGGGCGTGTGTCAGCCGCCCGTGGCGTCTGCGCACACAGTCCCCTCCCGCGCGTGCAGACTGCCCACAGGTCTGCGACGGGCGCTGCGGCCGCCAGGCACGGCGGCGGGCGCGGGCGCCGGCGCGCACCAGCGGGCGCTGGGCTGCGCCGCTGCCGGCCGGCGCTCGCGGACGGGCGCTACGGTGCGCCCGGGCGCGCGTGCACCCACGCGCGGCGCGTCCGCGCGCAGGTTCGACTACTCGCAGGACTTCCTGAAGTGGGCGCTGCAGCCGCCGGGCACGCGCGGCGAGTGGGTGCTGGGCGTGCGCGTGGCGGCCAGCGGCCGCCTGGTCGGCTTCATCACGGCGGTGCCGGCGCGCGTGCGCGTGCGCGCCGCCGGCCTGGCCATGGTGGAGATCAACTACCTGTGCGTGCACAAGAAGCTGCGCGCCAAGCGCCTGGCGCCCGTGCTGATCAAGGCGCGGCCCCGCGCCGCGACTGCGGGCCAGCCCGCGCAGCAGCTGCCTTCCTTACACTTTGTAGTATATATACAGTTTATGTATGCTGTCAAAACCGGGCTGTCCAGCGGGTGTGGGTGTGCATCGCCGGCGGCGCGGCGGTCACCCCTGCGGGTGCAGCGCCTGCAGGCGCGCCTGCCACGGTGGTGGGGCAGCTGGCCGCTGGGGGTTGCGCCAAGCTTGGTTATGGTTCCGGAACCATACGCTCTTCTCTGTCCTTGCCGCTCGCCACTCATCAGGATGCGCTGGCTCCGCTCGCGGGTGCAAGCCCTACGATGAGGCGCCGACAGCCGCGGGGCGCGCGCGCGCGCGCAGGAGATCACGCGGCGCGTGAACCTGGCGGGCATCTGGCAGGCCGCGTATACGGCCGGCGTGGTGCTGCCCAAGCCCGTGGCGACCGCGACGTACTGGCACCGCGCGCTGCAGCCGCGCAAGCTCATCGCCGTCAACTTCACGCGGCTCGCGGCGCGCCCGGACGCGCAGGCAGCACTGTGGCTGCGGCCAGACAAGTCTGCATTGGGAAAGGGTCGTTTGTTGCGTACCTGCCAGCAGCTGGGGGTGGCCGCCCTCGGTCACATGCGCTCCTTAGGACGCTATTCGATGAGAGGCCGATATTCAGCAGCTGCAGATGCAGCCTGGCGTTGCCTGCCAGGGCTCAGACGCGCATGTGCTTGTCTTGTATGTGCATCCACAGCGCCACGTGCAGGGCAGCGCGTGATGGGTCGAGCGCTGCCGCGCAGCCGCGGATGACCATGGCGCGCACAATCAAGCTGTTCAAGCTGCCGGCCGAGCCCGTGACGCCCGGCCTGCGGCCCATGGAGCAGCGGGATATACCGCAGGCGCGCCCGGCCGCAGCCGCCCTGTCAGCCCACGGCGCCGCGCGCGCCTGCCGTGCAATGTGTGCTGTTCCTCCGGGGTTGACGCTATCATGGGCGCATGCGCCGCAACATGCAGCGGTGTACTCCCGCTCCGTGATATTCACCTCCTTCCAGCATCCTCCTGTCCTGCAGCATGGCCCTGGGACCTCTCTGGCGCGGTCGCCCTATCCTGCTGATCCCCAGTGCGTTCCACCGTGTCTCGTACATCTGAGCTTCAGCTTGCGGGGCCGCCTAAAAAGAGGGTAAACATAGTCTTGGGGCTAGAGCTTATGTAGGGCCGCCCAAAAAGAGGGTAGGTAGGGGTTTCGAGGATTGAGTTTTTAAGGGTAGTGCGGGGTTGATAGGGCGGGCGCGCAGGTGGTGGCGCTGCTGGACGCGTACCTGGCGCGCTTTGAGGTGGCGCCGCAGTTTGACGCGGGCGACGTGGCGCACTACCTGCTACCCATCCTGGGCGTTGTGCACTCGTACGTCGTCGAGGCCGACGGTGCGCCGCCCCTGCACACGCTGCCCAAACGCCGCGCCAGCCTGTGCGCTCGTGTGCCGTCGAGATTGGCGGTGGACCGTACTGTGACCGACGCCGGGAGTGCCAGGCGTCGGTGCTCACCTGTGCCGGCTGCCCGGCACACCAGCGAGTCCTTTGAACAGGCAGGCGTGCTCGCAATGTGTGTGATCTGAGAGCTGCCGGCACTGGCCGACGTCCTAGCCACAGAAGGGGCACCAGGACTGCCTGCAGGAGCCCATGTAAAATGCATGTCAAGCGTCCATGGAAAGAGGGTTTAAGTAATACAGGGAATGAGTGGTTGCGCGCGTGCACACCGCCGCCGCAAGCCGCGCGTTCACGCCGCGCGCGCGTCGCGCAGACGGGCGCCTGACCGACATGCTGAGCTTCTACACGCTGCCGTCCACGGTGATCAACAACCCGCAGCACAGCCGCCTGGCCGCCGCCTTCCAGTACTACACCGTGCCGGCAGCCACGCCGCTCGCGCAGCTCATGGGCGACGCGCTGGTGCTGGCGCACAGCACGTGCGCGGCCGGGCAGCTGTGGTAGGGTAGGGAAAGGCAGGGCGAGGGTCACCCCAGCGCGGTGGTGCTGGCGCACAGCACGTGCGCTGGCCGGCACCAAGGTGCCTGGTCGAGGGCGGGCCTTCAGTGTCTGTTGCGACTGCCATGTGGGTTCCTGCTTCGCCCCACAGGCTGCGGTGTACACGTTAGCATTCCCGCGGCTGCGGCCCGAGGCACTCTGCCTGTCTGGGGAGCGCCGCCGCGCGGGGCAGGGGGCACTGACGCCGCCTGCTGTGTGCTCGCGCTCAGGGGCCACGACGTCTTCAATGCGCTCGACATCTTTCAGAACAGCGAGGTGTGCCCATGCACCCAGCCCTGCAGATGGTTAGGGCTGTCCTGCCACGCATGTGGCGTCAGACATGACCCCATCGAACGCCTCTTGGATAGGGCGCTCACCAGGGCTATTTAGCTCTGTGGCCTGCATGCAGCGCGCGCTCCAGCGCTCCGCACTGCTGGTCATCGGGAGCGCACTGCGACGGGCAATACAAGCGCGAACATGTCTCTTGACCGTGCCGGCCGGGCTGCGCCGCGCCCACGCGCGCCGCCGCGCGGCAGGTGCTGAAGCAGCTGAAGTTTGGCGTCGGCGACGGGCGGCTGCGCTACTACCTGTACAACTGGCGCGTGCCCGACGAGCTGCAGCCGTCGCAGGTCGGGCTGGTGCTGCTCTAGGTTAGG
>JAABUP010006450.1_pt1 | contig 16665 bp, 27 predicted proteins | sample 5559201 | NCBI WGS metagenome assembly JAABUP01 (sample SAMN10711887, study PRJNA513373) | rock metagenome | isolation source: Antarctica rocks | place: Antarctica
TCATCATCATCATCATCATCATCATCATCATCATCATCATCATCATCATCATCATCATCATCATCATCATCATCATCATCATCATCATCATCATCATCATCATCATCATCATCATCATCATCATCAGCAGCAGCAGCAGCAGCAGCAGCAGCATCAGCAGCAGCAGCATCAGCATCAGCATCAGCATCAGCATCAGCATCATCATCATCATCATCAACGTGTAGGGCTGCAGGGCCTGCCTAGTCTGAAGCTCATGCATCTAGATGGTGCTGAAGTGTGCTGGACGTACTCCACCTACGCCTAAAAGAACCTTCCAGGAGACATGCTATTGACTCTTGACAGTTTCATGCTGTGCAGTGTCCCAAGGGCGTGTTGCATGCGTGCAGATGGTGCTGAAGTGTGCTGACATTGGGCACCTGGCGGCGGCGGCGCGCACCCACAAGAGGTGGGCCTACCAGCTGGAGGAGGAGTTCTTCCGCCAGGGGGACAAGGAGCGCAGCTGCGGCCTCCCTGTCTCCCCCCTCATGGACCGCTCCACCCAGGGGGGTATGACCCGCTCCCAGGTGGGTTGGCCCCTGTGGTTGTTTTTCCTCATAAGAGGTCATTCCTGTGTGTTCTGGTGAATGAGGCAACAGCCAGGGGTCTGTGCTCTCATGTCATGATTTGAAGGACAGCCATAACAACCACCTAGTGTTGGACAGCAAGCCGCTTACTCATTGTTTGATTGCCTGGAGACTCAGCCAAACTGGGGATCTGTCAGTCTGCTATGATATCTGAAGTCAAATGTTCTAGGCGGTGTGAGCTGTGTAAGGCCTAAGCTGCAGCAGTGATCACACAATAGAAGCTGCTGGGCAGTCACAGAAGCACAGAAGCCACTGCAAACATGGCCGCACGTGCACACAACAATGTAAACCGGTCTCCAACCATGAGTGAAAGCCCATGTGCCGATTGACTGCATCCGGCTGCGCAATGACAGCACATCATGTCATCATGCAGATGGGTTTTTTCAGCATTGTGGGCATTCCTCTGTTCAAGGCAATGGCAGAGCTGTTTGAAGATGCTCAGCCAATGCTGGATGGCGTGCTGTCTAACTACAACCACTGGGAAGCTGCCACCCCAGATGCAGACCTGCCTGCATAGACAGACAGAGACATACCAGCCCAACTAGGGTTGTTACATTGACACAACATGCACCTGTCGCAGTTATCCAAGGCCCAATCAATTCGCTTGTTTTTTTGGTTCTTTGAGTCTGGTAGGACTAGTTTTGAGAGGCGCATGCAGCTACACCTTGCTGGTAAGTACGGTGTGTGCGAGGGTGTAGCTGCATACTACAAGCCGATTAGTAATTGGCATCAACATGACGTGTAGTCATATTAATGTTTATCGAATTAATAAATAACTATCCTGTGGCCGGGCCAACATGAAAATAGTATTTTAATGATTATCATCTTCCAATCTTCCTTAGTGCCATTGTTTCAGACGTAAGAAAGTATACTTGCGAAGTAAAATAGAAGGCATAGCTTTCAGCATGATGTGGGTGTCGCAGTGGCTATTCAGCTCTACACACCTGTTACGAGGTTGATTTGCTTGGTTGTGTACAACAAACCTGCGTCGCTCTTAAATTGTTTCTTGAATTCGGTATCATTTTAACGGCAGACTCTTGTTTTCACTGTGTGCATCCACAAATCTTTTCACGGCAGGGCAGAAGCGCATGATGCATGCGGGAGGTTCTTTCGACGAAATCTTGCAGACACAGTCATCACTTGACAGCTGACTAGGAATGGCTAGGAAACCCGGGGACACTGCTCTGCATTCAAAAATGCTGCACCTGCAGACTTTGGCCGTTGCAACTGCAGCACGCGACCGGACCGCGTTGATTGTGGCACCGAACTGTATAGAGTGGGTGCCGGGTGGTCAGGATACACAGGCACAGCCGGTGTTCATGAGGGCCAAGATAACCCCTGTGTTGAGGGACAGGCCTGCGATCAAGTCAACGTAGTCTTGTTGTGCGGAGCACGTACAGTATGGCAAGTTTATTCGTGCAGGGCTGCTCCTTATGTCATGGCTAAAGCGGCCCAAGCTTTGATCTACTTGTCAGCGGACGCCTCAACCCTTAAAGCACCTGGAGTCACCTTTAGTAGACAGTTGTGGTTGGAGCAGGCATTGCCCGACAACTACACCGATGAAACCTTCCTGCAGTCGCTCAAAATCAGCATCCACGGGCCAATCAGAAGCTACTGGCAGGTTGTTCGCGAGGCTTCTGCTGTCACACAGCAATTGGATACAGTTGTGGCAGTTGCCACAGTGTCAGCATATCTGTACAAGGCAAGCAATCTGCAACATAATGCTGTATACAAAGCTTGTCTTGCCGGTACTGCCAACTGTCAAGGCTCAGTCTGTGGGGCTGTTCATGTAGGGCTGGATGTCTCCCGAGCCCCTGTTGTGTGTTGTAGTGGTTCCAGTGGTGCTGGCTGGGGGGTTCTGTGCAGTAGCAGGCAATCAGAGCTGCATCATATATGCCAGGCGTGCTGTTCGCCAGTTGGTCCTCTTGACAGCTGGTGTATATCTGATGTCACCTCTGCTGCAGACACTCACCAGCTCGGTCAGTAGGTAAATGGAAGCTTGTGTGGTTCACGGGCAGCATGCAGGCCTTTGCTGTGGTCAAAGTTTTGTGCTGATCTCGCTGGCTTGGTTGTCTGTTACAGTGACTCCATTGTTGCGCTTGCGTGCGGTCTACTGACCATGCACCTTTACCTACATGACTACACCTTTGTGGATCAAGTGACGGACACATTGACAGGCAGCATGTCAATGACAGCTGCTACCTTTGCATCCGTGCTGATTGCCAGTCAGTTGAAGACACAGATGCAAGTCTTCTCTCAGGCAAGAATCATACTAGCCTATATGCAGGCTTTGCTCATCTGCATTACTGTGACATGGCATTTGCATACACAGATATGCCAGAAGACATGGCATGTCTGGCTGGATAGCCTTGGGATGCAATTTACATAAGCTGATATCAGGATTCAGCAATATGTGTCTGCCACTGCATGCTTATGTTATATATTACAGTTACACAGGATCTGTCAACTGCTGCATACACCAACCTCGCAATCGTTGTGCAGGTTCTGTTTTCACTGGAACTTCATCTTCTCTCACCCCATGCTCGCCGATACATCAGGGCAAAGTCTGTCACTGCCAACCAGGTGCTAACTTTGACAATGCATGTATTAGTCCTGATGTTGCTAGTCGTCATGTCAGTGTCTGTTGCTTCCATCTATGCAGCAATGCTGCTGTTTGTGACCTTTGTATGTCCTTTGTGTCTAATGAGGGTGCAAAAGTGCAAAGCTCAGATCAATGGTCCCTGGGATGAGGCTGTACCCTCCATCCAAATGAAGCAGTTGAAACGGCATCCGCTCTAGCTACTGATCAAAAGGCGCTCCACTACGTTTGCTGCATACACTGTTTGTGCTGATGGCGTCCTTCACAAGACTCTTGTATGTTTTCTACATCCAATTTTTAAGCGGTACATGGATACGATAGGGACGCAGTAAAACAATTATACTATATTAATTATTCTGAAATTCTTAGCAAAGACCATATCTCAGATCTGATCAAGGGGCATACAGAGTGGCTAAGACTTTTCTAAGCTGTTGGATCCAACACACTGTGGAATACCTGCATCACGGAGAGTTAAGATACAGTACTGCACACCAGTAATAATGCTGTTTAGCCTGTGCAAGGTGTGGTCATGCATCTCAGGGGCCACCTTCACACTGTGAGCAAGTGCACAACACTTTGTGTGGATGCACATGTCATGCTGACCTTGCAGACGAGCATAAATCAAGACATGCTCTTGTACTCATCAGATAGACTTCATTAATACGCTCCAATAGCCATACTGCAAGCCACACATGAAGCAAAGAAGAGGCCAGAGGTTCAGGTGTTGAGGAGCCAACTGGAGGCACTCTGCAACAGTGGCAGCATATACATTAATATACAGGTCTACCACTGGTGGCATGATATACAGAGTACTCAATTTGAGCAGTCAAGGGCCACGTGACATGCATATATATGTCAGAAATGATTATCTGCTACCTATGGGCTTAGATTGTGATTGTGTTACCCTCGTCAGCATCAAGGACAATGGGCCCAGGGGTTTGCCTGATCTTAACCCTATCATCATTGAGCACAGACAGAGAAGGTGCCAGTAACTGTGTATATCTGTCAAAATACAGAAGCTGCTTTAGCAGCAATCCAAACTCCCTGGGGAAGCGTATGCCATGAGTATCACCGACTTGCACAACCTGCAAAGCAAACCCAGCCATTACGCTTCTACTGCTTGCTTGTGAGCTCCCAAAATCATTGCCGCTGAATTCAGGTACAGTACATCCTCACATTCCACATTTGCACTGGAATGCAACAGTTGGCGGTGCATTGCTTTCGTTACTCTAATTGTTCTGCTCGCTGCGACCCACAGGCTTCGCACATGCAAAAAATAATTATAGCACTGAGGCTGCACCAGGATGTCCATGTCCCAGAGCTGATCAATGCTTGCGACTAAGACAAGACAGAAGGTATGCTTACAATATCACACAGCTGACTTGTGCATGATGTTGTGAGCCATGAGATCAGCCGCATGGCCTAGGCAGTGCAAACAAAATGTGGAACAGCAGCAGATGCACAGCAGATTCAGGCATAGATCAAATGTGCATGCACCTTCATGCAGTTGACGGCTGATGGCATGACAGCTGGTGAACATCAGCAGCTGGCCTGAACAAAGCCTGGCTTGTGTGTTGGATGTGAACATGTTCACAGATAAGGCATAAAGCTGCAGGACTGAAACGCACACCTGGAGCAGAAGCTTGTTGACGCCAGCATCACTAGCCATATCAGCTGCGGCAGCCTGGGGATTGCCTCCTGGCTGCATGAGGGGACCCATGTCTAGAGCGTCTGCCTGAGCAAAAAGTGTACGCAGGTCCTCGGCAAAGTCCTGTAGGAGCACCAGATGAGAGTCCATCCAGGCAACAGCATTTACACCCATATGGTGTACGCAAGATCTTTCTTTCTTTCACAACTTCGTGTCAACTGTCCATCAAGGCCACAAACTCATGCATTCATTCATTCATTCATTCGGCACATATTTCTTTGGGGTCAAGTTTAAAAAGTCCAGAGTACCTCCATGTCTGGCATCCTGTTTTGACAGTCAGAGGTTAGAAAGTCGCAATAGATTGAGTCAGTCGCACATTTCAGTGATGCTAGTGCTGCTGTGTCAAGTACAATGCCTAGCATATGCACCAGCCATGGAGTCTGTTTCAGGATGGCATGCAACATGTGGGGTGGAGCCGGACGGGGGGGGAAAGGGGGGGGGGGCGAAGGGTAGGTGAATGGAAATGAATGCAAGGAGGTGAAGGGCTTTACCTCAATGACAACCTGTTCCTGAGTGACGCCCATGGTGATCAGCGCACGAGCCATGGTGTTGTAGTCTGCAGTCATGGTGGACATCAGAAAGGCCTCCATTGCCTGAAATGTGACGGGAGAGATCTTGCCTACGATGCCAAAGTCAATGAAGCCCAGCCTACCATCCTTGAGCACCAAGAGATTGCCTGCAGAAGCAAATGCATGCACTCAGCGTGGCATTAATGAGGGCTGTGAAGGAACGCCATGCAAAAAGCACTGCACTGCAGGCAATTGCTGTTCTTCATTAACATGACAATGCAGAGGCATGGGATGTGAAGCGTGTCGCATTTGACTCTAGGCTTGACTGGCTTTTGCTTTGCAGCCATGATCCTTGATGGAATTGTGTGTATCCTTTGACGTGATGAGCAAAGCCTCTTGTTGTCCTGCTCGAGCCACTGCTTTGGCAATGCTGCTGGTAAACATTGTGCAGGTGGGCACGACTGATCATTTCTGGACCAACTTGATTGGAAAGCACATCTGCTGCAACACTTGCATGCGGTGCAGTGCAGCTCTTCCCTTTCAATGGCATGCATGCATGATGAAAAAATGGCAACTGTGCATGTGATGTGACTGGTACCTGACCTGCATGGACATCTGCATGGAAGGTTTCACAGCCAAGCACACTGCCAAACCATGTGTTCAGAGCTGTGATGAGGGTTTGCTCAGGGTCTGCAGATGTGATGCTCCTGATTGCTGCCAAGTCTGTCAAGGGCACTCCATGCAGCCGCTCCATTGTCAGCAATCTGCAGAGAAAAAGCTTCAGCCAGTGTAGCTGGCGCATTTTAAAAATCTGGGTAAAAAGCAACTGTGTATGCGGATTGTCCATTAAAGACATATTGCTGTAGCAAAGACAGATAATCATGACCCCACATTGGAGGTCAGTCAAAACGCATGACAAGCTCATCATTGCCTAGCATTGCAACAGTACTGCGTGTGTTTGGTGCCATCACACAAGAGATGTGGTAAGTACCTTCGACTGGAAAGCTGCTTATAGACGAATGGGCATGTGGCGCCCTGTCGCATGCCTGTCCTATCCAGGTAGGCAGAGAACTGCTGAATGTGCTGCACCTCCTTCCGGAAGTCGATCTCTTCTAGCATGCTGGTTCTGATGTCTGACACAATGCCGACAAGCGATGCCCGGGCAAGCTGAGGATTCAACACCTCAAAAAGCTTTGTGGTAACAAGCAGGAAGTTGAGATCAGTAGCGAGGATGTCTTCGACTCCAGGCTTGAGAACCTTCAGGACAACCTCTTTCTGGCTCTCACGCAGCAGAGCACAGTGCACTTGTGCGACCGAGGCAGTGGCTAAGGGGATTGGGTTGATGTCTGAAAAGACTGCATCTATGGGTTGTGTAAGCTCTTCCTGTATGGTTTGCCGTATTGTCTTCCACGGTACTGGATCTGTTTTATCCAGGCACTTCTGGAACTCCAACACATAAGCTTCTGGGAAAAGTGTGGGTGAGGAAGCAACAAACTGGCCCAGCTTGATGTAGGTTGCACCCAGCTGCTCAAACAGCTTCCGGAGTACGGTCTCTGGGGGCAGAGTCTTGCCCTGCCGTATACTCTGTGCGTATTCTCTGCGTTTTCGAACACCTTGTCAGCATGTTGTACGAACAGTTTGCTGCTGCTGTGAAGTTTGTGGAATCACGAAACCTGCCTACATATGCCTGACCACTGTCGAACACAGGACATAAACAGCGCTAAGATGTCGGTCTTTCTGACCAACCCTCTATGTGGCGGAGCTCAATGTACCTGCCCACACTTGCGAAAGCGTTTGCCGCTTGGATTGAGCGTGCAAAGCCTTTAGGCCCACTCTGTAAGGCTAGGTCGAAGACTTCTCGTGCGAGCTGTGACAGCTGGTCAGCTCTGAACGTCGGATCCTGAGGCTTTCTGCGCTGCTGTTGCTGCGTACTGGTTGTTGCCGCGCGCCCAAAGACGCTGAACTTGCGCAAGGGTCGCCTTTGTTGTCTGTAGCTGCACAATAGCAAGTCCGAGTGTGACCACAAAGGCGTAACAGAATGCAGATGTGGTGTGTGCAAGCGCATGCTAACAACGTTGACAGCCTGCATATAGCAGACCCCAATGATCGCCTTTCTTCAGACAGTGCTGCAGCTGGTCTGGGCGAAGCCAATGTCCGGGGACTGTGCTCTCTGAGTGTGGGATGCAAAGTATATGGCCCGAAAAGCAGAGTGCATTTTTTTAAAAGTGGTATGAGTGCATTTTGCAGTGCCAAACAGGCATATGCCAGGCCTCATCTGTGGAAATGACGTTGCAGCTGTCATCCCATCCCAACAGTGGTGTGAAGAAAATATGTATATGATACTTATATGTAACATAAACAGTTCATAAGCCATTGCTCACACGAACATGCCTATGTCAGGCTCAATTCACAATGGTGTCAGGGACTGTCCTCATGCTAAGACCTGGCCTCATGCTGAGGACATTAGGGGAGAAAGGTCTACAGTCAGGACATATACGGAAGTTGACCTCTTGAACAGACTGTGCACCATATCTGAGATGGGCTGACTACTTTACAATCGTGGCTTTGCACCCATCTGAAAATGGCCAAATCAGGGATCAATCAAATACATACATTTGGGCTGGGATCTGAAGAAATCATCATGGTACATTCAAAAGCAGTCATACTATACATCTGTCTACTATACAGACTCAGTGCGTTTGCCATCTGTCTGACTCAGTTATTCTCCAAGGACTGTTTATTGCGCAAGGACACAGCCAGCTGATGAGGTGTTGGTACATTTGAGCCTTTACGCAGCAAAACAACCACTCCTCGTACCTCCTGTACATTCCTAAATAGGTCGTGTGCATCACATTGAGCTATAAGCACCTGCAGCATACAGTCGAAAGTTCATTCACGCATCTAATCAGCATACGTTTTCCCAGAGGGTCAAGCATACACAACCCTGATAAGTTGAGGTGATTCCACAGTCATGTACACTGTTATGTAAAAACAACATCTAGATCATGTTGTGTAGGCATTCTAGTGCCTGTAGATAATGACTGTAAGGAGCCAGCGGTGCACAGGTCTTCAGCAAATCTTGCCTGAGCAGTGGTTTCCGCTTCCATGTAGCTGCTGTATTGCTCAGCATCTACAACGTCCTCAAAAAGCACAATGCCATCTCGCAGTTGATCCACCTTGATGAGGGATGACCCGTCTGCTCGACGCCGTTTCAGCACCTGCAGTCACACGTCAACAAATCTGCACCAGCAAAAACACAAGCGGGGCAACATGTTCTAGGCTGCATCCCAGGATTGAATGGCAGACTCCAGGTGTACAGCTGAATAAAGCAATGCTGTCTCTAGATGTCATGCAAATGCATGTGTAAACGCCATCCTCAACTTTGGCAGTCTAGATGCTGCATGGATGGTGGCCTGCAGACATTCAGCTACAAAGAAATGCTCAAATGGAATATGCCGGTACAGCTCAGTACAGCATCATGTCGTGGAGTGCAGTTTCATTACACCATGCTAGTAGATCACAGAGTACATAGACAATAGATGATCTGTATACGCTGTCTAGGCAAGTAGCGACAGATGGTTTGGCAAAGTAGGTAAAGTTCTTGAACGCAACTGTTGGCATAGCTGCCCTACCAGACACTATGTACAGCTGTCTTGCTGCATGCAGCATCTGACACTTCTTCTGACAATGTGTGCAGGCTTACAGTTGCCTGTGTTATGTGCAGTGCCAAGCATTTCCTTATCATCGCACAGCTGCAGAAACTTCCTGAACGGCTTACCTTTGACAGCTCATCTTCAGCAGCTGTCCAGCTGACCTTGGTCTTCAGTGTGTAGGTCACAGGTACATCACTGGGAGCTTGTTGCTGGACTAGCACAAAAACTGGCCGTGACTGTATCCAGGGACTGCCCGTGTGGATCTGCAGAGCGACATGCTGACATTACTGCAAGCTGCAAACATTACATGCCACGCAAAGGCCGATGTATTGCTTTGAATGGAATACAGTGTTTTTGTACTAGTCAAGTTTACCTCATAACTGTTCTGGACCTCTTGCAGGAGGTCTTGTTGCGCTTGCATATACCCTGCTGCATTGAGTGTACGCAGCAAGTCTGCTGGACTGTTGAACGTATGTCGCGTCTGCAATCACAAGTTGAATGTGGGAGTGACAAGGGGCCAATAGCAAACAAGAGAGACTGTGGCGTAATTCTTGTTACCTTCTGCTGAAAAATGGATTTCTGAGCTGGTTGACTTGTGAGAGGGGTCACTACAGCAGCATTGCTTGAGCTGGCGCCCTCCCACAGGCTGGACGTATCCCAAGGCCAGTCTAAGTCGTCCCAGCGATCAGGATCCCAGTCTTCCTCATAGCTGACTGTCACGTCAACCTGATCAGAATGTGCTTCATTTTCGGTGGTGGTCAAGGGGTATCGAATGTAGCGCACTCTGCCATCAGGATATCTCAGCACGCGCTCGGTCCCGCTGCCTTGTTTGACTTTTTGTGAATATGCAGTTCTATCTACGGTGTGAGCCTGAACGGCTCCGGCAGACCTGAGATGCACATTCGACTTTCTGCTTCCAGCCAAGCAATGGGTTGCGCGCCGAACAGACATGGAGCTTGCAGACTCGCCGATCGACATGTTGATAGACTAAACAGACAACACCTGTAGGTCAGGCAACTATGTTAATGAGCTGGGGCAGGCACTTCAATCAGATATGCAACATCAATCCACCTATAGGCAAGCTCGGCCAGGTAGCAACAGCCTGAATTGGAACAAGTAAAGTTGCAGACGAAACATTGGTTTCAATCACAATTACGAGAGGAGGGAGGAGGATTTACATCAACAGTCAACCTACTAGGTTGTACATCTAGATGTGCCAAGTTTGTCAGTAACCTGGTTAAAAACATCAGTACTAAGTGTTTATCATGTCTCAACAGTTTGAGACGAACTTGTAGACAATCATACGATCCTTCGAAGAATTCTGGGCAGGTACGCTGTGTCACGTCAGGCTTGCAAGTTTATGCGTGGCTCATTTCAATATTAGACAGATTTAGGAACCCGGGTCCTAAGACGGTTGTACCCTTATGGTACTGGACATAACATATGCCGCTGGGTGTCTACCTAACCTCCGAATCAGGCAGCTACATACTAGCATGTGTGCAAATATGGCAGATGCAACTTAAAGGCAAGCAAATTCTTTTTAGTGCAGCATGTATTGTGCAGCATGTATTATCGTACTGGCGCTTGCATCATATGATTCAGCTGAAGGCTGAAGAGAGTGTAATTAGGCAACCCTAGACATCCATGGCGTGTCACAGTACAAGCATTCAAGATTGGAAGCACAACATTGCTTCTAAAGATCGTCAGAAGCGAGTACACAGTACAGCAAAATGTTGGTTGCTGTGATCGGCTGCACACTGTCCTGGTCAAAGCTATTAACCAAATTGACAAAGCGGCCAGACTGTGCAGCATCACAGGCTTGCTCTCACACCCATCCCAGCTTGCTAGTCCACATCTGACATTAATGATGCAGAGCATCAGCAACAAAAAAACTGTAAACGACATCACAAACTCACACTCAAACTATAGCTTGCCCTCTGTCTCCTGCAGTAGCGCCATTGCATACCATTCCATTTGGCAGAGGACTACTCCCGCTACTCCAGGCAACAGTGCGCTACTCCTGCTTTTGTGCCATGTGCAATATCAAAAACCTTCTTGGCATGTGACCCATCACAAAATGGCTTCTGCAAAAAAACACAAACTGTCGCCAGGGTATTTCTGCAGGCCTATATATGCAGTGGCCAAAGTGCTGCACAGTAAATGTAGCTGGCTTTCACATGATGTCACTGATAGAGGTTACCCGCTTGCTTTTTCCACACCAACATTTTGCAGCCTGCATACATATTGCGCAGAGGGTTGGCAAGCGCAAGGACAGCAGGATCTGTTCTTGTCAGGTCGCAGGACAATACCCTCAACAGAGTCTGTTTACTGTGATAGACTTGACACGCAAAGTGCAGATCAGGTACAGCGACTTTCAATTGCTGACACAAACCCACCGCTGTAGGACCTTCTCTCACGGGGTCACTAGATACTTCTGTGATTTTGGGTTGAGTCCGATTGCTGTTTTGCTGCAACGCTGAACATCTCGTCACTGGTGACCGCACTGCTGCTTGAGGAGCCGACAAAGGGCTACCACATAGGCGGCTGGGAGTCTGTTGTACACGCAATGCCTGTTGCATCGTGGCGAGCATTTCTAACGCACCGCACAGGCAGATAAAGTTTCTGCTTGACTTTGACCGCCCCCCTCGCTCCTTCAGCCTGGCAACAGTTGCATGCTATGTGTACTCTCTGATGCACGGCAAACTGATGCTCTGGATTGACCCATGTAGTTGCACTCATGTGTCTGCACGACATCAGCTGGCCTGAATTATAAAGGCTGCGGCCTTTGCTTTCGGAAGATGTCTCGGCTGTGCAGATCCCTCGGCGAGTGAGCAGGATACCTTTTGCGCCTTGTCCTGTTGTTCGTCTTGAGCTATCGACTTGTGGGGCTTCATGGCCACAGCCTTCGCTTCCGCGCTGGTCTCGCGCAATTACTCTGCAGCCATCAAACACCTCGATGCAGAGATCAAGCAAGTAGTAGCCCAAGATGGCAGTATGGTACATCAACTATTGTGCAATCGCGCATACTGTTATGAGCAGCTGCAGCTGCACCGTCGAGCTTCCAAGGTTGGTTTGTGGACCACCACAGTTGGAAATTTTTGAAGCCTAGCACTCGACCGCGGGGCAGACGTGACTTTGCACTAGCGCAGGACTATGAAGAGGCCATCAAGAAGTCTAACGCGAGTGGTCACGCCTCTCCGCACGCTCTAGTGCAGCAAGGACTCCTATTGCACAGACTACAAAAGGGCAACGTAAGACTGTGCAGACTTTGGCGTTCAAGCATACATCACAAGCACTACCTTGACACATGATTTAACTCAACATCCTGTGCATGCAGTATCAAGCTGAAGCTCAGAAGCTATGGCAGCAGGCGTTGGCAGCCAGCACTCCATACACAAATGCAGGTCTAGTTCTGCAGGCCCACAAGCTGCTGAACAACCCCAGCGCCATTACTGCAGCTCTTTACTCAGATTTCCCTCAGCAAGCACCCTCTCAAGCAGGAACTACAGCAAATGGTATTGCAACGGTATGCAGCCTGAGCAATGCTGCTGCCCCACCTGGTCACTCTGTCCGCTTTGCTGTCCAACAAGACCTCCTGAAGCATATTTGTCCTTCCGGCTCAACGCACTCTTCATGTCTTTGCATCGGTTGCCAATGGGTGTAAGGGTTTACTTTTGTACAGGGGCAGGCAGCGCCAGCAACACCCAGCCAACCTGTTGCAAATGGCACAGTTACAGCAGCCCCTCAACAGGACCAGCAACAGAAGCCATCACAAGCCCTTGCCAGGGCGCGCTTGCCTGACCCCTCAGCAGCCATTGGCCTGGCGGTCACTCAGATCAATGCAGGCAAGCTTGATGAGGCTGACAAGCTTCTGACCAGCATTATTGATGACACAGACAAGAAGGCACCTAATCTAGGTGCCCATGTTGCGCGAGGGACTGCCAGAGCATTGCGTAGGGAGCTTCAAGGTACGGACACATGCTGTGTAATGACAGTGCCATGCACACACATCAGCATGTGCACCGTTCCATCTTCCAGTACTGGAGTCTGGCTGCATTGCCAATACACTTGTATGCGCAACCTTCAGTATTACCTATCACATTAGGCTGGCATTCTTTCATCTGGTGGGATTTGCAATCTGAGTACCCATCCGGTGATGTACATGTCATCTGCAGCTTCCCATGGCCCACCAGCTCTGCTACCAATTCCTGTATGTCATTTGCGTTTTTGAAGTTCCAAGTCCAAAGCATAAGCCAGCGTTTACTGGCAGCTCCAGACCTGCTCAAGCTGCATGCGCAAACTCAAACGTACGCTGCATGCATGAGTGCTAGAGCAAAGCGTAGGCGTAGGCATAGGTGCATGTTGACAAAATGAGTCTTTGCAGGGGCTATTGAGGACTTTACAGTGGCTGTGAAGCAGGCACCATTCTTTGCAGACGGCTGGAAGCGGCGAGGCCAAGCTAGAAGCGCCCTTGGACACAACACAGAAGCTCTTGAGGTACAGCCACAACATCCTTTTGTGGGTCTCAAGCCTCACAATGTGGTCATACCACAAACGCAACCAAGAGTCAGGCGCACGCTTTCTTACAAGGACAAACCGGGGTGTCTGCACATGTCTGCTGGCTTGAGCCACGTAATGCAGGCTGATATCTGACAAATGCAGAAGAACAGGTGTCTTGCTTTGAGCTCTCATCAGCATTTCAAGGTATTATACATTCAGCAGTCACTGGCAAATCTGTTTGCATCAGCTGATGTTAGCTGAACAGCCTGCTCTTTTTCATGAGTGTCAAAGACTTTGATGATCTTGGCCTTGCGCATCGCAGACTTCTATGCTGAGCTGTGTGCTTCTTCTGCAGGACCTGCAGCATGCCATTGACCTGTCCCCTGACACTGATGCTAAGGCAGAGTGTCATACAGAGCGCGGCATGACATACCAGAAGATGCATGACTTTGCTAGAGCTGTCAAGGACCTGAAACAGGTGGGCTTTAGACTTGACCGCTGATTTCACTGTTGCATGACACCCACATTGATAAATCGACTTGTGGGTTTTGATCTTGATAAATCGACTTGTGGGTTTTGACATTGATAAATCGACTTGTGGGTTTTGATTCTTTCATGCATGGCAGCAAGTCAGCTTCCAGAGGAGTCAGTTGGTGCTCACTGTGTATTGCTGGTGGCAGCTCTGCTACCAATGGCGTCAAGAGTCTTTTGTTTCAAAGTACTTGACTGCTCCACAACTGACAGACATGCCAGCAAAATTGTGGGCATTCTTGCAAAGCCAGCGATAGTACAACTCCTGCTGCGCCTTGACATTTTTGTTCGCTACAAAGCATGCCGACTTTCCTGCAGTCATGCAAATCTGTATCATATCAAACCGTTGCAAATCGACTGAACACAACAACTGGGCACCATGCAGGCAGTCAAGTTCCAGCCCAAGAACCTACAGGCATGGAATCTGCTTGGCTTGTGCCAGACTAGCATGGGGGACATCGGCGATGGCATTCGTGCCTACCAGAGAGTCATTGACATGCAGCCTGATCACAGAGAGGCCTGGGTCAACATGGCACAAGCCAGAAAGGAGGTCAGACGGCACCTCTCTGTACAAGTTGTCACGCACATCTGTGCGCGCTTGTGCATGACAAATGCAAGTGAGGCGCCTTGCATGTCCATGTGCTGATGTAACAGAGGTACATGGCATGGCTACAGCAGTACACTGCTCTAAAGCAAGCACACTCGAGCGAGGCATGCGCACAAGTCTGCCTCACAGCCTTGTCTCACAGCTCAGGGCTGAGCAGGCACTTCTGAAGCGCCCTTCTCTGGTATGCAGTTAGGCCATGTGGCTGAGGCAGAGGCAGCTTTCAAGAAGGCTCTATCGCTAGATGACCCCAGTAACCCGGGCATCCATGCCATGAGGGTTCTTGCACAGATGAAGCAAGGTCTTGGGGACCACTGGGCCGCCATCAGAGTGCTCAGCAAAGCCATTGATCTGGACAACAACCCTGAACGCATCCAGTGCCTCTTCTTGAGAGGTGACCACCAACCTCTAGCATGTACTTCCTTGCATGCTTGCATGGCTAGAGCAGCAGCTTTTGGAACCAATCTTGCAGATGTCTACCTAGGGATACATGTCAGAGCCATGCTTGACTTGCTGTGCCTTGTCATGCAGTCTGTTTGCAGTTTATATGCAAGATTGCTGGCAGCTCACGTCCCTGTGAGGCCTGCTGCCCCTGTGCTGCATGCTGTGCATGTATGTGCATGGCAGCATGCAAAACTTACTGCAGCATCTTTGGCACACCTCAACATGTGCTCCAGCAACATCTGGTTTTGTGTGACGGCTCGTCATGAGCCAAGGCACACACTTGTGCTTCTTTGTGCATGTGCTCATTAGTTCTCAGAAAAGCGTCACCGGGCCATTTAAGGCCGTGAAAACAGTTTGAGCTCCTTCATACCTGTTCTGGTTCACTGCAGTACAGGGCACCGCAGATACCATAAAAGAAAAAGAAAAATCCACATAAAAAGGGACAATTCTGTATCATGTCTCATTTTTATGAAAGGTCTATCAGGCTGAGACAGTTCTCCTTACTGCTGTATGTTTGTGTCAACATGCACTGGGCAAGGATTCAGGACCAAACAGTGCAAGATTTCGAGAAGAACCAAACAATGCAAGACACATACAAGGCGTTCTCAGTTGTTTGTGGTCATGCAGGCGCATGTCAGCACGCACTGGGTTATCACGACCAAGCGGTGCATGACTACGAGAAGGCATTCTCAATAGATAGTGGGAACAAGGAGAAGGTGCCAGACGAAGCGCGCTCCCAGCAGTTCCTGGCTTTCTATCAGAAAGAGCATGCCCTGTATATCAGAAAGCACCTTGATGATCCTGTGCTGTCCTTCTGCCTAGATAAGGAGCTGCACCCGATCTTCAAGGTATGGGAGGCATGCCAAGCTGCCCACCTCAATGGCAACCCTTGAACCCTACAGGCGCAGCTCAAATGGGACACTATGCAGATCAGTGCTTGATGTGCTGCACAGCATATCCCATGACGGCAAACACGCAAATCGTCCTGAATTATTGATGGCCTGGGAATGTGCATGCCAGTGGTTATGTTGGTCTCATCTGGGTGGGGCCAGTTGAATTCAATTCTGCATGCTGAAGCACATGCTGAAACACTGCAAGTTTGCCAACATGTGTTTCAGCACGTGCCTCAGCATACAGAATCTTGAATTCAGCTGACCCTACCCAAATGATCTATGTTAAGCTTTGCATCCTGTACATCAGCAGCGCAGCTATTAGGGTTGACTGATTTGTTATGAATGTAGACATGCAGCAGGGTGGCCTTCATCTCAGTGCCGCTGCAGGGCGATGTATAAATGCAAAATTGCTGACTGTGTCACGGTGATTGTAGGAGCAATGGTGCAAGAAAGCGCCACCAACGCATGAGATGATCCTACGGTATGTGATGCAGCCCCCCTTTCCCAGTGATCCCCCACGCACTGCCCCTGCCGACAAGAAGCAGGTAAGCCATGCTTGAAAATTTTTGTCTCTAAATGTTCAGTGGAAATGGCAAAATTG
>JAABUP010006451.1_pt1 | contig 16662 bp, 15 predicted proteins | sample 5559201 | NCBI WGS metagenome assembly JAABUP01 (sample SAMN10711887, study PRJNA513373) | rock metagenome | isolation source: Antarctica rocks | place: Antarctica
AGGGCCCTGGACTGCTTCCGTGGTAAGTCTTGTATCTGGATCGTTTGAGAGGAGTTTCCATGAAACGTAAAGGTGAGAATAATCCAGTTTGAATACCTCTGGCCTTTGGGCATCCGATGGTAGGACTGAAATATCGCCGATTCTCCAATTCTCTCTTAGCCATGATGTCCCACCTAGCTGAAGTACACTTGAAGCTAAAGTAAAGGCAATGTAAAGACGATCACGCCTACTCAGCATGTATCCTGAGTTTTGGTGCTGAGACAGTTTGAGAAGACAATCAAGCGACTTAGCGTCCTTTTCGGACCAGACCTGCTTATCGATTAAGCAAATATTATGGCTATACAGACCCATCTTCTCATCTGTGAGATATCCTACTCTGCAATGGTCGCCTTTCACGCCTTCGATAGCTGTGCATATATCAGTGATTGGATCGATGTCTGTGGTTGACCGAGCTGGTGCTGTAAAACCACGAAGTTCGTTTGATGGCAAGCTGGCTGGAGGTGTTGCAAACTTGACCGTCTTCGTCGATTTTACTGATCCTGACCTTGAGGCCGTTAGCTTGGCTTTCATGATGAAGCGAAACTTGGCGCTCAATCTATGAACCCTAAACCTACGCTTGGCTGATAGACTGTTTGGCTGGTTTCGACGACTCAGATTCGCTGTGAGCTGCGGCTGATGATGGGACAGACATCCATTCAATCGGCTCGACTTCGATGAGTTGCCCTTTCCATGAATATCCAAGTCCGTCGGGTGTCTGCTCCTTCGAGAGCAAGACTCGGAATACCCCATTTGGTGTGATCGTAGCTATTGGTCCGATCTTATGATGATCCCACTAGCAGCGTCTTGAGGTCAGCATATCTTGATCGGTTGCAAGTCGGGTCGCTAGACTTTCAAAGTCAAAGCATGGATCATTAGAAAAACAAAATCGGAATTGTTGCGTACACGTGGCTCCAAGCACAGACTGACCATATGCTGCTTCCAGCATCTACACTTCCATAGCCTCCTGGTGACCAACAAGTCATAGAGGCTGCTTGCATGGCGTCTGATGAGGGTGAAATTTGTTCCTTGAGCGCGGTGTCGCCGCTTGGCCCTACTGGTCTCGAGAATAAGACTCTCATTGGCGAATTCTTTAAGCTCCCTATTCAATTCTTTGACTTGTGCGAGCAACCCCATGTATAGTTTCTTGCATAGTGCGAGCTTGAGTTTCTTAGCATGGCGTTCGAGGCAGGAGTGGTCATCCCAGAGCATCTACAAGAGTAAATGTTAGCTGACAGACTCCACCAGACTTGGAAACTACGCTCTCTGGAAGCCGAAAAGGGATATATAGCGAACCTTCCCCTTGTCATCTATACCTATCTCTTCTCGCGCCAATCTCAAAGAATCTGAGAGAGCTTGCATAAGCGAACAGAAAATGTCATACGATCGGCCTAAGCGGACTCGCAATGCCTTCTCGTATTGCGATCGGTCAGGAATGGCCGCTTCTAGATTCCCTACCAACGCTTCCAATTCATCATTTGACTGAATTATGCCCTCGAAAATTCGCTCAATCGTATTCAGGAAGACGACCTGTTGGGTTTCCAGAGTCCTGGAGAGACTGCTGAGCTCGCTATATCGCTTCCAGGGCTTCGAGGTCGCTATGCGTTGAGCAAATTGCTGTAGACCTCTAACCACTCCCGGGAAGACGGCAAGCACTAGACCGACTACCTCGATTCCAGACATTATGATGAAGACATCTCATTCATAGAGTAGCGTGACTGTTGCGAGTACAGAAGTGGCTGTCAGATGAATGGTGAGAGATGCAGCTAGATAAAGTGGTGCAGCTGGGTTTTGCTGACCTGATTGTCGGGAATCTCTATGCGAATCCCGGACAAAAGACTTTCATCACACCTCAGCCCGCCACGTCAGTCGATGATCCACTTTGAATAGCTCCTTTGCTCTTGTATTAACAGCGGCGAAAATGGTGACCTCTATTAGCACGATCCTCATACCATGCCTCAAGTCTCTCAACCGGATATGCGAGCATTCTCAGCACGATCATGAAGATGACGTATCGTCTGGCATGTGGATAGACGAGTTAGGCCGTTTGCGTGTGTGGGCAGCGAATATTGGGGCCCATCAAACCGGACAATCATCACTTGAATTTAGACTACGAGACGCCTCGCACATCAGCCAACAGATTATAAATTTGCTCAGCGATCTAGACCCACTCCTCGCTAGCGTCAGAGCAAAGCTATTCGGACAAGGGGACCATGAACTTGAAGAAGGAGTTGACCCAGATTCCGAGGATGAGGAAAGCCGCGGATCGGACATTCAGCAGCTTTACGGAGAAGTCGTCAATATCATCGACTGCTTATATCAATTATCTATGCTTATACGGAGGCCTGCACAGCATGACTTATTGGTTGGCTCTTCCAAAAGCGACATGGCAGAATATGAACCCTTTGATAGAGAGCATGCGCGCAACAAATTTCCAAATGCCGACGACGCGATTGTTCAGCGGCTCGGGCGCGCCATCACCCAAAGGAGAAAACACCTAAAGTATCGAGAGCGCCATAACGCTAAGCTTGGCAAGGGCATTGATGAGATTCAGGGTATCGAAAGAGCTACCACCGATTCCTTAGTGTCCGAAACCATTGCAACTGAATTCAACACAGAGAATATCAAATTCGAAGAAACCTCCTCAAACTCAGGGGCATCTCAAACTTCGTATGCACCGTCTCTTGGAGCTGGCGGCATCACCCTTATACCTCCATTACCTAAGGAATTGGCTGCTGGAAAGCCATCTGAATGTCCGTACTGTTTCTTTGTCATTGAAATCGCAAGCACTCGATCATGGATTCGACACATTTTCAGAGACACCAGACCTTATGTCTGCGTGTTTTCCGAATGCAGTACGCCGGACAGGTTGTATGACAGTCGACGTGAATGGTTCTTCCATGAGATAAGAGATCACCATGCCGAAAGCGACACATGTCCTCTCTGCAAGAGTCCTCAGGCATCTAAGAAGGGATTTGAACGCCATACGGCCCGACACTTAGAAGAGCTTGCTTTGTTTGCCCTTCCGAGGCCGGACTCAAATGATGATGAGAGTACCAATGAAATCGACGCTGTGTCGGGAAATGCCCTCGATGACATAAGTAGTGAAAGCCCTGAAGAAAATATCGAAGCTGATGACGGCACTGAGCTACACTCTCGCAGATTTAGCGAGTCTCTTCCAATGCATGACGAGGATCCACGCCGTGAGGAAATAAATCAGGATATAGTACAACACATGGACAAGTTGTTGTCGGACGGTACCGAGCGACAAGCTCGATTTCGTGACGCAAGCAGATCGTCCAATGAAGCCAGTCATCAATCTGTGGAAGGTACAGCGACTCTCGAGGATAGAGGTCATTGATTTGCCAAAGAGATGATCTGGCAAGAAAGCCTCAGCCGATTTCTAATCGTCCGTCCTGTGGTAGCGACATTGAACATCGTATCAAGGGAAAACAGGATCATGATTTGAGGCAATAGAGCTTCGTCAGGTGCTGGTATTGAAGCATTTGTTGGACCTGAAACGGTCATCTGTTTCAAAGATCTGATGTTCGTAGACTGGAAAGTCAGGAGGCCGTATGTCAAATCTTCAGGGGTCAAAGGCAGAGACCATCGCTAGCAGGAATAAACTGAAGGGCTGTCATTAGTCAAGACTCCCCGCGAGCTTAAGATGTATGATGAGCTCAAGCATAACTTTTCCTTTTGAAAGTTCTTAGATTCCAATACATTGATCAGCTCGTCAATGTAGCATTCAAGTGCCGATGTCGTAACAATGTAACCTCATGCAAAAGAACTTGGACAGCAGCTGAGAAAATAAACTGCATCAATTCTCTTGAACGCTGATTGCAAACAAGGGCCATTGTTGTAGAAGTAGATCTTTGGGATCTGCGAGTACAACCCTCATGTGAAGCAAGCCATAGTCTATAGACAATGCAGTTGGAGTCCCGGTGTGCGTCTACTGTTGCCCATCATCGTCTTGATCATGTTTCATTTGGGACTTGAAGCCTAATTCTTTCCGCTGTAAATGAGAAAAGATAGTCGAAACTTTCTTTATTCTGAATGCATATCAAACCCTTCTTCCTTGTAAATATCCTCTATGACGTTGCCTCCTCTCAAGCCAATTTCAATCACGATCTGCGAGTCTGACCATCTATACCCGTCAACCTGATGGCGTACCGAGGTGTGTACCCCCATGTTTTCATTATCCGATTAGTAAATTGCAAAAGACCGAGGCGCAAGGCCTCGAAATCAGAGCATGGTTAAGAATAACATCATTGAGCCTCGTTAAAATATCAATCGAGGGCGGGAGGAGTTGAGTAGCGTCTACTGATTGATTACAAAATGATGTCGAGTTTTGATGAGATTACGGACTCGACTCTGATTTGTTCACTCTACAGCTAAGGATATTGAATACCGCTCATTCTTGGAAAGAAATAAAAGGCTTCGATACGCATATCAAAGGTTTGACAGGTGCGAAAGGGTCACTCAGGAGGGGGTCGCGTTCAGGGTATCGAGTGTTTATGACGACGCTGGAGATTGAAGCACAAATCCTTCCAACGGACTCGGCACACAGTCAGACCATCAAGACGCCACATTCGAGAAAGCTTTAAGTCATTTCTCGAAACGGCATTCAATTCGTGGAGGGAGTTCATGTAAGGGGTGATGGATTTTTCTGAACCTCGGCTAATCTGTGCTTGCGCTGCAGGGATTACTAAACACTCATATGTGAACAGAAAACGCCGTCGCAAGAGCCGTCGCTCCCAGTACCACGTGGCTGGGAATGTTTCTTACCTTATACAGCATTCGGTGCTCTTTGGATCTACTTCGCACTTGAATTCACAACATATGAAGTTCTGCTCAAATCGAAGATTTTTTCGAGTAAAATGGAAGTAGCATCCAGTGAACGAGACGAGACGACAAAGGAGAGAGCAGGGGACTCTTCAGAGCTCAGTGAGCATGAGCATGATTTAGAAGCCTTAGCATCTCCAGTCAGTGTCAGTGGGGCAGATGGCCTCCAGAGGACTATGACAGCACAAGATTGGAGTGGACCGGACGATCCTGAGAATCCTCACAATTGGCCATTTTGGCAGCGGGTTTACCATACGTATGTACTTTCTGAATCGGAATCACTCTTCTCTCAATATCCGCGATCTTGAGTTTCGAGGCCGGGAGTACAGCAGAGGGTTCAAATTTCAAACTCGGTCTTGCAGCTTGAATTTGAGTCTTTGGAGGGCTCTGCTGACCATTTACCATGATTTAGGACCATACCTGGCTTATTCGGTTTCGCTGTGACATTCGGCTCCTCGGTTTACACTCCTGGGTACCCTGAAGTGATGGAAAGATTTGATGTATCGTCAACCGTAGCATTACTCGGCCTCTCGCTGTATGTGCTTGGCCTAGGCTTCGGACCCGTCCTCGCAGCCCCGATATCAGAGACCCGAGGCCGAAGGGTGGTTTATCTCGTCTCCGTGCCTGTAGCCGCTCTCTTCACACTCGGCGCAGGCTTCTCGCAGAGCTTTGCAGCTTTAGCTATCACACGCTTTTTCGCTGGCTTTTTCGGGTCTCCAGTTTTGGCTGTTGGTGCAGGCTCGAATGTCGACTTATGGCCGCCGCTCCATCGTGCGGTGGCCTCAAGCCTGTTCTTGCTCGCACCGTTTCTTGGTCCTGCCTTTGGGCCACTCTTGGGAGGGTTTGCGGCAGAGCATAGAGGGTGGAGATGGACGCAGTGGTTGATCCTTTTCGTTGTCGTCCCGATATACCTCTACTCGCTCAGAATGAAGGAGACGTACAAGAAGATCATCCTACAGAATCGAGCGAAGAAGCTGGGGATTCCTCCTCCGCCCAAAGGACCTACTGGATTGGCAGCCATCAAGTTCTTCATCACGATCACCTTGTTTCGACCGGTGAAGATGCTGTTTACTGAGCCTATCGTGTTCTTCTTTAGCATGTACACTGGCTTCAACTTCTCAGTGCTGTTCGGATTTTTTGATGCATTTCCTATCGTCTTTGGAGGCGTATATGGCTTCAATTCTGGTCTCACGGGTGTCAGCTTCCTTGGAATTGGACTAGGCGTTACCCTTGCCACCATAACAGCAATTGTTGCAAACCGTAAATGGTATCGTCCAAAATACGTCAGGAGCCTTGCAGAAGGGATGGGTGGCTATGTGGAGCCAGAGCAACGCCTTTATATCGCGATGATGGGAAGTTTTGGCCTTCCGATTGGTCTTTTCTGGTTTGCCTGGACTGCCCGAGCGAACGTTCATTGGATTAGTCCGATTCTGGCGACCATCCCATTTGCGTGGGGGAACTTGTCGGTCTTCATGGCCGCGGCTTTGTACCTGGTGGATCTGTACGGACCGCTGAATGGGGCTTCGGCATTGGCTGCGAACGGGCTTGTCAGATACATATCAGGGGCTGCGTTTCCATTGTTCACCGTTCAAAGTAGGTCTCGCCGTGACGATGTTTAATGTGCTTCATACTGACTGAAATTTCTTTAGTGTATGAAAGACTCGGCATTGCATGGGCGACGAATTTGCTTGGATTCTTGTCCATATTAATGTTGCCGATCCCATGGGTGCTTTTCAGATTTGGCCATCAGATTAGGGAGAAGAGTAAATTCGAAACGATCAAACCGCCGCAACGACAGGGCTAGAAGGGAAGATATACAATGTTAATGGAGACGGCGCCAGAATAGAGGCATTTACTAGAAATATTGTACATAGATCGTAAGAGCAGTGTTCACTGATAACGTGAGTTTCAACTAAAATCTTCCATGCACGCTTTAGAAGGCACGAAGAAATGAGCCAGGATCGCACCGTGTTTTAGGAGCTGTCGGTCACCCGCGTCCCCAAAATAGCAGCCTGTCAGTGAGCCTGTCAGTGCGTCATTGCGTGCATCATCATTAAATTTGCAGAAGCTGAATTGATGATCTGGATGTGAAATGAGGAACGACGGAGGTGTGTCTTGAGGACAAATATGCCAGCGTCAATAGAATAATAACAATCTAGAAATACGTGTACAAGTTTGACAGATCGCCCCTTCGACCGTTTGATGGGCAATGGGCTGGCCCGAAAAGGGTGCCCCACTCCCAAGCTGGAGGCGAAGCCTCATTGGAGGCTTCGGAGCTGATCCCTCATCGTCAACATCTCTCCTGTCAAGCTCCAACGTCTGCACTACAGCCTCATCGCGATATTCCGTGTCTGTCATCCAGCTCCTCAGGTCGACTTCAATGCGCCAGCGGCTGTTGAGGAGCTGTGCATGACAGACCCAACAACGTCTCCGCCTGTACTCCCGGCTCCCAATGAATTGCGCAGACTTCACGTTGGACACATTTCTTCTCTCGACGGCGCATGAGGACTGGGGGGATCGGCACTGCTGCAGCTCGCCATGGACATCAATTCGCTCCTTTCACCGCAGGAAACACCACGGGCGACACCCACCCCACCTACCAAATCAGCAACCAAGAAGCCTCGAAAGCCAAGAGCATCGAAAGTGTCACAACCATCGCCTCTGGCCAATACCACCTTACCCCCACCTACGATCCCACAGAGTGCTGCAGCTCAAGCTCACCATGTCGCGCAATCCCCTGCCAACATGAGCCCAACCTCGGGGCATCGCATGAGTATTGGCAGCGCGGTGGGTACACCTCCAGCTGACAGTACCCCTCGTGCCAGCAGGCAACCATCGACAGCTGGAATGGATACACTGGCAGATCTAGCCTCTATGCAGCATCACCAGCAGACGGCGCGAGCAAATGCAGGCGGACTGAGGAGCGCTGAGATCTACGAAAATCCAGCATCATCGTCTTCGGTCTTGCCGAATCTCCTCGCTATGTCTCGACCACAGGCATCAAGCCAGCTGCGAGAACCTCATCAATTACGAGGCGGCTCTCTAGATATCTCAATGACCGACGGGTCAGCTGAAACCCCTTCTCCACGAAGATACTCAACCGAAGCCCTTTCCTCCGAGGAACTCCAAACAGTTTCTCAACTGGCAAATCACCTTGCCACAAATCCCTTCGCATACGACTCTCATGTTCAGCTCATCAACATTCTACACCGCGGTCTTAGAGCCTTTGCCCATCATGAACCCCATGCCTACAATCTACTTCAAGATCTACAAATCGCGAGGGAAGCTATGAACGTAAAATTCGCCTTAGGCGAAGACTTGTGGACAGATTGGGTTCAGGATCAAATACTGATTGCGAGGTTGCTCGAGGATCGTATTTCGGTCATGGAAATATGTCAGAAGGCAGTGGAGGAAGAACCGAATAGCACAAAATTGTGGGAGTCGTACGGCCAATTCATCCTATTTGTGTACAAAAACGCCTACCCGGAAGACGAAAGACTCGCTGGAATAGGCGCGATGCCAGTTGATCATACATGGTCAGACGAGGACAGGATGGTAGCTAAGGAAGTCTTTAGCTGGCAGCAGATGATGGCTGTCTGGGAACAAGGCTACAGAGAAACAATGTGGCGGCTCAATGATAGCCACGTTTTGTGGGATACATACACCGATCTCCTGCTACACCAACTAGCGTCTTCTCCATCACAGGAAGCAGTCGCCCAAGCTCAATATCATTTCATCACTCGACTTCAGACTCCACATGCGACTTGGGATAAAACGCTAGAGGCCTACTCTGGCTTTGTGTCGAGGTACGACAACCTCAATTATGAGACCACAATGGTCGCAGCAACGAGGCTTGGCACCGAAGCCAAAAATAAATCAATTGCAAGAGAAATCATGGAACTCGGTATACTGCGCGCGAGCCAGGGGAACGATAAAGGATTGGAACTACGGTCATTTTACGAATATATCGATTGGGAGCTTGCCCAAAGTCGGAGAAAAAACATTTTCGACTTCGGGCTCGCTTGTGCGCTGTACCAGCGCGCTACCCTTCGATTTCCTGCGAGAACAGAGCTTTGGGAAGGATTCGCAATGTTCTTGATTGAGGAGGTAAATCACGGGCAACGAGATGTGTCGGCTTTCTCGCTACTGGATAAAGCAACGCGGCATTGTCCCTGGTCAGGGACATTGTGGTCACACTATTTATTAGCTGCCGAAAACAAGAATCTGTCCTTCACGGAAGTAGAGGACATCAAACACAGAGCTACGAGTTCTGGTCTGCTAGATGCGGGTGGTATGGAGGAGGTCCTTAAGATCCAGACCGCCTGGTGTGGGTTCTTGCGGCGCCGCGCAGTCCATCGGGATTCTACCGATGAGGATATGGATGTGGCGGAGGTCGGTATCCGTTCAGCGATCGAGAACATGGAAAATCTAGGAAGGGGAAAGTATGGTAAAGATTATCAGGGTGATCCAGAGTACCGGCTAGAAAAGATTTACATCAAAACTTTGAGCCAAGGGCGATACTGGGACAATGCCAGAGATGAATGGAAGAAATTGATTGCTAGAAAAGGTGACAGCTATGACTTCTGGATCCGCTATTATCTCTGGGAAATGGGCACTTGGGGCAAACGCGCCTTTAGTGGAAACGGACACAACTTCAAACCTCTCTCTAAGCCCACAGAAGCGACCAAGGTCCTCGCTCGTGCAATGGCTAGGCCAAGATTGGACTGGCCGGAGAAAATCATTGAGACTTATCAATATCATTGTGAAGACAATGAAGATGCAGAAGAGCTTCAAGCATCGATTGCGCAAATCTGGAAGGCGAGGAAAAGCGTGCTGAAGAGGAGAGAAAAGGAAGCTTACGAAGCGTATGAAGCAGCTCAGGCACAGACCGTGCTGCAACAGCAACAGGCTCAGCATGACGTCGCCGGCGACCATCGGGAGGTGGAAATTGCCAGCAAAAGAAAACGCGAAGATGACGTGGAACTTGGGATGAGTAAGAAAGTCCGACCCGACCTCTCTGAAGAATTAGAACCTCAAGTGGAAGAGCAGCACCCTTCGGCCCCCTCACTCCTCAAACGTGATCGTGAAAACGCGACTGTTGTCGTAAAGAATCTACCGGTCGACACGACAGAAACGAGGCTCCGGCAATATTTCCGAGATGTAGGTTCAATCATTCCTTGCCTGCAGATCATTGACTGATTTGATTAATAGTGCGGTACAATCAATAGTCTCAAGCTCATACCTGAGAAGGGTGGCGAGTCGGTAAATGCTTCGATCGAATTTGATACGAAAGAGGATGTCCTGACTGCGCAGACAAAGGACATGAAAACCTTTGATGGAAGAGCAATCGAGGTGCAGCTAGGTTCGGGGTCGACACTCTATGTGTGCAACTTTCCAGCTATTGCTGATGAGGCTTGGATCCGAGACAAGTTCAGCAAGGTAGGTCCATACCGAGTTCGAATATGTTGGAAGTCTCTAATTGGTTGGCAGTATGGAGAAATTGTAGACATACGCTTCCCATCATTGAAATACAATACGCATAGGCGTTTCTGCTATGTCCAGTTCAAGAGGGCAAGTGAAGCTCAAGAAGCTACACAACTCGATGGGGTCTCTGTCGGAGACGACCTTCAACTTCTAGCGAAGATCTCGGACCCTGGACAAAAACAAGGGCGACAAGGGGCCATATACGAAGGCCGAGAGCTTTTCTTGGCCAACCTAGATTGGCAGGCGACCCAAGGGGAGGTGAAGAGGGCCTTCTCCAAGTACGGAAATGTAGAGGGGGTAAGACTTCCTAAGAAGATTAATGGTACTAGCAAGGGTATTGGCTTTGTGGTCTTCTCAAACAAGGTGAATGATCTCGGGAAAATCATTGAACGCATAGGCTGAATTACACTTAGGACGAAGCCGAGGCAGCCTTGGAGATGAACCTCACACATTTCAAGAATCGGATCCTGAACGTCATGGTATCCACAAACGACCAAGCCAAGCGTCAAGAAACCCGAATTGTCACTCAATCCTCTCAACGGTCCACGGCTTCCCCTGGACCAGATAATCACCCAGTCGCCGTTGATCGAAATGGACGGGGTGCGGCATCCCCGACACCGCCAGTTGCTGCCCAGAGCAAGCGCGCCGAGATCCAATCCCGCACAATCGCCCTTCTGAACATCCCTGATACCGTCAACGAAGCACGCATCCGGGCCTTGGCCGAACCCTACGGTGAGCTCGTGAAAGTCTCCCTCCGGCTTGACCACCAGGGCGTCATTCTCGAGTACAAAGATGTCACGAGTGTGGGTAGAGCTTCTCTTGGACTGGAAGGCCAAGAAATAGCCCCCGGCCGACACATAGGTGTGGGGACCGTCGAGGAATTGAAACAGCAGAAAGCGGAGTACCGAAGTGATAAGATCGCCGTTGGCGCTGCAAAGAAGGAAGCTGCGAAGCTACAAGGTCCGGCGCCGGTCCGAAGGCCTAATCAGCCGGGCGCTAAGCGAGGAGGGAGAGGTGGGCTAGGGTTCAAGAGGGGTGGTGTCGGCTTGAGTGGTCAGAGGGCCACGAAGGATGGAGAGGGTAAAGAGGCAGTGCTGAATGGCGATGAGCATGGGGGAGAAGACCAGGGGAAGGCGAAGAGTAACGCTGACTTCAAGGCAATGTTCCTCAATAAGTCAGCGGATTGAGCATCTGGCTCCGAGTGGATCTGGAGTTGCCTCAGAGCCCTCTTTATCGGTGAATGGGAATGTATCGCTGGCAGCAAGGGAATATGGAGGGATGATACCACACATGGTAGCTTTTGATGCTCGCTTTGAGCTCTGGATATTTCTTCCAGATTTTCAGACGTTTTGTCAGGTTTGCATTTTAGTCTTTCCTTCATAAAGGAGCGGACGGCAAAAAGGTGGCTCTTTCCTGCTTCCAGCCAAGGCGTGACCCCGTTCGGTTTGGCGCGGCCCCTTCGGGCAAGGCGCTATGCATTGCCCCGCCCGTCGCTTTCTTAAGGTATAAAGACCTGCACCGCTCGCTGTTTTCCCACTTCCCACTTCCCTTCGTCTTTCTTCCACATCTCTAGGCCGTCCCCTGCTCCTTCTCGTGCTGCAAGGGTCTACCCCCTATCCTGCTGCCTAGCTGGTTTCTACCGCCCCTCGCCGATCCTTGTGCTTGGATCTTTGGGTGAGGCATTGTGCCGGTGGCCTTTCCCTTGGGGATTACATCGCTGAAACTCTCACCCTGGCCCTCTCTCAACCTACCTCGCTGTGTATATAGAAAACGTCGATAGGTGAAGAGAACGCGTGAGTAGCATTTCGCGAATAGTTGCTAGTGTTAGAGATGTTAGAGACTTTATAGGTCGTCTGGGAGGCTAGGGGACCCGAAGTGATATCTTCGACAGTAACCTCCACCTCGTAGGTATAATTGATTACTGCTGATATTTCTGACTATCGGTAGTCGTGAAGGGGTTAAGAGAGTCTGGCTGATTCTTTAGGCTCGTGGTGCAGAGGCTATAGAGTATGAGTTAGTTTAACTTGTTAGTAAGCTTCAAAAATACATACGAGTAGATGAGAAGACATCCTACAGGCGTCCGATACAAGGTAACGAGGCAACTAAGAGTGACTTAAAGTGGTAGCCGTGCGACGCAGCGAAGCTCATCAAGCCTGAGAAACGTCGTTCGAGAGCTGAGCGGATGGAATCGCACGTAGGAAGGTCCGTGAATTGCTACACGGGATACACAAGGAAGCAGAGTGAGAGAATCCGTCGTGCATAGATATTCGGACATTATACAGCACTCTAAATCTCCTGTCTAGAGTTCAATACAATCAGGGAAGAACGACGTCGATCTCCTGGTTCATCGATTTTCTTATTTCTTTGGCTTTTAGAGTCTGCGATCATCAGTCATAATAGATTCTCTATTGGAAAATCAATAGTGCGAAAGTAAAAACAATGGGCGTTCAGATGGGCAGGACTGAGCCCCTTGAAATACGAACGGTGCTGATCCTCTCGTCCGCGCATGATTTCCAAGGGGCTCCATAGCTGTATTTTGTCACAAACGTGATGTGATTGATATGGGAAGCTAGTCGTATCAAAAACAGGACGGGGAACAGGGAAGAGCGCTCCTGTATTGTCAAGCAGTGTCTCCGGCGAACTGCAACGAGCACATTGAGCGAAGAACCAAGTCGATCCTTCACACTTGCGCATCGTTTTCGGAATTTTGAATCGAGTGCCATGATTTTAAGGCTTGCGACCCTCAACCTTAGTGGTTCCACTTCAACACACAAATATTTTGATGGTTGCTGGCCAATGAAGAAGACCCCATCAAAGCGACAGACATTTTACGGAGAATATTCTGATCTTCGTTTGTCTTCAAAGAGCCCGCTCGGAAATAGTTAGAGATAAATTTGGTGCTTTGAACCGAAATAACGATATTTCGAAAAGTCATATTCATATGGTCCGAGTACTCTCAAGCCTCCACCAGGATGAGAATATCGGGCTTAGCCAACAACTGCACGAGCCAAAGACAATGAAGGAAGCACTGACACTTTCTGACGCCTCTCTATGGCGATAAGCAGCTTAATCGGAAGTGGACTCGCTGAATGAGAACAAGACCTGGGAGCTGGTGGCCCCAAATGCACAAAAAGCCCTTACTGGAAAATGGGTCTTCAAGATTAAGAAGAAAAGCGATGGAACGCTCCGGTACAAGGCTCGATGGGTTGTTCATGGATATCGTCAGCAGTATGGGATTGACTATAACGAGACCTTTGCCTCAGTGGTGAAAGCCGTTTCCCATCGGACCATAATATCTATGGCTGCAAAGCGGAACCTTCTAATGCATCAGATGGACGTCGTCACCGCCTTTCTATATGGACTCTTGGATGAGCTAGTGTTCGTCGTTCAGCCAATTAGATTTGAAGATGGAACAGGCAGGGTGTGTCGTTTGCTTAAGGCACTCTATGGCCTCAAGCAGTCACCTAGGGTCTGGTAAGCTACAATTGAAGCCTTCCTGAAGACACTGGGCCTGAAACCAACTCAGGCTGACCAGTGTGTCTTCGTCTCAAGTGACGGGAAGGTGATTATGGCCATCTATGTGGATGACTTGCTGGTGATTGGTGAGGATGAAAATCGCATCTCATCCATAAAAGCCAAGCTTAGTCAGCGATTTCGTATGACTGATTTGGGCCCAGCAGCAAAATATCTAGGAATTGAGATATTCCGCACCAACAAGGGCATCATCATTCACCAAATGTGTTTCGTTCTCCGGTGGAATTCAGGGTTTGTGCACAACGCAATGGCTCCCTGATTGTCAGCATTCAGGAGCATTGGCTGATTGTCATTCCTGATCTTTAGCTCCACTCCAAGACGATGAAGCCATACAGCCTCCTTCGCGGCTTCCGTCATTGCCATATATTCAGACTCAGTGGATGACAGAGCCACGGCTATTTGTCGTTTTGCTGCCCAGGAGATGGGACCTCCATTGAACATAAACATATAGCCTCCAGTACTCTTTCTTCCATCAATGACACTGTCATAATCTGCATCGGTCCATTCTATGATCTCATCGTCTGAGTCTCTCTGGAAGTAGATGCCAAGGTCTAGAGATCCTTTGATGTAGCGAAATAGTCGGTCCAGAGCCTTTAGGTGTTCTACTCCAGGATTTGAACAGTAGCGACTCAGCATTGATATCGCGTACGAGATGTCAGGTCTCGTTTGCATTGTTGCGTACAGCAATGAACCAATTGCTTGTTGGTACCACTTGATGGTTGAGTCTTCGGCTTTCTCATCACTTGGTGTCATGATTCCTGGAAGACCTGCATCCATTGGTGACAAAGCCGCTGGTGGCGGTGAAGTTCATCAAATTTGTTGGAATGATGAATATGGAAAAAAGGGCACTAGATGCTGGGAAGGCTCGTTATTGCCTAATTGGGGAATAGCGACAAAAAGGGCTCAGGGGAGTGTTGAGAATGGAGCCTTTGTGACGCATTCATGCAGGGCTCCTGTCTGCATGTATATTCATGCAGGGCTCCTTCTAGCATGTATGGAAGCTTCCAGAGCAGCTTCTTTGTGCTCTGCATCTCTTTGATATGCTCATGTATATTAGAATAGATCTCCTGGCTAGACTTTCTAATATGTTTAAGCATCCTGAACATCAAATGCTCAACACGGGTATACTGATGCGCAGACCGGCCTTATGGCCAAAGAACCCACCGTCGAGCCTATCACGCCATTTCGCAAGTCCTTCAGGGTTTTGTGGTTATCAGGTCTTCAAAAGTCAGCCTGCCAGAGCCGCTGCTTTCAGAAGCCGCCTGTTGGCTTCGAGACCACCTTGCATTGCATCTACAATGGTGGCGATTGAGGCAATCGTGGAGGATCCACCATACCAGTGTCGCAGGTCTCTGGCCCAATGCTTGGCCTAGTATGGAGGGCGAAAGGGTATGATGCTGGCGGACTATAAGACATTCAAGATCCGCCCATGCTATGGTTGATTTTGATCGTAACCGATACCATCAAGGACTCCATTATCCAAAGCATGCTTCACTGCAGGGTACACGGCCATAGCGAAATGGCTATTTCTAGCTAGGACATATGCTGGTGTGATACCCCCGAAGTTTCCAAACATCGCTTCTCGTTCCTGGTCGTTCAATTGCCCGTTGATGCCCGAAGTCCACCCGTGCAGCACATATGTAGATCGCCAATCTTTTTGCCATGTCTCCGGCCCATAAAGCTGGAAGCTCTCAATGTATTCGGTGAGGTTTTGAGATCCTTTATTGCGGACGGCAGGAACGCCTTGATCGTCGTGGACTTCGTAGAGCAATTTTAGCTCAGTGCCTACCCAATCGAACGGGAAGAATGTGTTAGGGGGAAGGACTAGGACTTTTTGGTCCGGCATTTGGAAGTCCTCTGCCAATCTCGTCAACAGGTCAGTCGCATGGAGTGCCCAGCGACCAGGGTCGAAAGCGGTATGTTGAAGGGCATGGTAGGCTTCCATCATCTTGTTTCCGGGCGCTGACAAAATGACGGCAGGGCATATCTGCGTATTCTTCTGTTGCCCTACGACGTTCTCAAAGCCTGTGCGGCGAAGAGGCTCGAGATCTCCGAGGACATAAGAGTCAATGTCAAGATAGATGCCGCCAAATTTCCCCAGGACGCCAGTGCGAACGAAGTCAGATTGATTGGGGAGCTTGTCAATAGGTAGTCCAGTATTAGTGTGTTCTGGGGGCGTCTGGTGATCAAACTTGACCCCACGTAGCTTGCTGGCCGCCATGGTCCAAGGACTGGTACTCTTCTTGAGCGTCTCCTCGATGAGGTGCTCCTCCACGTTTGTGTGAATGTATATAATTTCTGGGTGTAGATAGTGGAACGCGGAATAGATGGCGATGAATTGGCGAAAGGCAAATTCGAAGGTGGGATTGGGAGATGGCTTCACAAGATGGACGAAGTGTACGATGTTTGGGATTTTGACGCGGTCTGCGATGGATTTCTCCGTATCCTTGAGAGTATTTTTGGTGGTCTGTCCCGGTTTTGAGTGGTGTGAGGTGCTCGTGGTAAAGCCATGGGGGAGAAACTGATAAAAGAAAACAAGGACGGATACAAAGACGAGGCCGAGAGCGGTCCATGTCCATTTGGTGTTGGAAGCTGGCTTGCACGCTATAAACTGCATGATCAAAGCGCACCAGATATAGTATATGTCAATGTTTGCGCATGTTGGATGATGAAGAAGGAAGTCTAGGAGGGAGGGAGGCAGAACGACGGATTTACAGAATCGTTCACCTAGAAGACGTGACCGCTCGACCGCTCACCCCTTCT
>JAABUP010006452.1_pt1 | contig 16661 bp, 18 predicted proteins | sample 5559201 | NCBI WGS metagenome assembly JAABUP01 (sample SAMN10711887, study PRJNA513373) | rock metagenome | isolation source: Antarctica rocks | place: Antarctica
GCGGTATCCATAACTCCCTGTCCCGACGACGACCCGGACAAGACCAGGACACGAGCCTTGAAAACGTACATCCTTATATGAGGCAACGACTCACCCAAAAGCACTTTTACTTATGAGGCAACACGCTACAAGGCGAGAGGGCAAGAGGATCGCGCGGGCCGAAGCACCCATACGGACGCCGGTAGTGGGCTGCTAGCCTGTCGATCTACCACACGTCCACGTCGCGGCTGTTACCGGACGAGGCCGGTGTCTGCATCGAGTTAAAGATGTGGTTGATGTCCGTGCCAATTTGCCCATCGCGCGTATTGCCGCCGTAGTTGACGTTCGCTGTGTCGTTGTAGGAGATGTTACTCTGGCCATTGGTGAAGTTGTACTGGTACAACGAGATGATGTGAGCCGCGCTGCTCGAGGACGGCCAACTCGGCAACCACGCCGTCGTGCCGGAAACGATCATGGGCTCGGCATCGTTGGAAACGTCGTAGCCGAGATGCGACTGAAGGTTCGTGACGACGCTATCGGGCGAGGCACTGGCACCGTACACCGTGGCCGCTTGTGTCTTCGAGTAAATGTCCTGGTTTATCGGTGTCACTAGGTTTGCGTTGTAGGGTGTCCCTCCAGTGTTCTCGTTGAACCCTGAGATGTTGCTGGCGTACCAACTAAAGCTGTTGGCCGGCGGGCTTCCCGACCCGATGGCGGTCCAACTCCGCGCGAGCACGCGGGCCGAGCCAGGGCCGCAGTAATTCACGTAGCCGGAGCCGTTAGGCTCGATCATCGCGGTCGAATTGTCGTTTGGACCGGCCGGAGTTTGATTGCCCATGACGTAGGTCGCGGTGCCCGACGTACCGTAGTATGGAGTACCCGAAGCAACCGTATAGGTTGTTCGCGGGCGCGTCGCTGACCCCTTCTCCGGTAGGGCGAGGGTGTGGATAGTCCGGCTGGGCGACCCGAGCGAGGACCGCAGCAGGTGACCCTCGCCGTGGGTTGTGCTCCCTACGCTCCCGACCAGCCCCTGCACGTCAGCCAGCGCGGGCGCATGGCAGCGCGAGGCGAGATTGAGGCAGTGCTGGTAGAGGTGCACGGCTGTGTCCGCGACATCTTGTGTGAAATGAGGGTCCGACGGATTTGTCGTCACGCTCGTCTTCGCGAGCTCTTGTGCCCATGGAGGTGCCGCAGTCGCGGCTAGGGACTGGGGAAGTGGATCGGCGAGCCACCCTTGCACCCCCGGGTTTGGGCCGCTGGCCGGAGCGGAGCCTGCGTAAGCGGTGAGCGTGGGTATGGTCATGGCGGCGGCGACGCTAGCCGCCGCAGCGACGCGCAGTGGTAACGGAGGGCATGATATGATTGGCTTCACGACAACTTCCTCCTGCTTCATTGTTGTTGTAGATGTTGTAGATCGCGCTACTTGGGCGTGCCCGACCTGGACCACCCCTATGGCCCAGGAAACCGGGGTCCACGTTGTGCCCGTCTTGTAGCCGCCGGCCGGCCGGCTCGAGTGGGCACCTTAACGATACAATAAAAATTCCTTCCAATGGAATGGGGAAAACCACGGAAAAGCGGTGTGGAAACCCATGAATTTGAGTTGTGGGTTTCCGCACCGCACCCGGGTTTCAGTTTATCTACGGCACGAAGCCCAGGCGCTCGGCCATGACGCCGAGCATGAACGTCGTCGTCACGCCGAACTTGTGCTTGAGCGTGGCGACGCGATCCTCGATCGCGCGCAGGCTCACCCCTTCGTCGTCCGCGATCTGCTGCTGGGTCCGGTCGCGAGTCAGGCCCAAGAGCGTTGCCCGCTCCTTCCCCGTGAGCGTGATGCCCTCGCCATCGCGCGCCCGGCGCCGACGCTCGGGCGTAAATGCTACATGCACCGCTCCCGCGCTGCCGACCCGTACCGCTCCGTCGCGCACGGTCTCGATCACGTTCCGTAGCCGCTCGTCCGTCACGCACGGCCATTGCAGGAAGCCGGCGAGGTCGAGGTCCGCGAGCTCCCGGTGCTCCTCCGGGGTCAGCGGCTTGCCGATCATGATGATCTGGCCCTGGGCGCCGGCGTCGCGCAGGGCGCGGACGAGCGGCACGGGCGCGACGCCGGGCAGGTCGGAGGCGGCGAAGATGAGGTCGGGCTGCTCCCGCGCGGCGACCTGCACGGCCGGCTCGCGCCGCTGCACCTCGTCGACGATGTGAAAATCCGGCCACCCCCGGAGGGTCGCGTGGAGCGTCGTCCAATGGAAGGTCGCGGGGTGGATGAGCAAGACGGTGGTGGGCTGCATCTGGTGTCCTATCTTTCTATGCGGCGGTAGGGGCGACATCCGTCGCGGCCGGGGACCCGCCGCGCACTGTCCCTCTATTTATGTAGGTGCGCCAGCCTCCCTAAAAGTGGACATTGCCGCGAAACACGTTTGGGCCTACGCTCAGGAGGGAGCCCCAACGATGGTGTGTGGCGCGCGGGAGGCCGCCGATGGTCTGGCGGGGAGGCGGTCCCGATCCACCGTCGCGCGAGGTGGTCGCACGGGCGAAAGAGGGCTCGGCGGAGGCCCGCGCGCGGCTGATCGACCACTACTATCAGTCGGTGCGCACGTTCCTGCGCCGGCAGGGCGGCGACCCGGAGCGATCCGATGACCTGGCGCACGACGCCTTCGTGTACGCCCTCGCCCACTTCGACGAGTTGGACAGGGATACGAGCTTTCGGGCCTGGCTCTACCGCATCGCCCGCTCGCAGGCCGGACAAGAGTGGCGGCGTCCAGGGCGCACGCGGGAGGTACCCCTCGCTGCGACCACCGACGTGCCCGCGCCGCGTCCGTCCTCGACGGACGAGCTGGTGCGCGACGTGCTGACCGAACTCTCGCCGGCGCTACGCGAGGTATTGGAAGGGCATGGCATGCACGGCGAGTCGCTCACCAGTCTCGCCGCGCGGACCAATCGCTCGATCGCGGCCGTCAAGAAGAACTTCACGCAGGCCAAGAATCGCTTTGCGGAGATGTACACGAGCGCCAGGGAGGAGGGGCGTGACGATGAGGATGGTGGTGGATGAAGACGTGCGACCCCACGACGTTGCTCTGTGGGAGGTGCTGGCTTGTGCCGCCGGAGCGCGGGAGGTAGCCCCCGCGCGCATGGTGGAGATCGCGGCGCACCTGGAAAGGTGCAGCTTGTGCCGCGCGCGCCTGAAGGACATCCCCGAGATCGACTACATGCTTGCGTTGGACGAGGACCCCGAGGCTCCGACCCCACGGCAGCGGGACCTGGTCGCGGAGGTGTACCGGCAGGCGCGCCGTCAACTGCGCCTGGATCGGCTATGGGTGCTGGGGGTGGCCCTCCCGCTCAAAGGGCTACTGCTGCGTCGGGGGCTGCGGGCGCGCGGGCCGATGTGGCAGGCCGTCAGCGGTGGCGTCGTCGGCGCACTTACTGTCGCAGTCCTACGCTATCTGCTGCGCCGAAAGCATAGAGGCGGCTCGGGCTGGTGGGGCTAACATCCCCTGTTTACTACCCTGCCATCCTCGACATGCAGTACCGGACGCTTGGACGGAGAACAAGGAGGCGACGCATGGCATCCATCAACGCCGACGATGTTGTGGACGACGAGCTGGATGAGTTGGAGAGGCGGCTAGAGCGGGAACTACAGGGGGGCGGTGGGCGGCTCGCAGGGCAGGAGGAGGACGACGGCGGGGCGAGCGAACTGATCCGCCTGCGGGAGCTGGCCGAGGAGGTGCAAGGCACGCACGAGGAGCACGGCGTGCGGCTGCGCCAGGTGCAGGACTGGCTCGACGAGTGGGCGCACGCGCCCGCCTACGACACGGGGCTCGCTAGCGCGATGGACGACTACCGCGCCACGCTGCCCGAGGAGACCCGCGCGCAGGTCGAGCAGGCGTGGACGCGCATGGGGGCCGCCGTCGAGGAGTTGACCGCGGCCGTGTGGGGGCTGCGCGACTACAACGAGGCGGTGACGGAGGTGTGGCGGCAACGGCTGCCGGCCGAGTGGGGTATCGCGCCGCTGCGCAGGCGCGCCGACGGCACGACGCGCTGAGAGGGCGTAGGAGCGCGCGGGGCGTATAGAGAGAAATACCCCTACGCCCCTCTGGCGCTGTCCTGCGTAGCGGTCCTGCGCCTCAGTCTTAGAAGGGCAGGTCGCCGCGCGCGACGGCGCAGCCGAGGCAGCCGCCGCTCCCGCGCCAATAACCGGCGGATGTGACGCGCCGCCGGCCCGGGGGGGCAGCGCGCCGAGTTCGAGACAGACTTGATCCGGATGTGTACCCGTGAGGGCATGGCGGTGGCACGCGCCAAGGGAAAGCTGCGCGGCAAGAAACCGAAGCTGTCAGACCGTCAGCAGAAGGAGCTCGGCCGCATGCACAAGACCGGCGAATACTCGATCAGCGACCTTGCAGAACTGTTCTCAATATCACGGCCGACCGTCTACCGAACGCGTGGCCGGCAACCCGCCGAAACGGTCGCAAATGCGGCTCGAGCTTCCGCTGACGACCCAACTTATGCCATTCGCTGGGGCCGACAACACATCTCGCAACCCGCCATTCGTTCATCCAGCTTCCTGGTTTACGCGGCTGCGGTGTCGTGGCCACACCGCGTCAGAGGAGGGGGCACACATTCCGGTCACATCGGTGACGGATAATCGGGTGCGAGCGGGAGCACAGCCACATGGGCTGATCAATATGAGCCGATCAATCGGATTGAGTTGGGGCGCTGCGGAATCGGCCGCACAGGAGTTCGACGCCGAGGCCGCTGATGAGCAACCGTTCCTTGTTGCTGCTGAGCAATTGTTGGGTCCAGGTGGTGAAGCCGCCGTCGATGAGCTCGAACTCCACCCCCGCCTCGTTAGTGACGTACACGTGGAAACAGGCGCCGACGTAATATCCGCGGCCGGTCTTGCGGTCGGGGTCGAGCGCGCAGGCGACGTCCGGGTAGCCCGCCCGCAGGGGCATCAGCACCTGCTCGACGAGGGCGTGTTCCCGCCCCGCGTCGAAGGCGGTGACGGCGACGCGCACCCGCTCGACGCGATAGCCCAGGTGCGCGACCTCGCGCAGCAGGTGCAGGTAGAAGCCGATCTGCTCGGTGAGACTGGTCGTCTCGAACCGAAACGAGCCTTCGTCGCGGCCAGCCGCGCAGAGCCCGAGGAGGCGGAAGTGGGCCTGCGCGCTCGCCGAGCGGTACGCTTGCCCACGCACGAGGCGATGCGACGCGCAGAGGCGGACGCGTTCCCGGCTGCGCGGGTCGCGCCCCAGGAGGCGCCGGCGGCGCACGGCGCATTCGAGCGCGAGCGCGTTGGTCGCATCGGCCACCACCTCCGTGTTGCGGATCGTCGTCACCACTTTGTTCTGATCGACCGTCGCGATGGCGGCGTTGGCGCCCAGCGGGCACACGGGCGACAACTCGATCGCCTCGTAGCTGTCCGGGAGCAGGGACCAGGCGAGGCGGTCCACATCCGTCAGCAGCGCTGGCGCCAGGGTGGATGGGCGCACGAACCTGTCCCGCTCGTACTGACCAAGGAGCTGGCCGGCGCTGACCTTGGCCGCGCGCCGGCGGTAGACCTCCAGGAGGAGCGATTGCACATCGGTCGGGTCGAGGCGGTCGGCGAGCACATCGACCAGATCGGGGACGCCCGCCTCCCGCTGGATGCGCGCGATGATCGGGTTGTCCGCGCCGGCGCCGTCGCTCACAGGTCGCGCGCCATCTTGCGTTCCATGACGGCAGCATCCGACGGGAGGGGCTGGCTCGCGCCGATGTCCCCGAAGCCGCACCGCGCATACAGCCCGATCGCTGCGGCGTTGTGCGCGGTGACCCACAGCTCGAGCCGTCGCGCCCCGCGGTCTCGCGCCCAGTCCGCGACGCGCTCGACCAGTCGCCGGCCCAGCCCCCGGCCCCGATGCGCCGGATCGACCCACATCGAGATGAGGTGCGCGATCTCCCCTGGCCCGGAGGCGCCGCGCATGCCGCCGGCCATCCCGATCCACGTCCCGGCGTCCTCGGCCACGTACATGACGCTCGCTTCCCCCGTGGCAAGCCCGGTCGCCCACGCAGTCCAGCCCTCGTCGGTCTGCGCCAGGGCCTCGGCGAGCGACACGGCGAACGCGTCCGGCGCGTCGCGGATCGCGCAGTCGGATGTCGCGCAAGGCCGCCCCCTCCTCGCGTTGTATGGGGCGGATAACGACCGCCTGGCCCGTCACTTGGATCGTTCCCTCACAACGTCTATCCGCGTCGAGTGATGATGGCCGCCCGTTGCACAGGTTCTACCACATCTCGCCGGCCGATGCCAGCCGTGCCATCCGTCACCGATGTGACCGGAATGCGTACCCCCTCCTCTGACACGGTGTGCGCACACGTCGATCCGCGCGGTCGCGAGGTTCCAAGCCATCACTTAGGCCTTCCGTTTTGTCGTGATCAAGTTATCTCTTGCAAATGGAACATCGTTCCGATAAAACTGAAATGTTGTTCCGCTTAGGCTTCGGCTTAGCACAGCACGGCGGCGTTGGCCACACAGCGATGCAAAAGGCGCGACAACGTCGCGCTGGCCACCAAAGCGCACATTCCGATGGGCCTTGACCCGGACCAGCGGGGCAATTCGCGACCTGGCTCACCCGCGCGACAGATGGGCAGATCCAATCCACGCCGCCCACGACGACCCGACGACCCAACGACGCCTTTGGGTCCCTGACGACAGAGTGTTGGCGTATACTGGGATTGGGATAGATCTGCCTGTCGGGGGGGAGGAGTGGCGCGAGCCCCATCGGATCGCCTTGCTGGATGGTATTGTCTCCTTGATCCACGCGCGTGTCAACAATAGTGGAAGGGTTGCTCCCACCTTGCTAGAAGCCCGTGGAGATGGTATCGCTGATGTCCGGATCGCGGCCACCCAGGCCGCGGCGCTCATCGCTTATCGCTCGCCGCTCGCCACGCCCCACTGATCCATGGCCGCGATCAACTGGACGAGGCTCCTCGTCATCCTGCTCACGATCCTGGTGGCCCTCGTCCTCGTGTCGTTCGCCGCCTGGATCGTGCTGCACTTCATCGGCGAACTGCTCCTCCTGTTCATGGCGGCGATCCTGGCCTACCTCCTGGCCCCCGTCGTCGAGGCGGTGCGGCGGCGCGTCCGCCTGCCGCGCCCACTGTGCATCCTGCTCGTCTACCTCGCGCTCGGCGCATGCCTGCTCGGGGTGGGGTTCCTCTTCGCGCCGGTGGTGGTGGGCCAGGCCCGCGCCTTGCAGACGCGCCTACCGTCCCTACTACAGGCGCTGGGCGTGCGCTCGGCCGACCTGGAGCGGGCGCTGCGGGCGCACGGCGTCGCGCTCCCGCTGGGCAACGTGGCCGGGAACGCGACCGGGGCGATCGGCAACGCGGGACCGGGCCTCATCGGCAACGCGCTGACCTTCGCGGCCTCGCTGGGGACCACGCTGCTCGACACGGTGCTGGTGCTGGTGATGAGCTTCTACCTCATCAACGACCACCGCGGTATCGGCCGGAACCTGGCGGGGATCGTGCCGCCGCGCTACGCCGCGGGCACCCTGTTCGCAACGCGCAGCGCCGGGCGGATCATCGGGCGCTACGTGCGGGCGCAGATCCTGGTCGCGCTGATGGTCGGCCTGCTGGGCGGCGGCGGCGCGGCGGCGCTGGGCGTGCAGTACGCGCCGTTGATCGGCATCTTCGCCTTCTTCGCCGAGTCGATCCCCGTGCTCGGCCCCATCATTGCCACGGTCCCCGCGGTGCTGATCGCGCTCGTCGAGTCGCCGTGGAAGGCGCTGGCCGTGCTCGCCTGGTTCGTCGTGGTGCAGCAGCTGGAGCAGAACCTGATTATGCCGCGCCTCTCGGGGCACGCCGTCGGCATCCACCCCATCGCGGCCATCATGGCGGTGCTGATCGGCTTCAGCCTCGGCTCGGTGTGGGGCGCCCTCTTCGCCGTTCCGCTGCTGGGCTTCGCCTACGCCCTCGCGCGCGAGGTCTACCGCGTCTACGTCACGGTCCCCGCCGACGATGCGGCGCGGCAACGGGACGACGACGCGCGCGCGCGCGCGCGGGCGCGGGCGCGGGCGCGGCGGTAGATTAGCGCCGATGAGCGGTGAAGTGGCGCCGGTAAAACGCTTCCTGACCGCGTTGGCGATCGCCCTGGCGGCCGTCCCCGCCATGGTCTTGTTGCGGCAGCCCGTCCCCGCCATCGGCCGGATGTACTCTGTGCAGCAGGTGGGACGGGTCCACGTTGTTGCCGTTGCCGCGCTGCACACAACTGTTGTCGCCGATCTGGGGGCGGGGGCGCGGTGTACGAGGCTCGTGGCCGCGGGGGACGACCTCTACGTGCTCGACGACGCGGCGGCGCACGTGCGGCGCTACATCCTGCATGGGCTACCCCACGCCCTGCAGGTGACGCAGGTGATGCGCTGGCGCGAGGGCGACAACGGGCTGATCATGGGACGGCCGCTCGACCTGTTCCTGGCGGGGGAGCGCCTGCTCATCCTGGACGGGCTGGGCTCGCTGTGGAGCTATTGGGGTCCGAGCTACGCGCGTGTCCTGGTTCCGTTACGGCTTCAGAGCAACCAGGGCGCGCCTGTCGCGGTCGCCCTGCACGAGGGCAATCTGCTGCTCCTCGACGACAGCCGTCAGGTGTGGAGTTACGCGCCCGTCGCGGGCGGCTACGACACGGTCCCGCGCGCGGCGCTGCCTCGGCGGCTCACGGGCGCGCCGGCCACGCGTCTGGGCGTCACCGCGCGGTCCTTGCTAGCGCTGCACGCCGATGGTACGCTCACGGCTTATCCGTGGGGGCGGGCGGCCGCGGCGGCCGCGGCCGCGGCCGCCCCGCATATCCCCCTGGCTATCACGGGCCTGTGGGCCGACGCGGCGCGCGCGCGGTTCCTGGCGACGGCGGCGCGGGAGCTTGCGATCGTCGGTGCGGACGGCGCGGTACGGTGGCGGGCGGCGGTCGATGGGCTCGACGGCGAGACGCTGCGCGACGTGGCGTTGAGCCCGAGTGGCCAGCTCTACCTGTTGACCGGCACGCGCATCCTCCTGGTGACCGCGCGCGTCCCCGCGCTTTGACACGTGGGGCGACTGCCCCGTATAATGCAGTGGACCCGAGGGGGCGTAGCTCAATTGGCAGAGCAAGTGACTCTTAATCACTAGGTTGCGGGTTCGATTCCCTCCGCCCTCACCCTCTTTCGTGCGTAGACGGGGCCGAAAATCAGCTCCACCCTTGCTTGTCTGACCCAAATGCGTTCAAACGCCGTCAGCCTTCCTTATCCTTGCGCGCTCACGGACGGACGATTCAATACCCGGCGTCGCGCGCCACGCGCGCGGGCCATTCCCACTCGTTGCGCAGGACGAACCTTTCTCTCGTGGGCCGATGCTCCACCTCTACCTCCCAATCGGGGGAGCCCTCCGGCTGGTACAGGCGGCGCACGCGGTACAGCGCGGCCTCGCGCTCTACGTCGCGCCGCAGCGCGCGCGCGCAGGTAGTCCATGCGCCACTCGTCACCCCACTTGTCGGCCTCATCGTTGGTCATACGAGAGGTATCGGCGCGGTGGGCTAGCGTGACCAGCCCCGAAAGGGCGCCTTGGGGCTACACCATTGTGATGAGGCTTCCATCTACGGCGACGCCGTGGCTACACTGGCGTCGAGCTATGAACGACGATCAGATGGCGCCAGATCCACTAGCTTCGCTAGATCCGCCGCGCTGGGCCGTGCGTCGCGGCGCGCCGCTCGGCGTGTTGGGCTTGATGGTCGTCGTCACGGGTATGACGGCCGTCGTGGAGTCGGCGCGCGTGCGCGGGGCGGCGTACACGGTCCTGGACGTGCGGGTGACCACGACGGTCACGGCGGCGTCGCCCCTCTCCGCCTCCGCCGGAGGCGCCTCCGGCGAGTCGTGGAGCGTCGCCGCCCCGGGCGTCGTCCGCGAGGCGCCGACCTCGGCGTCGGGACCCGCGGGCCGCCCGGATTACTACGTGCGCGACCGCTCCGGCGCGTGGTCGCACATCGCTTACGTGTCGCGGGGGACGTCGGGAGACTGGCGGCGCGAGGCGGTGCCGGACGGGCCGCCGACGAGCGTGCTGACCGAGCGGGACGTCGATAGGCTGTTTCTGCGCCTGCGCCGGCAAGCGAACAGGAAAGACGTGTCGCTGGTGGCGCTCGACAACCGCATGGCCGCCACCTTTACCACACGCGCGCTGACGTGGCCCTTCCGCTACAACGGCCTCGCCCGCGTGTGGGTCGACGATATAACCGGGCAGCCGCGCCAGATCCGCATCAGGGGCGCCTCCGGCGCGTCCACCGGCGCCGTCACGGTCCTGACCAAAATCGACAGCATCCGCACGATCTCCACGGCCGCCCTGCCCGACGACTTCTTCGCGCCGCCTGACGCGCGCCCCTCGCCCTGAGATCGCCTGGCGCGCTGGCTCCATAAGTGACCAGCGATCAGCCGTCAGCTTTTTGCTGACGGCTGACGACTTTCTACGGCACGATGCTCCACGTATCGGGCAGCTCATAGGCGTGGACGCGCCGGGTCCAGCCGCGGCCGTTGTGGTGCTGGGCGCGTCCGGTGCGCCCGACACCCTCGGCGCTGGTTTGCATCTGCACGATGCGGCGCTCTTTGAGGTTGAAGATGATCAAACCGGCGGGCGCCGGCTGCACGCTGGCGTGGCGGGTCTTGTCGTCGACGATGCGGAAGGCCGCGGTGTAGATGTTGCGCTCTCGATCAAATTCGTGGTGGATGGCGTCATAACTGCCCGGCACGTTGTGCTCGTCGAACACGGCGAGGGCGTTGCGCACCTCGTCGCGCGGGCGACGGTCGTACTCGTGGGCCGCATCGAGCAGGCCTTGATAGGTCGTCGGATTGCCGGAGCAGGCCGCGACGAGCGCCGGCAGCATGTATTCATCGCCGACGAAACTGATGCCGCCATCCTCCTGCACGATGGTATATCTCATGGAGCTCATACAGGGTACCTTTGTAGCTGTAGCATGCGCCGCCGTCATGGGGGCAGGGGGTATGAGTAGGTATCCTCGAAGTATACCTAGCGCGCCCATCCTGGGCGCGCGTTCTGCCGCGCCTCGTCGTGGAGCTTGACGTAGCTGTCGTAGCGGCTCTGGGCGATCGCGCCGGCCTCGACGGCGGCGCGGACGGCGCAGCCCGGCTCGTGCAGGTGCGAGCACGGCGAGAAGCGGCACAGGTCGCGCAGCGGGCGCATCTCGGGGAAAAACTCGTCCAGAAGCTCGGGGTCGAGCTCGTACGGCTCGATGCCGCGCAGGCCCGGCGTGTCGGCCACGTAGCCGCCCTCGTCGAGGGGGATAAGCTCGGCCACGGTGGTGGTGTGGCGGCCTTTGCCCGTGCGCTCGCCCAGCTCCCCGGCGCGCAACTGCAGCCCCGGCTGCATCGCGTTGAGCAAGGTCGACTTGCCCACGCCCGAGGAGCCGACGACGGCGCTGATCTTGTCCTTGAGCAGCGCGCGCAACTCGGCGATGCCGTCGCCGGTCGTCGCGCTGGTCAGCAACAGCGGGTACCCCACGACTGGATAGGGGGCGAACAACAGGCGCGCCTCCGCGGGCGTGCCCTCGTCGACCTTGGTCACCACGATGGCCGTGGGGATCTCGGCCTGCTCGGAGATGACCGTGAAGCGGTCCAGGCGAGCCAGGTTGGGCGGTGGGCTGCGCAGGGCCGTGACGACGAGGAGCAGGTCGAGGTTGGCGACGAGCACGTGTTTGAGGGCGTCGCGGCCCGGCGCGGTGCGCGCCAGCTCGTTGCGACGCTCGTGGATCTGTTCGATGAGACCCTGCTCGACGACCCCCTCCCCGCCGCCGACCGTGCGGAAGCCGACCTCGTCGCCCACGGCCAGGGGGTTGGTGGCGGAGCGCGCGCCCCGTCGTAGCCGCTTGACGAGCGTGCAGAGCAGCGACTCCCCGGCTGCCGCGACCGTGTAGAAGCCGCCCTCGAAGCGCACGACGAGCCCGCGCCGGAGCTCATCGTGTTCGGTCATAGAGGACTGTGCCTTTCCCTAAATTGTTGCCCGGGTCACGCTCAAGCGCGCAGATGCTCCATCACCGCGAGCCCCCAGCCGAGCATGCCGGGGCGATAGAGCTCTTGGTCGTCGTCCTCGAAGAGGCCCAGGTGCCAGGCCCCGTGCGTGACGAGGCCGGGGTCCCACGGCTCGACCAGCTTGTAGAGGAGGTCACGGCAGGCGGCTGGTTCGGGCGGGTCGTTGGCCAAGCGCTCGACGTAGGAGAGAAAGCCGCTGAGCTCGTGGAAAAGGTCGTGCACGTCGTCGGCGAAGCGCGCGGCGACCTCGTTGGGGCAGCCGAGCTCGTAGAGGCCGGCGCGCATGTCGCGCGCGCCGATGCGCCCCTCCACCGCCGCGCGGATGGCCTGGCCCTCGACGGCGGGGGACGCCGCGATGTCCGTGCGCTCCTCGCCCGACATAGCCTCGGGCATCGTTTCCTCCCACGCCCACCAGGTGTCGAGCAGGGCGCGCACGTCGCGGCGGAACACGAGGCCGGCGTCGCGGCCGCGTACGAGGGTGAGGAGAGTGTCGTGGCGGTTGCGCGATCCGATAGCCGTGGCGCAGCGGTCGAGCTGCACGAGCAGGTCCTCGGCCGCAGCCCAGGCGCGGGCCAGACGCGCGGCCAGGCGGGCGGCGAACACGGCCGCGATGTCGGCGGCGTCGAGCGCGTCTTGCAGCGCGTCGGCGCGCCCCACCGTCGTGTCCGTCGGCGGTTCGTCCAACAGGTCATCCAGCCAGGCCATAGAATGCTCTCCTCTACGGGAGGATTGTAGCACGTATGCGAACCTGGCGCCCTGCGCGCGCTTGCACGCTTCTTGCTCCTACGCCCTGGTGGCGATAATCGCCCGGAGGCCGGGCCGGCGTTACCCGCGTTATAGAGGATATGCGCGGCCCGCGAGTATGAGTCCCCGATCATGGGCCAGCAGAGGAGCGTGCAGGATGGCGAGTGACGACGACACGGCCGGGCAGACGCTCGGGGAAGAGCGCGGTAGCGAGGGCGCGCGCGAAGGGGCGCCAGGTTCAGGGACTGGCCGAACGACGACAGGAAATGACCCCGATATGGGCGCCGACATGTCGGACACCGGCGGGGCGCAATGGGACTCGGTCATCGCAGCCGGCGGCATCGAGCATGAACCAGGGCTGGAGGGCCTGGGACAGGGCGTGAGCGATACGCGATCGTAGGTACGTTAAGGTTAAGGTACACGGCTGATACCTCCGCGCTTCGCAAACACGTCGCGCCGTATAATGACTGCATACCCAACCCCTGGTAGCGCGTCGATAGTAGAAAAGCCTCTATGACTCCCACCACAGCCCAGTCGCTCTACCGGACCTGGCGTTCGCGCACCTTCTCGGAGGTCGTGGGGCAGGGCCACATCACGCAGACGCTGCGCAACGCCGTACGCGCCCACGCGGTCGGCCACGCCTACCTGCTGACGGGTCCGCGCGGCACCGGCAAGACGAGCACGGCGCGCATCCTCGCGCGCGCCGTCAACTGCCTGCAGCCGCGCGAAGGCGAGCCCTGCAACGAATGCGCGCCGTGCCGCTCTATCCTGCAGAACCGCTGTCTCGACATCGTGGAGATCGACGCCGCGTCGAACAACTCGGTCGACGACATGCGCGACTTACGCGACAAAGTGAATTTCGCGCCCGCGGAGGTCAAGCGCAAGGTGTACATCGTCGACGAGTGCCATATGCTGTCGACGAGCGCCTTCAATGCCCTGCTCAAGACGCTCGAGGAGCCGCCCGCGCACGTGCTGTTCCTGCTGGCGACGACCGATGTGCACAAAGTGCCGGCGACGATCACCTCGCGCTGCCAGCGCCTCGATTTTCGCATCATCTCGGCGGACGATATCGTGGATCGCCTCGCCTACGTGTGCGCGCAGGAGGGCATGCAGGCCGAGCGCTCCGCCCTCGAAATCATCGCGCAGCAGGCCACGGGGTCGCTGCGCGACGCGTTGAGCCTGCTGGAGCAAGTGCGCGCCTACAACGATGCGCGCATCGGCGTGGCCGAGGTGGAGGACGCCCTGGGGTTGGCGCGCCGCGAGACGCTGGCCCGGCTGGCCGACAGCATCGTGGGTGGCGATCCGGGGGCCGCGCTGGCGCTCATCGGAGATCTCGCCGCCGCCGGGACCGACATGCGCCAGTATGCTAAACAACTGGTGCAGTACTGGCGTGACCTGCTGCTGCTCCGGGTGGGTTCGGCCGGCGCGTCGGGGCGGCCGCACGGCGCCGGTCCGGGCGACCCGGCCATGGCCGCGCTGGCGGCGCGTTTAACACCCGTCGATATCACTGCCGTGCTGAAGGCGATCTTGCAGCCGGACTACAGCGGTCGCCGCAGCGCCTCGGCCCAGTGGCAACTCGAGCTTGCCGTGGTCGAAGCGGGCGCGCGCTTCGCACCTGGCGAGACACGGCCGGCTGACGCCGCCAGAACAGACGCCGCCAGGGTTGCCGCGTCCGCGTCCGCGCCCGCGCCCGCGGTGGCCGTCGCCGCATCCCGTGCGCAATCGGTTACGCCGCGAGAGGCCTCGGCCGGCGCCGCGCCCGTTCAGGAAGCTTCGCGCGCAACCATGCCGGCCGCGCCGACGCCCGCGCCCGCCGCGACTCCAGTAGTCGAGGCTGCGTCTCACGACCCGCTGGAGGCGATACGCACGCCTATATCCGAGCTTCCGACCGGGGTGGCTATAGCGAGGACGCCGGTCGAAACTCTGTGGGAAACGGGGCGCGCCGAGGCGCTAGCGCCCCCCGCCGCGCCGGCCCCCGTGCTGACGCCGGCGCCAGCGCAGAGAGACGGGGTGGACGGGACGGACGGGGCAGACGGGGCGGACGGGGCGGACGGGGCGGACGGGGCGGACGGGGCGGACGGGGCGGACCTGCAGAATGCGCGCCGATTGTGGGCGCTGGTGCGCCAACACGAGGCGGTGCGGGATAAGCGTCGCCTAAACGCTGTCCTGGACGGCTCGTGTATCCCAGGTGGGTTGGACGGCGACTGTTTTGTGCTGCTCTTCGACGCGCGGGATACGAGGAGCAAATTCATGCAAGATCAGGTCATGGCGCAGCAGAACCGCGCGGCCATCGAGGAGGCGTTGCGCGCCGTGGCCGGCCGGGCTGTGACCCTGCGCTGTGATACACTGAGGCAACCATCGTCACCGGCCGGCGATCGCGCCCCAAAAACCGATCCATTCGTGGACGAGGCGGCGCGCCGGTTGCGAGCGATACACATGGATAGGACATAGGGCGCGGCCGGGGGGCCGAGGGCCGAGGACTGCGCTGTGCGGCCTGGTGCGGCTGGTGTCGTCGCCGTCGTTGTTATAGAAGAGAGGATGTAGCATGGGCTTCAATCAGCGCGACATCATGCGACAGGTTCAGCAGATGCAAGACCGCATGGCCAAGGCTCAGGAGGAGGTCGCGGCGGCGACCGTCGAGGGATCGGCGGGCGGCGGGGTGGTCACCGTGGCTATGAGTGGCGATCAAGAACTGCGCGCGGTGACCATCAAGCCGGAGGCGGTCGATCCCGATGACGTGGAAACGCTGCAAGATCTCGTCTACGCGGCCGTCAACGATGCGCTGCAGCGATCCAAGGAACTGCAGGCCAGCCGCCTGGAGCAGGTCACCGGTGGGATGGGTCTCCCGCCCGGCCTGGGATTCTAAAAGCGACACATGTACGGGATCGCCGAGCCGGTCTCTCGATTGATCGACGAGTTCGTGAAGTTGCCCGGTGTCGGACCCAAGACGGCCGAGCGCCTGGCCTACTACGTCTTGCGCATGCCCGAGAGCGAGGCGCGCCGTTTCGCCGACGCTCTGGTGCAGGTCAAAGAGCGCGTGGTGCTGTGCTCGCAATGCTTCAACGTGACAGAGCAAAACCCCTGCGCCATCTGCGCGAACCCGGCGCGCGACCACAGCAAGATCTGCGTCGTCGAGGAGCCGCTGGATATCAGGGCGCTGGAACGCACGGGTATCTACCGTGGGGTCTACCATGTATTGCACGGCGCGATGAACCCGCAGGAAGGTATCACGCCCGATCAGCTCAAGATGGCCGAGTTGGCCCAACGCGTGCGCGCCGGCGATGTGGCGGAGGTCATCGTCGCCACCAACCCCAACCAATTCGGCGAGTTCACCGGCAACTGGATCGCCCGGCAGGTGCTCAAGGGGCTGGCGGTGCGCGTGACGCGCCTGGCGCGCGGACTGCCCACCGGCGGCGACCTCGAGTACGCGGATGAGATCACGCTAGCGCGGGCGCTGGAAGGCCGCGCCGAGTACGGTTAAGCCGGCGACTTGTCGCGAGGCGAGGCGAGGCGAGGTATGTTTCCTGCCCGGGGTCGCGCACGCTCTGCATAACGAGCGCCCGTGGCTCCGCTATCTTTATCGCGAAAATTTGCCCGCGAAACGCTTGACACAGATATGCTGGCGTAGTATATTTGACTTTGCGCCCCTGAAAAGGCGTGGCACATTAACAACTGAAAAGCGAGAAATACCGACTGGTTTAGGCCGGTTGGAACGGTACAGTGTTTTAGCGCACTGGTCAAATTTTCTTCGCTACAAAGCCGGGGCTCAGGCCACGGCGCTGTGATGGAGAGTTTGATCCTGGCTCAGGACGAACGCTGGCGGCGCACCTAAGACATGCAAGTCGAACGGGGGCTTTTCCGGAAGGAGAGGTTCCAGTGGCGGACGGGTGAGTAACACGTACGCGA
>JAABUP010006453.1_pt1 | contig 16658 bp, 19 predicted proteins | sample 5559201 | NCBI WGS metagenome assembly JAABUP01 (sample SAMN10711887, study PRJNA513373) | rock metagenome | isolation source: Antarctica rocks | place: Antarctica
ATCAAGCCCGGATGCTTCAGGGTCAGATGAAAGACCTAGAAGATGCCAGATCACTGATAGACATGCATGCAATGACAAACACTCTGAGCATGGCAGCGCCAACCCAGACCATCAGAGCTGGCTGGAACAAGGACGTGCAACCCTTTGAGGTACAGAGAAATGCCATAGGAGATAGGCGATACCTTGGCGGCTATGATGCCAGATATCACTCCACTAACATGTGAGTGCTGTCATGACCACATCTTACATTTGTAGCCATCCCTTAATCTTTGTCACAAATGTGTGCTCATGACAAAGCAATGGTCAGGCCAGATTGCTGCATCTGCTTTTGATTGCACGAGCCTGACGTCTTGAGCATAATACATGTTGCAGCGTTGTGTCTGAATTGCATCAGCAATGTGTGCATGCTGGCTTGTTTCCATTTGCAAGGTGGTCAGTACAATGCAGGTCTGTATCACATTGTATCATCACTTCATCATCTTTGAACAAGCTCTTGACTGCAACAATTGTATGTATGCAGGTATTTATCTCCCTGACCCATGTTTTGTATTTATTCCTTAATGCATGCAGGGGAGCCACTCCTCGGGACCACCGCATCCTGCCCCGGCGCATCATCCTGGTTAGACATGCTGAGTCTGAAGGGAACATAGACAATTTCGCCTACACGTATGTGCCAGACCCACAGGTCCCCTTGGTGAGTAATGTCTTGGCCATAGCAATGCTATGCACACCTGCACGTTCAAGGTGCCACTCAACGGCAGCTTGGACTACACGTTTTGCTTGTGTCAGGCTGTACGTTTGCTGACTCACCAAGTTGTGACCCTTGTGTTGTGCAAACTCACCTCACTACATCATGCACATGTGCAAGTCGGATACAAGTCCCTGTCAGACTGTGCCACTTGCACTGCCGTGGCAGAGCTTGGCGTGCTGTTGCGAGCTTTGTTCATGTCCTTCTGCCATTTTGTTGTGAGTCAGTGAGTTTCTGTGCCTTGGAAGACTCTGGAGCAAATTCAAGTAACTTAGCCTGGACAAGACAAGTATAACTTAGCCATAGAATTTGTGCTGCAGACACTGAGAGGGATGCAACAAGCTGAGCAAGCAGGCCAGAAGATCAAACAGGCAATGGACAGTGATGGTCAGCCTTACAACTTGTTCTTCTACACATCACCTTACAAGCGTTCACGCCAGACGCACGACAGTGTGAGCTCATGCTTTGCTGCTGATCAGCTGAAGGGCGTGCAAGAGGAAGTACAGCTGAGAGAGCAGGATTTCGGCAACTTCCAGGTTAGCTGCTTGCATGATGCGCATGATACTAAACACCTGGCCTGCATAAACAGTGTGTGTCAAGATGCCACAGTCAGTGCTCACAGCAATCAAGGCAGGGCATGCCTAATGCCTCTCGAGCTTTTGCTGGCAATCACAAGAGACAATCAGACAATCAGTGAAACGGCTCTTGTTATGAGCAATTGGCAAAGATGTGTGTTGCGACCTACCAACAAGTAATCTGTGGTCATCTGGTTATCTTGATGTAATACTGCTGAGCACTACATCTGGTTCCAGAGCCTTCTTGAGACCACAGCTCTCTAAGTTTTCCGCTGCGACACCCTGCGAAAGATTGACCTGCTGGTGTGCACATCAGACGGACATTACTCAATGCATGCCAGTAGTGCCGACATCTGTTCGCAAGTCAGTGAAGTCAGGATGATATACACAAGGCATGTGCCGTGTGTAAGCGTCAGTCATTGCATCCGCTGAGCAATGACAAAAGCAGAACTTCCACATGCAGATGCATTCAGCGCTGTCTGTATCAGGTGCCATAAGCATCTTTTCACACAAGTCACTCATGACTGACAAGAAAAGCTTGGCTCCCTGTAATGCTTGCAGGATGCTGAAGGCAAGCAGAAAGAAAAGGCAGAGAGGTTACGCTTTGGTCGATTCTTTTATCGCTTTCCAAATGGAGAATCAGGGTACGGTCATTTGCTGTTCAAACCTGCGTCCCTAGCTTGAGCCTGGTTTCTGTCAGCAGATGTTGGGGCTGCGCCTCATGCATACACTTCATACCAAGCTTGTGCATCTATGTGCCTATTCTTGACAACAGAAATATACTGCCTTGTCAGAGCAGTTCTACAGTGCATGTACTTGATTGTGGTGATGTTCACATGGCAGATGTTCAACTACACTGCTTGGTTGCGTGCTCATGTCCAAGTTCTCATGCATTGGGCTGATTTATACAAGGATGCTTTCAATTGTAGGTCAAACTAGTGGAGAAAAGTTCCTACACCAGCTTAATCGAACTGATTAAGTTGGGCTGGCGTTGGATACAACATGTTGTTGCTGATAAACACCATATCTTGCTCCAGGGACACTAGATTGCTGAAACATACCTGACCATGTGTGCAGGGCTGATGTGTATGATAGGATGACTATTTTTGAGGATCACATGATCAGGGACATCAACGCCGGCCGCTTCAGGGACAACACCTCCCTAGTGTTGCTCACACATGGCCTGGCGCTCAGAGTGTTCCTCATGCGATGGTTCCACTGGACTGTGGACCAGTTCATGAACGTGTACAACCCTCCCAATGCTGAGGTGAGAAGCATATATTATGACTCGACTTAGGGTTTAGGGTTGACAGTTGCTGCTTGTGATAGTATTGCTTCTGTTAGTAGAGACACTGGGCGCACTTTGCAATTGTGTACAAACTTCCAAATGGTGAGTTAAGAACTGCATTTGTCAGTGCTGCCTATGCATAGGCAGCATCTCGTGTGATGACATAAATCATCAGGTCTGCAGGTGCATGTGGCGCCCATGAGCATCCTTCAGTCTGTTTGTGTCTTTCAGAGCTGCATATGTTTGGCCAGGATGCGCTTTTGTGTGTACCTATCACTCCTGTTGCCACACAAAGTGGCCGATTTTTCCAGTGCTGATGGTGAAAAGCGCTCCTGTGACGCATTAATATCGCTTTTCCATACTCCTATAAAGCGATATATCCAATTGGATAGTGCAATCTGAAAATCAAAGCAAATCCAACCACAGCAGAGTAACACTGCTGTAACTGCAAAACTCAAGCAGAGGGCATGGGATGTTCTTTTGTAGTGCATGCTTCTTTCTGATGTCATTGAGTCCACTGCAAAATTATCATAGTTGCTGTTGAATGCAGCCACTGATATTGGAGCGCGTGCCAGAAACCTCTGAGGCTAGATCAGGTGGCCCTGTCGCCTGGATTCACACAAAAGCATTGTACCGTCTCACAGAAGAGTCCAGAGAGGTCATTCAAGGTTGCACAGACGAGATGTGCAGCACATCGTGTCTCCCCAATGGCACAGATGCCCTCTAGATTCCAGCTTGGACTGTCAATGAACATGCTGCACTTGCAGGAGCTGTGCACGCATGACTACGCATTGCTCAAATTGCTGCATTGAGAAATCATATTCAGATTCTGCTGATGTTCTTTGCTGTGTTTCCCAAAGCAATGACAGCAGTGATACATGCATTGCATGGCACTGCATCAAGGTTTTGGTGATATGTTGACGTGAAGATAGGTGTTCTGAGCGTTTTGTGAACACTAGTCTTCATTGACTCATTGAGCCAGACGCTCACACCTATTGTGCATCAACACGTTATACACTGAATGTCATTAATGATCAATATTGAAATACTGTGTCTATGTTCATAGCTTTTCACAGTGATTCTTTAAGTAGCCACTTTGACCAGATGGTAGAAGTGTCAACCTTAGGCAACCCTGCTTGGTAGCCGCAAATTCCTTTGAAGTGACGTGAATCATCTGAGCCTATGGACACTGTAGACACCAGGAATTGCTTGAGGCATTGCCAGCACTTTGCAGCTGTATCTCAATGTCTTGAGTACAGCCATGGGAGCTGCATCTGTATGGGTCTGCAGTGTTGCAGAAGTGCCTGTCATGTCAGTGAGGCTGTCTGTCTGTATGCTACGTCAGCTGATCTGCATGCCGTGCAATGTTGATTCCCTGCAAATGAAAACTACTGGGTCTTATTGGTGATTTCCATGTAATTTGTGATGCCTTTATCTAATGCCTGTCTGAATGTGCGAGCCTGTTGCATGATAGGGACTGCCAAAATTGCATTATAGCCACTTGCTGACAGCAATGCAATGCGTTGTGAATTTGCACGCACATTGGCTGTTCAACATTTTCAGGTAGGTCATTGTTACATACAGCATTTGCAGAATTTACAGACATAAATCTCTAAGCTGTGCACCAATTTGCGTTGATCTTCAAGAAGGCTTCATATTGCGTATTGATACCGCCTGTGACTGTCACAAGCCTGCACTGACAGGCGTGAGTGTTAATGGTGTTGATCATGCAGATGCTTATGTTGCTTAGAACACCGTAGTACCCTCCAATCTATGGGGATGGTACACTTGTAGGCCAATAGTGGGTCACCACGCCAATTGGAAAAAAAAGAAGTCCTGAGGGAGTGTACAAGACAAGCAAGGTCGACACCATCTAGAGCTGGTACTGTAGGGGCAAAAGCAGTGTCACACGATATCGATGCCACTTGCAGCTTTAGCTGGGCCCAGTACGCTTTGCTGCTTTTGATTGTTTAAAACCATGTATTGGTGTTCACAAACCCACAAGTATAGCTGGTGGTCCAGGTGATGAGAAGTTTATTGATAAGGGCGGGACCTTGGCTCCTGTTTCGTCTGTCAGCGTGACATGCTAAGGAATCTGCTGCTGCTGTATACTGTCCGCATCCGCCAGGTAGAGTCTAGCCACATCATTGTCTATCCTGGCCACACGGGCTGTCAAATGCTGCTTGATCACAACGTATACCACTTTGTCCAGCTCGTACGAGAAACTCCCTTTCTCGCCAAAACACACCTCACTCAATGATCATCATCAGGCAACTTATATTTGCATTTTGATCAGGCTTTAGATGCAATAGTATCACGCCATGTTAAAAGTTCATGTGTTTTGAAGTTGCATGCCTAATACAGACACCCTTACCTGCTGGCTTTGCCTACCTATACACAGCAGGCAGGCTTGTTGCGCTGTGTGACTTGACGAAAGATGACGCCCAGAAAGGGGCGTTGTGCAGCTGTTGTGCAGCACTCGTACCATGTCTCTTGTGATGCATGAGTGTAATTGCTCCGTAGGCTACGATCAGGGCTACGATAGGATTCCGTGGACCGCTTCCCGGTGAGTCTGCAAGTAAGTCAAAGGCAGCTTCCGCTGGACATTACGAAGCTGTGCGACAACAATCGACTTGACCCTTACATCAGCGTTGCGACATCTTGGACCTAGCATACGATAGTGAGATCGAACCTCCCGTTGTCTTTGAAGCGTAACGCTGCAACGGAACAGCTCAGTCATGAACGCAGCCTCTAAGTGCACTCACTTTGCTTTTTGCGAGCTAATTTGGGAACGTCCGGGCCGTACGCCTGTGTTCCCTGCGCAAAGTTGAGCATTCAAGCCGTAGAATAGCAACAGGCATTCCGATACCTTTAATTGTTGGCACCGCCGTCGCCCGTAAGCCCATGGCTCCTCACTGGTATGAGTTGGTTCGGCAGTTACAAACTTCACCAGACAATGATAGCGGCCAACCCCGCAAGCGCTTGGACCAGGCCAATGTGAATTCCCTGTTGACAGAAGCTGTCCGTGTGGCAAGTCAGGACAGTGACTGGAACAGCAGTGGCCTGCCCGAAAGCCTACAACGAGCTCTGGACCTTTGCGATAAGCAAGGTCCTGCCGCAGCGTCCGCTGCTGCTCTTCGTCTGCTAGACTTCCAGCATATTGTGGAGGCGAAGAGCAGCAACTCGCCGAAAGGCAGCCCGAAGCAAGGTCGAGCTCGCGCTGGTCGTCACAGTTCTTTTTCCTGAAAGCACTTTCCACAGTAGCTTAAAACTGACCAGCTGCCAACTTGTTCAGGTCCAGCGTTGGCATCAACGACAGAGCTGCATGTACCAAGAGTAGAGCCACAGCGCAAAGATTCGCAGTCTCGCACCTCTGTTCCAGTGATCACTATCAAGAGGAGTTCAGAGTCCAGGTCCATCCCAACTACCACCACCATAGTACTTCAGCCCAGCTCAGTCCAAAGCAGTGCTGCTCAGCACAGCAGACCAGCTTCAGTCAGCCCACTTGCAGAACCCACTTTGAGTTTGCAAAGCACCCCTCGCAATAACGGTGCTCATGAGAGCGCCAAGCTGGATGTGTTGAAATCCAAGAATGGCCGCTCAAACAGCCCCCAACATACAGCTCTCAGCAAGTCATCTTCAAACACTGATGCTGCAGCCAACCAGCCATCTCAGATAGTGCGTGAGGTTTCAAATGGTCAGCGCCCAGAACCGTCTGTTGACAACAGGCTAGACACAAACACACCTGGAGGAACTGACTGGAGTGCTGAACCAATGCGTGCTGATTCACCACCTGCACATAATGCAGCCATTAGCACAGGCAGCCTGGGTACCACCAGAACAGATGCTTCAGGTCAGACTCAATCAGAAGCAAAGCCTCAGGCGCAGGCAAGTCCCTTTGAGGCTGCAGAAGCACAGTCTCACAGTCGGGAGTCACTTGAATCGCGCCAGTCAAACTCAGATTCAGACAAGTCGTGTGAATCAGCAGGTCAGCTTCTTTAGTCTACGCATCGCCATTATGTTAATGTTGCATTGGTCTGCCCTATGTTGCATGTGTCTATGTGCAGATGTGTCTGTGCACTGTAGCAACTGTGCATTTCAGTTTATTCAACAGCAAACACCTGTTTTTAAGTGATCCTGAGGCTGTGTAACTGTATGCGGAGCTGCGCTCGCACCAACTTTTGGCTTTCTCATCTTCAGGTACAGCAAAGCGCGGCAGACCTCAGAGCAACGGTGCCGACTCACCAGCTGTTGCTGAATCCAGCAAGCGACAGAAAGGGTCGTGTGGATTGGAGCGTGTTGTGTCACTAAGCACAGTGCTGCGGTGCGTGGACACCCGAGCAGACAAGGAGGGCTCCTTTGATGCTGCTGTGGGGCAGCGCCCTGCCACTGTACATGAGGTCACCGAAGGTACAGCATTTCATGTTGCATGCCATGATGCGACATCTGTGTGGTTACCGCATTCATAAGCAGAGTTACGCTGCGCTGCTTTTGAGAAATGGCTGGGAGGTGTGCTTGATGCTGGCTTGAGGGAGGAAGCTCTATGAGCTGATTGGAACAGCCCCAGGTGGATTGTGGGAGCTTGATGATTCAGTGCTGAATAGCCAGCCTGGTTTCTACTGTGTGCTGTGTTATTGACAGCAAACGATGAGCAAACAGTGAGTCTTGCATGCTGTGGTACTTGGTGGCATTGTGCATACTACGTGTATACTGTTCATGTACACTGTCCATGTACACTGTCAATCTACACTGCCACCAAGGTAGGTTTGAATTTCCTGGAGTATAACCTCATTTCTTTTTACAGTTGCTGACTGTAATGGTTGACTGAAGTTTTATGCTGCTTTCCATCAGGTTGTTGAACGTCTGCTGTCATGTGTTTTTCTGCACAGGCTCACCGCTTTGTCTGCCAGCATGCGCTCATGACACCTCCTCTGTTGCAGACAGGCAATTCTGTCGGCAACATTTCTTTTGCTGTCTGTGTGTAAGTGACTGTTCGCAACCCCCTTCGCATAGAACTTATGTTGTAAGACAATCGTTGCACAATGCAGGTGTGTCTGGCATTCAAAACAGAGCAGTCATGTCCAAGTTGCACTTTCGATCTTCTGAAGAAGATGCTTCCAAGAACCCAACGGTCAAGGTGGCATCCACAAGTACCAACAGGGCATCCCCAGGTGCTAATGGGGCATCTCCAGGCAGTAGTAGGGCTGGTGAAGAGAAGCCAGCCACCATGACCATCACTTTGTCAGCTGACTCTGCTCAAAGACTCAAAGCTCAAGCTGCTGAGTCTGGTCTGCATCAAAGCGACAGTGGCCTTGCAAGTAAGCTGGTGTTAGGTTGCAAAATCTCACAGAGAATCGCATTCTGAAGGTGCTGCAGATTGACATGCTGCGGTTCAAATGATTGATCTACTTCTGCATGGTAATCTGCTCCCCCCCCGCCTGTGGCATCCCAGAGTACATGCATGAGTTCCATTGCAATTTTTAAGGATGTCAACATTTTGCCCTTGAAGCAAAACGCACATCAATGCTAGTAATGTAGCTTGGTGCATACTGCATTGCACTTGTATCAGCTGTGCAAAACACATTGGATTTGTTTGTGTGCACCTGCTTGCATGACTTTGTTGCTTCAACAGTCAGTGCTCACTGCAGGGGTACTTGGAGACAACCCTCAGATCTTTGCCAGTGTCATTGGGCCACCCATTTCAGGCCAGATCAGCCCTCTCTCCTTTCCTCCTCTTCCATTATCCTCGCCCCCACCCCTTATCCAGGTGCCCATGCACATACCCCCTCTCAAACTGGAGCCTTTGCCAGGGGGTAGTTCAGGGGTCCGGTTTGAGGCCAATTTGCAAGACCCCAGGCAAATTGATGGGGCCCAATTGCAGTCAGGTGCTAGTGCAGAACTGGACCAGGGCTCTTTGCAAACATCCCTATGGAGTGGGAAAGTCAAGCATAAGTTAGGGCACAGTATTGTGGACTTGTTCTACATGACTGCACTGATTCCTGAGGAATATCTTGAGCAATTTCCACCAACGTTGTTTGTGACTAGCCTTGCAACACAGAAGGACGTGAAGCTGGGCAGGCACTTTGTGATGCGGTGTAGGCTAGATTTTTTGACTGAAAAGCAGCTAGGAAAGCTTCAGATGTTGGCGCAGGGTAAGGTTGTTGCAATATGCAGGTTGCAGCACTGTACAGTTACTTTGGTTCCGTACTATGACAAGCACCGTGCTCTTCGTGTTGTAGGCTTCATGTTATCTGATGAATAGGATGCAATGCTACTCCAGCTGCTGTGATGCATGTTGATAGACATTTTATTCCATTGCTAATGATGAATTTCACTGCTCAGCAGTGTGTCTTCTCAATGCAGCCCCTTGTGGGCAGCCAATGTGTGTGTACTGTAACCTATGTGTTTTATTTGAACTGCACTTTACCATATGACATAGCTTCTGACTGATGCCTCTTGTTCAGGGCATGCATAGCTGTTGTAGTATAGCCCTGAGGTAATGATTGTGCTATACCCGAGTTCTTTTGTAACTCAGGCGCTGAGGCTGCAGCAGGTCTAGATGGCAGCATCTATGCCTGCCTGCAGCCTGCCTTGCAGTTACCTCTGATTGTGATAAATGGAATTTTCTTCTGCCATTGTTCTGCATTTGTACGGCGAGCCGCACAAGGTGATGTGTACGTACTTTTCAAGGGTCACGCACGTCTCAGTCATTCAGATTCAGAACAAGACTAAAAGACTTACTTGGCTACTCGGCACAGTTGCGACGTGCTGTGCGCTGCAAAATGTCCAGCAAACTGCGGGCCGCAGTGGGTTTGAAAGCATTGCGGTCACGTAGTTGTCCTTGGAACACCGTGATTGCGGTACAGAGTCTCTGCAGCAGAGACTGTAGCTGAGGCACAGCCTTTCTGTCCAATCAAGTAGTCACCTCGTTGAACGGACGGATGGCGAACCTCTTCCTGCTGGCCGGACCTGATGCACCAAACATCGAGGAGTTGATGGATCTGCCTGAGGGCATGTCCATCGTCGGGACCGGCAGACCTAACGAAGAATGCGCAGGCGAGCGGAGCAGCTGGTACTCTTGGCGCTGTGCTCTATTCACGGCTGCATCGCTCACCCGAGCTGTTGACAGATTCGACAACTTGCTAGGTGACTCGCAGGCTGGACAGATCAGCAGTGGGCCCAGGTTGATATTGTGTTCAGGGAGGGCACAGGCAAGACAGCAGCCACAAAGGAGGAGCTGCAGGTGTACTCAGTCACATGTCTTTAAGTTGCTGTTCTTCCCACCTTCGACTTGCAACATAAAGGATTGACAGCTTAACAAGATGTGATGATGTGATACAGGAAGTGTGGCCGAAGCTCACAGGTCTAAAATGGTTGCATTCCAATCTTGCTGGCATTAAGAGCCTTATGATCCCAGAGCTGCTGACTAGTTCAGTCACTGTGACCAATTGCAAGGTGAAGCTCACCCTCTGTGCATGATGAGACACTGGGCCTCAACAATACCAAGCAGAGTCCAAGCCAAAACCCTGATTTGCTGGCCCATACCTCTACTTGCAGGGTGCATACAATCAGTCACTAGCAGAATGGGCTATTGCAGCCTGCTGCTGGTTTGCCAAGGATCTCCCACGCCTACTAGCCCAAAAGGCAGATCATAACTGGGAGCCCTACTACGTAGAGGAACTCAGGGGCAAAACTTTAGGCATTGTAGGCTTCGGTGGGATTGGTCAAGAGACTGCACACATTGCAAGGGCATTCAAGATGAAAATCATTGCTCTCAGGCGGCAGACAGAGGTGTCAAAAGAAAACTCACAGCTACATTTGAAGGTGTGTACCAGACTGACTGACGCCATAAAGTGGCATTGCAGCATGTGATGCGCTGGTTATGCACAATTAGTTGTCAGACTTATGAAGGGGCTTTTGCTGAAGCCATGGGCAGTATATGCAGCTTGATCACATGGGAGATTGTTGTGCATGATGATGCTTGATAACGCACATCTTGCAGCTCTATTAGCAACCAGAGCTAATTGATCAACCTGTGCTGCTGGTGACTTCTTGCAAGGCTGTATCTGTCGTCCAGACAGACTGAGATCCGCACATCTTCCTCCTGCATTGACAGCTCGTGTTGCCACCACATCCTCTGTTCACCAGCTGTTTGATGCAATCAATGCTGCAGCAGCTTTTGCTGTGCTCAGGTCTATTCACCAGACAAGCTTCACGCCTTGATGGCTGAGAGTGACTACGTCGTGCTGGCAATGCCATTTACGCCTTCGACACATAAGCTCATTGATGCAGAGGCCATTTGCTGCATGAAGAGAACTGGTGTCCTCATCAATGTTGGCAGAGGTCAGACCATTGATGAAAATGCTTTGATCAAAGGTGAGGAACGCCCGCCTTTGCTTTACATCCAATGCTGCCACTGATACTTGCAACATGCAACAGTGACAAAGGATATTTTAGCGTGTGAGTGCTGGTGTTCTGCATTGTATATGACTCTGCTGAGCCTATGGATGCTGTATATTGTACAAAGATGATCAGATTCCATATGTGCATGATGCAGAGTTTGCATGCTCATCAACTGCAGCATCAGACGTGACACCCTTCTGACCTGCAATGGGGTATGCTGCAGCTCTGCAAGAAAGGCGCATAAGGGGTGCTGGCTTGGATGTTACTTATGCTGAGCCGCTACCACAAGGTAGTCCTTTGTGGGAGTTGGACAATGTGCTTTTGTCACCGCATTCTGCCGTGCGGGGTGAGACAATATTCACAGCTCCAAAGCAACAGTTCAACGAGCTTGCAAAGCTGTTCATGCAAGGACAGGAGCTGTTCAATATTGTGGATGTCGAGGCTGGCTACTAGAGTCACCATGTATCATCACAGGGTGTACGCTGTTCACCAGGGTGGGTTATGTACCTGGAAAGAGTTTATGTTGATATATAATGTCTGAACCCAGATATGCACACCACATCACATGTCAAAATATGGCTGTTTAGCTAAAGCTAGCACACTGCTTACTTACTAAATTACTTTTTTCAATTCAACAGATTAAGGCCCACAATACAGTGGCCAAACTCCAACCACATTGCACAATTGTCCACTAAAAAGCTGTTTAAATCACTAGCTCCGGGCTGCCGCCTTAGGAGGCTCCCGTTATGATCGCTGAAAAGCGTAAAGTTTTCTTTTCTTACCTAAATCACTACCTACCACACTGCTACTTTGCTGTGACTGATATTCAACAGAACCATACACCTGTAATTATGATTAAGAAGCTACTTGAAAATTCACACAGTGTATTCTAAGAAACAAATAATATTGTGACACTGCGGGATTTCTGCCATTACAGATACAGTGTTCACACTCAATAAAAACTGCAATTTGTGCTGCTGCAGCCCACTTGGCTGCTTTATTGACTCAGCTGCTGCTGTTGCCTGTAGCGCAAAACTACTGCAGCAAACTGCTGCAGTTCAACAAGACTCATGGGGTCCATACGAGTGAGGGCATGGGCGGCCAGTGTGGCGATGGGGCAGATGCCTGGGGCAAGAGTGTCAGCTATGATGCACATGTTGCGCAAGTTATCTTGCTGAACCTTGGTCAGTGGCACACCCAGCTCTGGAAGAACTGGCTGAGCTGGTGTCAGTGGCTGCACTTCCTCAGTCTGGCTTGGTGCCTGCACATCTATTTGGAGATTTGGTAGTGAGCAGGGAAGCCTGGTGATGCAATCAGCATGCAACTGATGTAGTGATGTAAGTTTGTGGAGCGCATTGCATGTCCCCCCTCCAATCCCATCTCCACTTGGCTCCTGCACAGGCTTGCTGCTTGCTGATTTGACCTTGCATGGAGCGCGCTTAGGTTTTGGCAGCAAGCGCTTGCGCTCTGCTGCGCGATCCAGGTCTGAGCAGAGAAATAGCCTCATGTGCTTATACAAATGGTTGACCGGATTAAGCTTTACTGCCACTCTTAGGCCTGCCAGATCTTCTTCTTTGAGCTTGTATAGCCTTTTGGCTCTTGTAACTGGCATCGTGCCATATTTACCATTAATGCATGTCGCGCACATGCGCTTTTTGAGTATGTCATGCTTCTCTAGCTTGTATGTTTTGACTGATACAACCATAGCAAGTCCGCAGCACTCGCTGTACGACTTGCTTGCGTGGGTGCATGGCCTTTTTGCGGAAATTGCTTGTGAGTTCAATGACTTTGTAGCGCTCTTCGAGTACGCGCTGCCAAAAAGAGCCGGTCATGGTGTTGCGAAGGAGTTGACAGCTCGCGGACAGTCGCAGCAGATCCTCGGTGCTCTGGACAGCATCGATAACTGTACCCAGCAACTCTGAAGGCAGTTTATGCAGCAGCGTTTGTTGCTGCGTCATGGCCACACAGTCAAGACAGAGAGAGACTGCAATGCTGCAGTGTCTCAGTGGGCCAGAGTCTGATTCTTGACCTATCGAGATAGCAAGAATTAATACTTACGCGATACGTAACGCTGTGCGTGTCTGTAACGCATGCATGCAGACAGACACGCAAACTTGTGCAGAGTTTCTGCGCTTTCGATTGCATCGGACGGTCACAAGGACAGGTGCCGACCGGAACACTTGCATCATCGATATCTAATCATGGGGACGTTACCTGTGTGGATCAAACGAACTCAGACCGCTGGTTTGATTGTGACTGGTGCTGCAATAGGCTACTACTATGTGTCACCAGCGTTACGGGTGGAAGAAGTCAGCTTGCCGGCGAACACACTCCTTGCAAAAGCCCGTATGTTTGGCATTGATGGCAAGAAGGTGCTGGTTTTGAGGTAAATATGCATATGTAGTCGCAGTGGACAGTAACGCCTTTGTGGTGTGCAGGCGGCCATATATGACACTCAGCCTTATCAAGATTGCTTCAAGGTTACAGTACCGAAGGAAACATTGTCACGAATAGCGTGCAAGAATCCAGAGGACCTCATGCTCACCTATGCACGGTCCTTCCTTACCAGTCCAGTTTTCAAGCTTGAAAGAGGAGCACTGAAGCTTCGGAGAGTACCTGACAGCCTGACTGACGCCCAGATCGAGTCGTCGGATCTTCAGCCAGGCTTCAGAATCAGTGCGTTTGAAGTTGCAGAAAGAACAGACAAAGAGCTGCTGCTGCGCTGGCTGTCAGAACGCAAGACTGGTGAAATCACAGCTGGCTATACATGGCTAGGTATAGCGCCATCAGTGCTCAAAGCACCATCCTTGAGGCCGCTTGATCAAGATGACGAGTCCTACTGGGAAACAGTCAAAGGTTGGGTAGGCATGAGCAGCCACCCTGCACAACAGCAAACACCTCAATTGCCGCAAAGTGAAGAGTCTTACTGGGAAAGGATGAAAAGCTGGGTGAGCAGCAGCAGCAGCAGCAGCAGCAGCAGTGATGACCGCAGTGAATCATCTGAAGCTAGTGCTTCAGGCCAATTGCAGGATGCAGGACCTTCCTTCTGGCAGTCAGCAATGTCACAGCTAGGCCTAGGACCTGCAGAAAGCAGTTCTGCTGCTCATACAGAGCACCAGACTAGTCCTACTGAAGACCTGAATGGAAAGAGTGTCAAGCTGATGTTTGGCTCAGCATATTGGCATGTGTCGCCAGCAGGAAAAATTACAGCAGAGAAGAACCAGCAGGTTGTGTCTTGGCCTGTCACGATGCACAAGTTCTACTCCAAACTGTTGCTGGGAAGTGCGGTGGAACAGGTTGAACAAAAGCTGCGGCAGCGATAACGCATCTGCTGCCCAACAAATCATGTCTTGCCCATATATTTCCTGTGTCAAGGATACAATCTGTAGGATGTCAGTACTTTCAAACTTGTCCACTTCCATGTGACCAGTCCACCTCAGTCTACACTGCGGTCTGTACTGCAGTTTACACCCTGCATTGCACTGGGATTTTGCATCTCACTAGAACATGAAATTCGAATCTGAGTCTCTGCGTTTGGCCCTTGCATGTCTGGTTATACCCTCAGTTTGTGTTTAGTCACCATTCTAAACCCGTACTGCCATGTACAGTCAGCACTGGCAGACTGCTAGACCACTCAGTTTGTGTATAACATGCTGTCACTGCATATACCGACATCAACAATGATGTCAATAAAGCCACTGGAACCTTGATGCTCCACCTATTTTACTGAGTTTTAGTAAATGTAGCGGGGCATGCAACAGTAAAAGCAGAGGTGATGAGCATGTTTCGTAGCTATTGTTCAGCGTGCAGCCGGTGCAGTTCTTTGCGCAGTTTGTTACATCACGCAGGCACCATCTCGAGCTTCAAATTTGCGCACATACCCAAGACCTGTGCCGGGCTTGGCTGGCTAGGCGAACGTTTACTGAGCGTAATACGTACTCACCATTTATGCACAGTTCAGATCATTTGCCAACAATTAGCAACCAGCCAGACGCAAGACAGCACCAAAATGTAACAGTACGCCCAGCAATGGATTACAGAATCATTCGTATCTTGAACCAACTAATTGCCTAGCAACAAACCCCCATCAGAAATCTGTCAAGTAATCTCTCGAAGAAACTGTCATCATGAAAGGTTGAACAAAATATTGGCAAACCTCATCAATCAAATGGCAACAAGCGCTAGCAACGCACACTCTGCATAAATGTACAATAACTGGTGTACATGCTGTCACAGGTATTTTGTTTTCAGGCATGCTTATGCATGTTTATTCAGACATTTGTCTGAGCTGTATCAGAATAGGGGCGCCCACGCCTCTTCAGAATCCAAAGCACACCAAGAGAAAATGACATTCTTTGCATTCTGCACATACAGGACAGCCATGACACAACCCAAACTGAAACCAGCGGCATTGCTGTGATGGCTTCCAAAATAGCATCCTGCGAGTGCATGAAAAGATGAACTGTGCAGCCGTAGGAAAAGAAAAACACTGCTCCACCCAAAGGAGATATTGACTTCAGATTACTACCACACTAGACTTTCATACTCAGTATAGGTGATGCTGTTGACCCTATCTCCCAGAGCAACACTTAACCCACCAGTCCACTCAGTTGCAGATGTGGCATTCAGGTTCACCCAGGAGATGCTGCCTATATCTATATCAGCAAAGGCTGAGTACTTATCCCCATCACCATACAGGATTCTCAAGTGCCTCCCAGACAGATGATAGCTGCCGACAGCAATCACATTCAAGACCGCCTCGTTGTACAGGAAGTATTGCTCATGATCCAAGACTGGATCCTTTGAAATGGCAGACACCATGAATTGGCCACGCTGAGGATCAAACTGCATCTGCACTGCCCAGTGTTTTGAGCCCCCATGCTTGCGCCAGTTGTGATGCACCAGCACCAGCAATGTCTGGGGATACTGTGACCACACTATTGGATGACCACTGATCCTGACATCGCGCATTTCCAGGTGGACTGAGTTTGAGACCCATGAGGAGACATCATCATTGAGGCAGGATGCGTACACAAAACGAGCGCCTGATCCTGAACTTGCGTCCAGCTTGAAAATGGTCAAGCATGGCAGCAAGGTGTAGAAGATGTAAAGCTCGCCGCTCACTTCCAGAACGCCCCAGTTCTTGTCACAGCATGGAAACTCCCGTCTGGGAATGAGAGGCTGGGCGAAATTGATCAGGCTGTTTATCCTCAGGGTTTCCAAGTCGATTTGGGCAAAGCCGGTGCCTTGAAAACGCATCTTGTGCTCGTCACTGCGTGTCTCGGCTGTGACATTGAGGGACTTGTCAAAGATCTCCAGTGCATAGGACACATGCAGCTGGTTTTGGTAGACAAACGGCCTACAAAAGGCACAGCATGCAGTCAGCAGCTAGAGAATGTCAGCTCATGTGACATGCATGTCTTGGCAGTAGATGGCTTGTTGCTCACATGAGTGATACGCGTTGCTCTAGCAGCATGACTCAAACTGCAGCGCCTGTGCTTAGAAAGCCAGCCCAGGCAGAACAGAATGATTACGCCACATGTACAGGGACTTCACACATGGGAAAGGAGTGTAAGAAAACAGTGCCCTTGGCCCTCCCCCCCCCCCCGGGTCACGTTATTTACAGCACAACATTTTGACGTAG
>JAABUP010006455.1_pt1 | contig 16653 bp, 25 predicted proteins | sample 5559201 | NCBI WGS metagenome assembly JAABUP01 (sample SAMN10711887, study PRJNA513373) | rock metagenome | isolation source: Antarctica rocks | place: Antarctica
AGACAACGTGCGTCTTGTTAAGCTCGCAATGGTTGATGGCTTTGCTTTGGATCAGACAGCAGTCAAAGACAGTTGGCAGCATTATCTAGGTGATTTTCTGCATGGTCATTTAAAACAGCAGCAACTTTTTCACAATTTTGACATTGCATCTGTCATAGAAAGGGCTAAGCATCAGCATGCATTTGAGTACTTTGCAGTTGTTCAGCACAGCAGCTTGATGTTATATAGTAGGGTTGCCAAAGGGGACATCAGTGTGCCCCTGCTGTGCTGCAGGGACGCTACATCATTTGTCAGGAGTACAGATTCTCAAATCAAGCTGTCTTTGACACACTGCAGAACAGGTTTCCCCACTTACATGTTGGTAGTGATCATGACAACTCTGCTCCACACAAGGTGTTTGAACCTCCTGTAATTCCAGTCTCATTCCAGACAGCATGCTAAGACTGCTTCAATTCGTGCCTTGTGAGTGTATGCATATCTAAGATATCAGCCAAGTCACCTGCAATGGAAAACATAAGTACTCTCAGACTCAAGACTCACTGTTGCACAGACGCACCGGACGTGGCATCTCTGCTGCCACCTTATCAGTCAGCCATAGAAAAAATTATACTCAAGCTGAGCCTGTACCACGGCTTTCCTTTCTCGATGCCGCATGTTCTACCTTCTGACACCTCAGGTCAGGTATGTGTTGCAGGCATACACACATCAGATGGCAGCTTGCCTGGCTGATGACTCAGGTGATGGCAGCTCTGCAATGCACCGCCTGCAGCAGCTCACTGATGAGTGTTGGACGCTGTTAGTCATCATAGGGTTCACTCATGTCAGTGGCATGAAGGACCTGCAGGACTGCAACATGTTGCATGCCCAGATGCCAAACAGCCAGAGTTCCACTGTGCCATCATGGTAGGCCGTCACTGCATTCGTCAATGCATTTGCGTTGCTCTTCAGCGTCTACCTATGCTGCATGTGTCATTGTTGTACGCTAGTAAAGCTCCAAGGCCTGATCAATTTGTACAGGCTCAAGTGACTCTCAATACAAGCAATACTTTCTCCTGGCACCACAGTAGCGTGATTGTATGACCCGTGTGTTGTGTCTGGTGATACGGCATGCAGGATGCAAGTTAGTAATATGCATGTCAGGAGTGCCATGGTAAAGGAGTAATCCATAGCTCACAAAGCTTTGCAAGTTGACAGATTTGCTCTGTGCTAACATTACAATACTCTCCTGCACACTCTCATGGCATCAGCATTGTCGCACACCCTCAGCTTGCTTTGCATCGTGCATATGCACGACTGCTGGGCGCAGCAATACACTTGGTGATGTAGGCAGTCATGCAGTATACAGACCCTCATATGCAGGGCTTGAAGTACTTCACAAAGTGCATATGGATGAATGCTGCGCTGCAACTTTCTGTGTGGTAATGCAGGCGACCATGCAGCATAGTGACCCTCAGATACAGGACTTGTTCTATCTCAGACAACTCTTCTATGGCAAGCTTGGACAGCTGGCGCGGGAACGCACATCTCTACTCAGTAACATGACATGCTACAAAATTGACGAGAGTCATATCAGTGATAAGGTGGCACAGCTCACCCAGTGGTCAGAGCAACTCAGAGAGAATGCAGCTGAGGAGCATCAAAGCTATAAACAGTTTTCCTCGGCTTTCTACAGAGGGGTAAGACTCTCTTTTCCTTGTAAGCCTTGCATGCTTTTACTTCCGTCATCAAAACCTGTCATGCAGCAAGTGACTTTGTGCATGCTGCTGTGCACAATGCATGAGCATGTGATGTGAAACTGCTCACTGCGCTCTGTAGACGCACACATTGAGGCCCATGTGTGAAGTCTCAACTTGTTCAATGTGTTGTGTGCAGATCCATACGTCCAAACAGCTTGCGGTCGCCCAGGTATGTGGCTTCCCCTGGTTACCAGCATTGAATAAGATGCTGGAAGCAGAAGCAGTCCGCAGAGGCGAGCCGCCCATGCGTATTCTGTTGGAAGATACAACTCTGGATGATCTGGAGAATGCAGCAAATTGGGCGGATGTTGTCACCTACCTGACTACAATTACTGTTCAGGATCTGAACTTGCATGTGCCTCTTATACAGCGATAGGGCTGATCAGGGCAGGAGCAAAAATCGAGTTGACGGTGGTCAGAAGAGTGCAGCTGCTGCTCAACTGCTGCAAAATTTTTTGGGGATATTGGGTCAGTGGTCGCAGACAGATGCTCTTGTATACTGTCAGGTGCTCATGGTCTATGAGGTTGCTGTGTATGATGTGTTTTGTTGCAGGTAGCAACAATTCAGTTTCAGCTTTGAATGTGTTTAGCTGCAGGACTCCATCAAGAACAACAACACATGAGTTTTGCTTGCTATCTTTGTGCGGCTGTATATTTTCACTGGGAGGGCAACACTACATTGATGATGCCCTGCTCGGTACCTGTGTGGTGAATGGAGAAGATTATATCATGCAGCATCACCAGCTAGACTAGATGGTGGTGTGTTGCCTGTTTGATATGCCGAAGATAACTGGATAACTAATTGGGATGTTGTGGACTGTGCACTGATGCTTGGTTGAAGTATGGACTCTCAGTCAAATTTGAGCACTGCCTCCTAAGACATGTTTAGACATGCATGCATGCCAAGCTTACAGATCTGTGTTGCTTTATGTTGATGATGATAAAATAGATACACTCAGGTGCCAACGCTGCTGATGCATGTCTACATGTATATCTTTTGATGGGATTGTTGTCACTTTCAGACAAGACCTCAAACGCAACACGCTATTCTCCAGCTCCACAATGCTTCTCCTTGAAATTCTGATGCCTAAAACAAATGATCCCGGGGATAGCTTGACACCTCGCAACTGGTCAACGTCTGGGTCAACATCAGCTTAACAGTGGTGCTTCGGGTTCCGCTGGCGAGCCTATGGCATGGTTCGCATTGTTTTGATATTGCTCGCTTGCCTCGAATCGGACGGTAAGGGCCATGCAAGACACAGGCCTGGGCTCGGGAAAAGTAAACTCAGATGTGGTGCCTCTCTGTAACGCTCTCACGGTATAGCACATACACGCACACACACAGGACTCTTGCCATGTTTCTGCTGTGTCGCTCAAATCAATGTCATATTTACAGGCTATTGCGGGTGTCAAGGTGAAAGTGACTCGGTCAGAGGAAGCTCTGGCCATCCTGTCCAGGTGAGCTCATCTGTGTGTACACCACCAAAACACAGCTTGATGCAGACAGGTGCATCTGCATTCGCTAACATGATGTGTTCACTTGCAGTACATCCCTCTTTGTGGCTTGCTGTGAAGCTCTGCTTGGCAGGAAGCTTCAAGGCATCAAACGGTGTCCAGCCTCAGCACATGAGCATGCTGACAACATACAAACTGTTATATGGGAGCTTTCACACACTGTGCTTCAGACAGACTTGTCTCACATCTCCAGCAAGGGAGTCGTTGCTGGGGACCCTGTTGATGTGCACAACCTCCTGGAGATTCTCTCAGCTTTGCTGTCCACAGATGATCAGCTTATAACAACCGGTAAAGACAATGTTACTGTGATTTTGCACATAGTAAGCTCTTGACTCCAATAAGCAATCAGATGTCACTCCAAAATGCTGCAATTTGTGCAGAGGTTCAAGAGCAGTCGCATGGAGATGACTCCTGCGCAGATCACCAGGTCTCACATGCATCTCACAATATGCAGCCCAATGATTCACAAACGCATGCTGACAGCAATGCAGAGGCTGAACATATCTGCTCCCCTGCTCGTAAGCCTTCCCGTAGCAGCCAAGATGCTTTGCATCAGCAATATAGCTTGACTGCAGCCTCAGCGCCATCTCCTGCCTCTGTCAGACCCAAACGTTGGTCTGCATCAACATTCTCTCATCATAAGGCAGCAGAGCATGGTGCAAAGCACAGCAGCCAATGCAGTCAGTGCATGGACAGCACTGCCGGTGCCGCTGACAACTGCAGTGATGCTGCTGATGCCCATGCCAGTGATAATGCCAGTGCTGATGGTGACAGTGACGCCAGTGGTGGCAGTGATGCTGCTTCTCAGCACCAAGAACAGCAACAGCAGGGCAAGCAAGCCTATGTCAATGTTGACAGCCATGCTGCTGAGCATGTGAGGCAGCACCAGCAGCAGGCCAGAAAGCCTGCTGGCAAGGCTGCTGGTGGCAAGCGCAAGCTGCGAGTGAAGAAGCAGGGCAGAAAGGCTCCTCTGGTCATGTCCAAGTGCTATGCAGCAGCAGTGGCTCCAGCACAGCAGGATGGTCCTTGGCAAGCAGACAGCCAAGGCCATTCACAGGAGGACAGGTAAGCAGCCCTGCTTCCATGTGGCATTGTCACACCCAACACAGCATGCGTTGTCATCAAATGTGCCATGGTTGTGTGACAAGGACATTGCCCTTAGCTGTCACAATTACCACCAGACCGGAACCATCGTTGTGCCTGGATGCTGCCTCGCAACAGGCTCTGCCACAGCAGAATCCCAAGTGTCTTGACATACGACAGGTCACACTGCTCAGACAAGATCTCTGCTGTGCCTATCCTGCTGCAAGAGTGCTCTGACTTTGCACTACCTGTGCTAGTGCTGCTGGTGTGACCTGTCAGGCAGACACTATTGCTGGAAGCCAGACAGTGAGGGGTTTCACTTGACTGGAACAGGTCCAGGGGAGGCGGGCACAGCAATGAGGGTACCCAAGTGGGGCCAGGCAGACTTTCCTTGATTGACCCCAGCATGATTGCCAAGCTTGCCCACCTCTATGCCTTGAACAGGGTATGCCTTGCACTGCTGCCCAGCTACTTGTACAGGCTGCAAGCCTACATGCACCTATCTTGCTGTTGCACCTGCCGCTTTGGTTTGTCTACTGTAAGTGTGCTTTTTCAATGGTTTAATTTGTCTACTGTCTACTGCAACAGCGCAGCTGTGTGAAAGCAAAAAATTGCATGAGCACCCAAACACATCTACAAGACCAAACCTGGCGTGCCGTCTTATGCAGTTCTGCCTGCAAAACAAGGCAGTGACAGCCCCCCACAGCTGACTCTAGAGGACCCGTAGCAAGCAATTTGCATAGATGCATTGGACAGAAAGTTATGAGGAGGGCCTGCTGACAAAAAGGCTTCTCTGTTGTGTATGCTTGGCTAACTACATGATCTGCATTTGAACAGGCGCATGTGTAATATGCAAGCCATCATGGAGATGTCCTAGAGGTCAAGCCTGTTAGCCATGTATCATGTTTTGCCAATGCAGTGGCGCAAACGCAACCTCATGAGCAGGTTGCTAAGGCAGGACAGGATATATCTTGAGCAAGCAGCTTCAGCCAGAAATGTCTAGGATGTCAGCGAGACCACCATGAAGCCTGTGATCAGCGTCAACTGTTTCTTTGTCAAATACAGCTAGTAAAGATCTTTTTGATAAATTCTGGGAAACAGCTACAGAAGCGCTTTTCTTCATCTTTTCTTTGTATCTTTTGCTCTGATGGTTACAGGATGACCCCAAGAGCAGCCAACAGAGGCAGAGGTATGAGGCAGCTCGCCATCAGGCAGAGCAGCAGCGAGTGGCGGTCCAAAAGCAGGCCTGGCTGAAGCAGTCCCTAGCAAGGCGCAGGATTGAAGCTGCCCGACAGCACCAGCAGCTGCTGCTCCACTCGCGTGCTCAAGCCTTCCAGTCCAAGGTGGATGCCATCAGGTTGGTCAACCTACAGACCTGGATCTTGCCTGCACTTGCACGCTCCTAAAATGTCTGTCCAATGTAGAAATGCTGTTTACTAGTCCCCAGACATTGTTGAGTTTGTATTTACACTGTTACAGGGGTGTTTTTTCAGAGAAAAGCAGCATTTCTGTGTCCCGAAGAGCTTCTGATCATCATGTGCTTGACAGGCCTGCACAGCATGCAGCCAGGCAATGACCTACGTAACGTTGTCGGGTAACAGCAGCAACTGCAAAAGGCTAGAAGTCATGTGAAGCTGCTGGAAGACTTTCTAGATCAAGTGGCTCTGTTTCATTTGTAGAACCACACTGAGTGTTTGTAAGAACAATGGTTTTGTTAACAGGGGATGCTCGGACCAGCCCACCGTCATATCTGAACTGAGCTTTGCAAGGCTCAGCTGGTTAGGACATTTAGGACTCATCACTGATGATAGGCTGCCTAAAAAGCTTTTGTCCTGCCAAGTTGTAGGCAATAACTGAACCCTGGTGATAGTCACGGAGACTGGCATGGAAGTTGTCCAGTCTGGCTTAGAGCACGTCAACACATGTTGTTGCTGCTACGCTGACTGCCAACATAGGATGGCATACAGTGAGCTACTCAGGACTGCATGTACCTGACCCTAGGGGAAGACACATCTTTGGTGGGACAAATGAATGATGGAATTAACATAATGAATGAATGACTTCACGAATGATTGCATGAATGAACTGCTGCTGTGGCTGATGCCCGAGTCTCAGTGTTGGCCTGATGGTGATGCACAGGTCAGCACAGCATGCAGCTGAAGCAGCAGCTGCTGAGGAATCCCAACGGCTGCGGCGAGCAGCAGCCCAGGAAGTCATGCTGAAGGAGACCTTTCTGGAAGCCGTCGAGGCGGAGAAGGAGCGCCTGCTCCTGGCCAGAGACCAGGCTCTTCAATACCGCCCCTCCTCTTCATCCTCAGCACCTCAGGTGGGGTCACATTCATCACGTAACCCATCATTGTTCTCATTGATGTCTATTCATGTTGTCATTGTCAGCCGAATTCATGCAACAGAACTTTGGTGCTTCCGTAACAGCAGACCCAATGCAAAGCATCTGCACAGCAGCTGCACACCCATTTGCTTTGTGCTTCTGTACATGGTCCCCAGAAACACCATTTGTGTTTGTGTTGCTGCATGCATGTTCATCAAGAGAATGTAGCAGTTGAGCTGCTTTAATGCAGGCAGACAAGTCATCACAGAAGGCTGCATCTGGGTGGATGGGAGTCTTGAGGCAGCATTGTGCAGACCTAGAAGTCGGCCTGGCTCAGGAGCACCAAAACAGAGTCCAGCAGGAGAGGGAGAAGGTAGGCTGCTATGTCTGTTCTGACAACACCGCGGCCGTTGTGCACCAGCGATCACCATGCACTGTTTGCATCAGATGCCTGCAACAATTTGTGAAAGCAGACGTATGGTGCAAGGGCTGCAAGTGCGAGAGGTATTGTGCTTCTTACACATCAGCACAGGCCTTCAGGTCTGCAACTGTACATTTACTTGGCTGCAGTTTGCCCAGGAGTTGATGCGGGCTCACTTTCACGAAAGGCTGTGGCCTGAGAGCTTGAGAAACTCACATGCCGTGTCGCTGCTTTGTTTTGACAAGTACAACTAATCTGCTGTCTTAGGATTGTGGCTTGACAAGATCACACTGGAGAAGCAATGCTCCCATGAATTCATTCTCTTTCGGCCCAAGCCTTACAGTCACTGCCAGCCAGCTGTGCCTCATCACCCAATCTGTTTCGAGAGCACAGATGCTAGACACAGAAGCAAGCGGAGCTGTTGTGACTAACATGTATGGTTGGTGTTCAGGCTCTTCTGCAGCAAGCCTTCAGACAAGATGCAAAGAGGCGAGAATGTGAGCAGCATGAAGCTCGCCTTTTGTGCGTAGCAGCTTTGGATGATGCTGCCTTATTTCGCAGCACTCACTCTGCCAAACAGCACCAAACACTGAAGTCTCAATTGAGACAGAGCATTCGGTTGGCTGCATGCTGAGCCGTGTTGAGCACTGCCTGCTGAAAGCCACGAGAGTGTTGTCCCTCAACTTGACTGCTTCACAACATTGTCTTGCAATACATTGCCTCACGGCATTCAATTGCCTGGCATCAGACTTGTAACAATTGGCACAGCCGTCATGTACAGCAGTTGCATTTCGCCTGTTGATATTGCTTGATAGAGCAGACTTTACCATGTTGATAACTGGTCTCTGCTTACATGTCAGGTAGTGAAATGTACATGAAATCGTATGAACATCCATGCGCAAAGACAGGTTCAGTAACATCAACACAACCATAAGCAGCTGAATACGCTTTGCTGTGTACAGGCATACGCTGCATGTCAAGCTTCTTGTCATTAGTATACACATGTGTCACAGCTGCATGGCACAGCCCCAACACACCTCCGTGTTGTAGGTAGTGCGCTAAGAAGGTCATCCTGCAAACTAAAGCATGAAGTCATACACAGAATCACCATCACAACTGTGAAAATTGATGGTCATTGTCACCACCATGCTAACACACCTGTCACTCAACTTTCAGAAGAGCAAGAAATGCACTCTTGCACAAAGACTGACTTTCCCAGGGTTCGATTGATCAAATGCCATGCGTCACTCATCATCGACAAGAGCCAAAGCATGCACTCCTCCCAAGGATATTGACTGAACATTACTGAGCCCCTCCACTTGAGCTGGCTGATCAGACCCAAGGCCAGTCCAAGAAGTTGGGGGTGGCTCTGGGATTGCATGCTTAGCACATCGAAAGCCTGAATGCTGCTCACGCAGGGCCTTGGCATGATCCTGCGACACGTGATTTGATGTCATGATGGCAAATGCAGAACTCTTCCTTTGCAGTCCATGACATAGCTGCAACAGGCATTATCGCGCAAGCCTGTATCTGTTTTGAAAAGCAGACACCAGGTGAATTGAGGTATACAAGAGTGTGCATGCAAACAACAGGGCAAGGAATTAAACAACAGGCAAGGGATTGACGGGGCAAGCAAAAAAGCAGCCAAACAGATGTTGACCCAGCGTTGCATTGAGCCAGCGTACGAAGGCAAAATTCTTGCAATTAAGCACTATGAGACCCTCTGCAAGCAGGCAGCAAGCAAAACTGACCTGACTGATGACTTTGCCCCACATCCAAAGCTGGCCATCCCTCGAGACAGCAGCAGAGGAATGCAGGCCAGCAGACACCGAGCGCACCCCCTGGGGCAATCTCAGTACCTCCTCTGGGGTACCCCAAGCCGCCCCCATTTGCTTACTGCCATCCGCACTTAGCCACCTACAACAACCGTGGCTGTTCATCTGCCATCCATGTCTGTGTCAGATAAATGTCTGGCAAGTAGCTTGGCTTGCAACAGAGCTTGAGCTGGGAAGTCCTCACTGCTATCTGGACTGTGCTGAACAAGCTATCGACATAGAAGCAACAAGCTCTTCTTTGCAAAAGCTGTACATTCTTGTTACACAAGCAGCTCAGAATTACAGCACAGATTAATTGCATGCATACATGCGTGCTTATATACTTGTTACTGGTCATGACACACCTGCCTAGAGCCCATACACGTTCCCCATCAGTCATGAGGGCATGTGACTGGCCAGCTGCAATGCTGATGATAGGAGGTAGTCCCATAATCTCTGCCACCATAGGGCCGCCCCGTTGCCTTTCGCCTGTGGGCTGACCTATTTTACCCCACACCACCAGTTTGCCCTTTGCTGTCAAGGCCATGCAGAAGGTGCCGCCAGCCTGTAGGGCTATTACCCCACCATTCTCTTGTAGCACCTATACATCACATAAATTGGCTTCAGAGAAGGACATGCATACGTGTCAAGACTTCTTGGTGTATGTACCAACATGGGAACTTTGAAGGCCAAGGTGCCAAAGAACAAGCTACCATTTCTTCAACAGCCATGCTTGTTATGACACTCTCCAACAACAAGATGCTGGGACAGAACACCTGCCGGCCAGGAATGTTGTATGTTCCTCACTCCCCTTCCATTACAGTTCAGGTGCAGTCGACAGTAGAAGCCACCATTGAAGACACCATCCCATCACCTTTTCTATATATGTATATTTTCTGACTGGCATCTGGATGAATCCTGCTGTACGGTTGAATGGGACCTTGTACTATTCAGAGTGTTCAACTTTCACAATCCAGCATGATGACTTGAGCCAAAGGAATCAAAGTGCATATGAGGCTGACCTGAGCAAGCTGGCCTTCAACTTTCTGGGCAGAGGTGACCCAGCTGGAGTGCCTGAAGCCTAGCTCCCCATTGAAGCCGCCCCCAAAGGACCAGATCTCCCCACTGGCTGTTGCCAACATGCTGAAGTACCTGGAAGCTGCCACCGCCCTCACCACCTCGCCTTCGATCCCTGCATCAATACATCATGTCTCATCCAGATCAAGTAATGGTGATGAGTATGCACACCAAAGATGATTATGACAACCAATGACGGTTAGATTAACAACCTGTGCCAGTGCCAGTTGTGGAAGTGTAAGACAGGGTGCAAGAACAAGTGTAAGTGTAAGTTAGGTGTAGGTGTAAGAATGGGCTGTGTGAGATCAAGTGTAAGTGCCAGGCGTGTCTTGCTTCTCAAGCCTGCAACTTGTTCAAGAGGCAGATGGTAATAACATCTTGAACTTGTCATGCCTTGTTGTGCTAGCATGCTGAAGAGTGTAGAGGCTTCATGTGCCCTCTCCACCTGCCCTTCAATCTTCACATGCAATATACAGCTCGTTTGTCATTGGCCGCAATGTCAGCATTTAATCTGAGGCCCGTGCTGTTGCACAAGCGAACATATCACACGGCCTCAATCAGCCTTAGGCAGTTTTTTCTCTTGTTGCACAGCAGTGGACTCACCAAGACATGAGCATAAGGTAATCCAGTGCATGGTGGGGCTTGGCATGGTGCACAAGGCACTTGGGCACAGTTTCCAGAGGCAGCATTCACCTGCTTGTCTTTCCTGGTCATGCTGTGCAACTAACTCATGAAGGTCTCTGCCAATGCGAGTGGGGGTATGGGACTGGCCAGGGAGAAGACCGGTGGGGCCAAACACGGCAGCATCCCACACCGGCTTGGATTGGCTTTTCCCACCCAAGCTGAAATCATGTGAGCTGGAGCTGGAAGCCGACTGATGTGATCTGGCCCGCTCTTGTTTGCTCAACTCAAATAACCTGAGAGCATGGTAACAGTCTGAAGGTCGTTCCATCAAGTCCAGGATGGCACTCAGAAGAAGACATGATGACCGTGGACATGACAATGAATAGTACAGAACACAAGCCAAGACATGTTGATCCAAGGCTGAACCTCAGCAAAAACGGACAGGAAGAGTTGATGTCTGACTATACAGAATGTCACTAGCATACTGCAAGAGTCTGCAGGAAGACAAAGGACAGTCTCATTCATACAGAAAAACCGGACTCCTGCAACCATGTAGATTACCTTCAAATGCCTGTCCTTCAGCTTTTGACAAGCATATGTTTTTGAAATTCGTCAGTCAATGTGAGCAATTGCATGCTGAAGATGTACCTGCTGGCCTCTTCAACTTCAGCCTGTCTTGCACCACGGTCAATGAAAGGTTTCAATGCCTGCCCACTGAACCACGCAGAGTGCTGGGACTTCTGACTGGCATAGTGTTCACTGCTATTGCCATGGCCATCCATGCCAACTGAATTGCTGCTGAGATTTGTAGCAATGCGGCCAATGTTTGCCCCAATGTCCCATTCCTCACGTCTCTGCTTTGCTAGAACAGCAATGCTTGTGCCATAGCCCCTCTTTGTTTTCACCACAGCTGAATACTGCGCCCTTATTGTCTAAGAAGAGGGTGTGCTGCGACCCTAAAGCTGCTGATGTGATTTCACCCCGTCCAATAAGAGCTTCTACCCTGCAGCAAAAGGGCTTGCAATATTGCCAATTATGGCTGTGTTTGAAGTTTTGCTTGTGCGCACCTTGAATGTTGCTGCTTGATGTTGGGCAGACAAAAGGCGAGAAGGCTCAGGTGGTGATACATATGTGCAGCACAATCCTCTATTGCTCTCACCGCGTTGGCTCTGAATAGTTTTCTGAACTGCCATGACCCAGCTTCCCAGCTTTGCCACAACCCCAGGTACAAACCTCGCCTGTCTTTAGTATAGCAGCTGAGTGGACTTTGCCAGCTAATACTGATTGCACACCAGCTGACTCGAGACTGTGCAGCACCACGGGCTCTACACACACTGGCTTATTCTCGACACCACACTGGCCTTCTGCATTTCGGCCCCTGCATTTATCAGGCACACCAGTTTGCGAAACAACCTCAATAACAGCGAGTAGGAGCACGAAGGGCAGCAGTGAAAGGACACACCAAGCGAGAACTGAAAGCTTTTTATCCGCAACGGCTTCAAATTTCGTTTGTTTCGGCACACTTTGGAAGAACTTCCTTAGCATTACTGCCGAAGTCCGCTATTAGGTTCTCAACAGCCTCACTGGCACCAAGCTCAGAGGACCATTGTCAACTTCACATCAACTTTGTACTCAGAGGTTGTCAATTCAGGCGCTCCGACAGTGTTGCGAACGCAAGTTGCATGATCGTTTTCTGCAAATGGGCAGAACTCTTGGCGAAACCGTTTTCAAATTCATTCATTCAGTCTTTTCATTAGCAACACCAACCACAATTTCCAAACTTAATGCTTGCAAGTAAGGCCATTTCAGGATTTGGAGACCTTTGCGCGAGCAAAAGGGTTGCCAGATTGTGCTTGTGGAGCTTTGCGTTTTCCTGGATTTCTGGACAATAAATCTGTGCTAGCATTGGTTTGGGGCATAGTGTTTGCTGATGAGAGTAGGGGCTTCCTGCATGTAAAAAGAAGTCATCTTTATTTGCTAATGTGGTTGCAAATCTGAACAGTGCACAGCAGTCATCAAGGGCAAATTTGTATGGTATCTTGAAGCATTTGCAATATGGAAATGAGGCCACACAGCACAAACCTGCATACTCTGCAGGAATACCAGCGTGTGGTAGAAGCTGTGCTACAGTTGCCATATAGCCAGTGCAGTAGCTACACAACCTGATATATTAAAACGCAGGAGACAGTGCGAAGGCCAAAACCAGGGTCACATACCTGGAAGCAGGGCCAGTTGCTGTTGATGTACCAGCCTGCACAGCAACTGGGCTTTGAGGTGCATTTTCCTGTGGTTGGGAGGGACTGGAGCTAGAAGGGTCACCCTGCACCTCTGGAGGTTCCACTATTGCAGCTGGCTCTGGGCTCATAGCCTGCGAGGGTGCATATGCCATCATATACCAGCAACTCTTTTTCATGTTCCGTGCTTCTACAGCAACCATCCGCTTCCTCATTTGTCTGTGCAGTCATGCAGTCAAGGACGAGTAAAGCATATACAAATTGGATGGATGGAAGCAAGCGGGAACCCAAATATGGTGTCTGACACCCAGCACATGTCCAAAGACATGCAGAGCCAGTGATTGGCATTGACATTGCCTGCACTCCAGCTGAACAGAATCATGCAGTGACTCCATGACTCTTCACTCATACCTGGTCAGCCTCTGCTGCCTCCAGCTCAAGTCTTGTCTGGAGGAACAGGGCTATCCTGTCAGCCAGGGCAGTCTGGCGGTTGTGATTGGCCAGCTTGATGGCTCCCTCCAAGGATCTCACTTGCGACAGCTGACAAGCGGCCTCCAAAGCCTGCTGTAACCTGTCGCCTCTCACAGCAGCATTGAACAGCTTCAGCAGGCATCTGTCCAAGGCAACTTCACTGGCAGCCACACTCTGCTCTGCATCGCTGCTGCTCTCTCCTGCCTCAGTCTGCAGACACAAGAGGTTTCACCCTCTCAGCAGCAATAAAGCAGGCAGTGGTTCAAGGCCCTGTCACTGGCAGCTACGCCATGCTCTGCAGCACTGCTGGCAGCCACTCTCTGCACTGCACACATGCTGTTCCTCCTGCTTCAGACTGCATGCACTCCAGTAACAGCATGGCATGCCAAAGAGACACCTTGTTCCTTGCTTGTGTTTGACACAACATAAGCCAAGCTGTGGTCCTGCAAGCATGGACAGGCACTGGTCCAATGCTGCATTGGTGGCTGCCAGGCCCTGCTGCGTACCACTGCTACTTCCTCCCTAGCGTGCCACCTCCAAAAAGGTGCCCGTGATGCATCCTGTGTGGCGTGCGTCACAAGGTACCAGCAAGGGCTGTTTCAGTAGGAGCATGTTGCACCACAAGATGCGACAAGGACAACAGTGTTGCAAGCTGTGACATGTCGACATATGTGGAAGCTCACCAACTCGGCCAGATGGAGACGGCAATGGTTGAGCTGCAGGTTGCCCTTCAGCAGATCTGCTTCCAGCTGTGCCAAGGAAGCATCAGCGGCCAAAACTGGTACTTGCAGTGCCACGTTGGTCAGCACAGGGCGAGGTGCAACCTGCAACAACATGTTGCTGCAACAGTGGTCTGTCCATGTCAGATGAATCTCGGGTTGCACTACAGAGCACACTGGCAGGTGCCTGTGTCCTAAGCACGGCAGCAATGAGCATGTAGACAGGCAAAAGGTGCACATCTCAAGACTCAGAGGAGTTGGCAGATCCATACAGCAAACATGGCTGCCAGCATGATTGGGCTGTAGCTGCGCAGGTGCATCTGTACACCTTACAAGACGACATGTTGTTGATGGTGCTGTGCAGACGCCCTTCATGCGCAAATTAGGACACTGCAACCAAGGAGCAATGGCTGCGTGCAGCACTGACCTGTGGTATGGGTTGAGCGGCGGTGCAGACTATGCAGGTCAGCTGAGTCATGGTCAGACTGACAGGCCAGTACACCTCACTGTTCTTGCGCTGCTGTGCTGAGACAAAGACTGGCACCCAGCAGCCGCCGTACTCTTGAGTGCGCAATCTGAGCACGCCCTATACAATGTGCATATGTGCACAAGCATAAGGAGAAGCTCTTTCTGGCTTTGGTGCAAAGGCAAGCCCACAGGCTGACAAGCGACCCTTGAAGTGTAGTTGCAACATGGCAGTGCTGTCGGCTGACCTAATTGAAGCACACAGTGGCAGCACACATGCTACATGTTTGCCCTGGCAGCACAGCCCTGTTCGGCACAACTTGATGCTTGAGCACAAAATTGTTTACTCAACACATGTGTATTGCTGTCAATACATGGTTGACAGGGCATCAATGCATGGCACGTATGCATACTTCCCAGGTCATCCATGTAAAAACGCTAGAATGCAGCGTCAAACAAGCAAGGCTGCAGCTGTCTTGCTGGCACTCCTTGTGGAAGATAATGAGCTGGCCCACGCCAGGTCACTTCTTGCGATTCATAATGACATGACAAAAGCCCATGCAGTACGCAGCACGAGACAGGTTCCACTGAAGTCATTTTCACTATGGGTCTGGTGCCCAAGATTGACGGGTCACTGTGAGTTGCAAGCAGCAGCTCAGTGCGCTGCTGTCACATGGCCTCTGCATCAGCCACTGGTCAAGTGTCTGGAGTGTGTGCAGTGATCACCTCAGAGTCGTATGAGGCTAGGAGAGTCTCCTCAGAGAAGCCCAGCCAGGCTAATGTTGCGCCTGGACTGATAGGCAGGCTTGCACTGTGCACCTGCATTGAAGCATAGGCAGTGACCCAATATGCTGATGAGAAGCTACACATCTTGCCTGGTCTGCAAGTACTGCGGCCTGGTTCAATGCAGATTGTGCATCTGCAACAAGTTGTAGTCAGTGGTCCAAGCTGACAGACAACGGTGTGATTGCCTTGCTTTTCTGCATCATCCAGTGCAGATCACAACCAGTCTGCTGCCTGTCATGCTGCCTTGCAACAGACAGGCAGTATGCTATGCAGAAGTATTGTCAATATCTGTCAGAAGGAGGAGCAACCCCTTGAGCATGAGATTAAAGAGCATGCATTGCTGTGTTGTGTCATTAGGCAAGCAGGCTTGCTCTCAGAGCCTAAATGAATGAGAAAGTTGGGCTGCCGTCACAGCTAAACCACCAATCATAGCTGTTGTACATGTCAAGCTCTTCTTGCCCGTCTGAGACCCTGCCTGTTCACAAAACGTGCTGTCTGTCCCAGCCTGATCAACGCCTTGCTAATGCAGATAGTCACAAGGCGTCACTGCTCAGACAGAAAGGACAGCGCAATCTTGCCTGTTGTTGCTGGCTAATATCATAGACAGCGTACTGCAGGCTTTGATCATCAGCGCTAGCAGGAAGGCTGCCATGCCACACCGCGGCAAGAAGGTGTCCCTGAGCAGCCAGGGCCACAGCAGGGCCATGCAGAGTCATCACAAAGCTCTGAAGCCCTACACGGCATTGCAAGGCCAATTATCCGACACATCTGACACGATATGATAACGCTGATCAATTGGGCCATGTTGACCCAACATGTTTCAATGAGGCAGTGGTAGAGGTCACTTTGGAACTTTGTGCAGCCTTGGACATCACATTAAAAACAATGTGACCAAGAGCAAGTACTTAGCTCATTGCACATCAAACATGAAGCTCAAATGTCGAAGTTCCTGGTCATTCAAGCAGTTGCTGCTGTTACAAACAGATTGCAGAGGTCAGCAGGTTTCACATGCTGGAGGGACTGCACAATCATCCTTGTGAACCAGCAATGCACAGGCCCTGCCTGTCTAATGGTTTCAAGGAGACCTAACACTACAATGTGCTATCATCCTAATTCATGCGTTCATCGTTGCAGATAAGTCATGTGTTTTGCAGAAAGTAGCCATCAGTGATGCAGTACCTGCTGGTGAGAAGATTCTGAGCATGTGCTGGGAGGTGGCCACAGCTGAGAAACTGTGGCCAGCAGTGACAGCTGTGGCCTCCTCCCCTGGTGGGAGGCTGACCTGCCAGTCACTGTTGGCAGCCCAGCTGTCAAAGGGCCGGTACATGATGGTGCTGGGGGCATCCTTGCTGGATTTGCTGCCATATATCACACCCTGT
>JAABUP010006457.1_pt1 | contig 16650 bp, 20 predicted proteins | sample 5559201 | NCBI WGS metagenome assembly JAABUP01 (sample SAMN10711887, study PRJNA513373) | rock metagenome | isolation source: Antarctica rocks | place: Antarctica
TCCGCGTGGTATAGCACGACCTCAGATGGTGGTTGCTGGTGGATATCCTCTCCTCCGTCGTTGGCTTCGGCTTCTTTCTCGCAGTTTTCTTCTTCGGTTCTTTGGCTTCTCGTCCTGGACATTGCCATCGATCCCTAGCTATATCTATCCGTCCGTCCGTCCGTTCATGCGTAGCAGCACCCCCATCCACTCCATCAATATATCAGTATATCAAACATCGACTCATGAAACCGTCGTCTTGGCGCTGCCTTACAGATCGGACATAGAAGCCCCTTCTCTCTCCTCTCCCCCCACTCTGTCTCACACACCCTTCCCCTTAGCCAACACACCCGCAGCAACGACATATGCCGACATATACCTACCCAACGGTACGACAGTGAGTGCGAAGGGCGTAAGCTGAGGGAGTTGTAATGCTCCGTGCAAGAATCGCGTCAGCGGAGAACTGACGCGAAGAAAGAAGGGGAGGGGAGGGGCAAGAGTGGGAGGGTGGGGGGAGGCGTATGTCTGTCAATCATTATCAGCAGTAACAGCAGTAACAGCATAACAGCAGCAGCAGCAGCAGCACGAGGACCAATCAGCAGGACCAATCAGCAAGACCAATCAGCAGGACCAATCACAGCACCATTCAGCAGGACCAAATCCTACCACCACCACCACCACCACCAGCTCCTCCCCCTCCTCCTCCTCCTCCAACCTCACACCAACCCACGTCCAGAAAGTAACCCATATCTTCCGTTCCGCGTGAACCACCTCGCAAAACCCACTTGTCCATATCCTCGAGCGTGGGTGTCTTCGCCCTTTGGTAGCTGATCCGCCCAGGATAATGAATGGCAAGGGGAACTGAGAATGAAAGTAGACTAAGGACGAGAAGAACGATGAGGTAAACGGAGGGGATAGGAGGCGTGGAGGATTCGGCACTGTGATATGATTCGTCAGAGGTGATGCTTTTGGTCCTTGTGCAGGCATGTAGGTAAGTAAGCCATGCTCGCTGTGTATGGTAGTTGTGCCTTCGCGGCGTCCGATGATCCTAGGGAGAGGAGGAGAATACGTCCTGGTCTCAGTACGCAACAGTATCGCCATTGCATCCTATAACCTGGTGTAGTTCGGTGAATGTATCCGACAGATTTGCGTTAGATGTGATTGAAGACGGATCGATTGACAAGCTTTGGCTTATAATCTTGGACCGAAACAAGGTAGATTACAAGTATCCGGTAACTTTCCTACATGAAAAAAGGAAATCGCGCCTTCGCCAAGGAGGAAGTACTGTAAAACACTCCGCTCAGGACATGGCGCTGCAACAAGCCACCGAAAATCCTATGTGCATGTCCAACCCCTCGTATTTATGGTCAACTTCTTCTTAGACAGTGGCGCGATCTGTCTTTCCTCTCTTCTCCATACCCGCTACCGACCACGGGAAGTGTGCGACTGGAATGACGAAGAAGCTGTGACGCAATTTGGTCAGCGAATCGTTCTAGAAACCCGGAGATGACACATGTAAAAAATCAAGACATACCTGTTACTGTCGTCTGCAATACCTGCCAAGGCGTTGTACCACGCCGCGAAAGCAGCCAAGAGACCGAAAAACCCGCCAGCCTTGATGATCGGTGGGTTCGGCATGCCAGCCTTGTCGCGGTGGAGGTATCCGATACCAAGCAGTAAGAAAGCAAGATCCAGGGTGAAGAAGAGAATGAAGAATGCAACAGTTGAGCGAAGCGTGCAGATGAGAAGGACAGTCGTGAAGATGAACCAACCCTTGAAAGGTTGTTAGTCTGCGCATTCTAAAGGGATAGGGAAAGGGAGCGAACCATCAAGTAGAAGCCGAAGGAGTCGAGAAAAGCAGGTGCGCCACCCGACTTCTCAAGTGTCGAGGCGATCTGGAATCCGCCGGGTGTCAAAACGATGGCGAAGGAGAGCCAGAAACCACCGTAAGATGAAAGAGCAGTGGCACCGAAAGTGTTTCCAACGGCCATTTCCCTACACTCAGATCTTAACATTGGTTTCATCGTGACGTGTTGCATTGTACATACCACATTCCGGCAAGCAATTGAACCAATCCACCATATCCAAACGCAAGAGCCACGACGATATTCGGTTCGGCCACTCCTCTTGTTCGCATATTGACCAAGCTCAGCACAAATGTCGTAAGCGCGAAAGCACTCAACCCCAATGGCGCCGGATTGGCAAGCTTGCGACCCTTCACCGGCCGGTAGGTACCAGGTTGAAATTCACCACCAAAGGCGGGCAAGCGCTCACCACCACTGGCGGTATTGACATGAGCGAGCGGACCGTACCCAAAGCGAGCGGCCGCGCGAGCTGTGCTCTGCTCTTCATGGCTCATGTTATTGGTGAGGTGATTGCCGTTGGTAGCGTCATATTCTTTGTTACCGCCGTCCAGACGGTCGGCAGCGACGGCAGCATTTTGATGTTGGGCTGTCGTCGACATTATGATGTTTGTAGTATGACAAGTATGTAACAAGAAATCGAACTGGATGACGGCTCTTGAACAATACCAGGACTGAACGGAAGAGGAACAAACACGGGAGATGTAAGAATTGGGGCAGAAGCAGGAATATATGGGGCGGCACTGATGGTGTGGGGAATGCCGTGGAGGGAAGTATGTGGAGCTGGACTAGTGGAGATTACTTTACATTTTTTGATCTTTCCCAGCGGGTCAATTAATAATGGTCCTCGGGCTTCTTCCGGTGGACCGATTTTAGCTACGGAAAACTCCTGAGCATGCATGTATTGATTCACAACTCTGGCCCCAGTATCATTGCTCGATATTAATATTGTAGGTCAGCATCAATGTTTTAGAATTGTCATGCCAACTAAAGTATGATGTATCATTCAGCGCAAAGGAAGATATTGATATCGAGATGCGAAGCGACCGATAGCAGTGTCACTCCCTGTCCCGGGGATTGCAGCACTCCGATGTAGGGTATGTACAAGCATCATCCACCACCGACAAGGATTCGTCGCATACGCATGCACGGACGTCATTCCTACCAATCATCGTCATCATTACCCACCTTCGACCACATCTGGAGGGTCTCGATTCGTGCTTCGGCGGAAAGGGAGCATGCATCAGCCCGGTCAGGTTCCATCGCGTTTAACGCTAGGTTGGAGTTTCCGGGTCTCCGAATTATCACATGTACGGACTACTGTTCATTCGAAACAGAGGAGAGCCGATTCAAGCAGGGGTTGATCATGCTTTCGATTGTACTTGAACCAATGACGTTAACCCTCGGATGTCGAATGTCTCCGCTTCCGCTTGAGGTTGCAATTTCCAAGCTGAAATGCAAGCTTGACGGAGGAGTTACCACAACCGACGCTGAGTTTGCGGGAACCCTACATGTCGCGACTGTACCGCACAACAGCTTTCCACTGCAGAGGAACACCGCAGCAATTTCGCGCTCCGGCAATATTTCAACACCCACAGTGCTATCACGCCGCAAGCAGGCAGGTAGGACGGTATTAAGAGTGTACACGAGGCTATCTGCCACGGCTTCCTTCCTCCAAACCTGACGGATTAGATGAACGACAACAACATGAAGACGACGAACAGCCTCTGGCCTCGTGGACGGCAGAGTCCCGTACTTGTATGTCCATGCAGAAACCCTTCCGCCACTGCACGTCAAAAGTACCCTCTCGTCCTCCCCGAGCCGCCAATCCCGCCATCACGGAACGCTCGTCGATAGGTGGCGCTTACGGCCTGCATGGACCTGGCATCTGGAATTCCCACATGGCCGGAACTCAATCTTTCTCTCTCTCCCACTCGCCGGAATAACATGTGACGAACGCATTTGAACTCTTTTCGTGTTATTGACCGTCACGCTCTCAAGGCGAAAAGTCTGTCTGTTGGGTCCGGCACACGCGGAGCGGAAAGTCTGCCACTTCAATCTTGGCCTGTGATTTTATTTTTCCCTGGAAAGTTGCTCACCTCAGACTTTGCTTTCGCGAAGAAGGAAGACATACTCGACCATCTCCCGAACTTCTTCGCATCAGTGATGAACAGCAACTACGGTACTAAACCATCGACCACGTCCACAACCACGGTGTCCCGATCTCTCGACCCTACAACCGAAAAGGACCTCTACGTTCACCTTGGCTCACTCCGACCAGCCTGGTCATCCAGACCTCCTCCGCCGCTCCCTCCCCTACCCTACCCTACCCTACCCTCCGCTCTCCTCTCTTCCGCCCCTCCATCATTCTCCAACCCACCTAAACCAGCGAACACTCCCTTCCCTATCTCATCATCCCAACACACGTACCTTCCCCCTTGCTCTCTAGCGGTGCTGTGCAGCGGCCACACAAACGAGGAGCGTAGAGCTGAGACCATGCAAGGTTTCTAGGAGGGCGGTATGAGACTATGGAGGCCAGGCGTGTCGGGATAGCCAGGGATAAGTTGAGGTGAGGTAGAGGACGGAGTTTGGGTGGGAGGGCGCTGGGATGAGTGGCGATGGGGAAGAGGGTCGGGCTTTAGAATGGTCGTCGTGAGGGGTTTGATGAATTGATCGGTGGCTTGCCGAATTGGTAATGGTATCTAGTGAGGGCTTTGATATCTTCGACAATTGATGATAGCGATCGGATGAAAACGATGATGTAATATGGTGGACGGTCACGATAGTATACAAAAACAGTCGCTATGATACATGACATAAAACGAGATGAAAGCAGTTGCGAATACGGAATACCTCCTTGGCAATTCCCCAACCGCACCGACTTAGAAATCTAAACCTAGCAAAATGCCTTGCGGCGCATGTCTTTCGTGTAACAGGAAAAAGCCTCGCTCCAAGCGCCGATAGCATACATGAATAGGAGATCGGTCAGAGCACGTGGTAGTACAAAGGGGTGAACAGAGAGGAACGGCTGAGAAGAAGAAGCTGTGGCTTGGCAGTGAGGCATTATCACCGCCCCTATATGCCTCAGCTAACCACCAACGAGAAGGTCCAACTATCCTCTGACCGGTCAGGGAAATATAAGACGACGAGACACTACCGCCATTTGGAAGAGTCCTGCTCTTTCCGTCGCCGCTCGTCGTATTTGGGGCCGCCGCCATTGATCACCACGACCTTTTCTTTCGTCGAGGAGCTCTTATGCGAAGAACCGTGTGAGGGATCTAGCCATCAACGGTCAGCTTGTTCGTAGAGCATGGTCAATCTGGGACTTATGGCGTACCTCTGGGTTCGCGGGGCATGTAGTAGTTTCCTTCCCTGCTGCTGTCCCTGCTTGAGCCTGAAGAGCTGGCGTAGGTCTTGGAAGGCATCGTGATCAAGATACTGTATTCTGCCCACGTTGGAGATTTGTGATGACTTGAGAGTGTCTTGTCACTTGCTGCGTACGTGTAGTAGGCCGTACGTGTAGTAGGATGCGGATGGACCGGGAGTCAAACGGCTGGTAGAAGTGCTCGGGAAGGGTGCGACTTCAATGATATCGAGGATAACTCTGCCGTACGGGGTGTTCGGTATCAAAGCTTAGACGATAGGACAGTATGGCAGTGGTTGTGTAGCGGAGGACAGTATGAAAGCTAAAGATAAAGAAGAGGGAGGAATTAGAAGATGGCTACATCTTAAGTACATAGAGTCGGCAAGGGTATGAGCCATATTCTTCAGATACAGCTGCCTGGGGCGCAGCTTCGCTGAGGAAAAGGCACCAAGCAGCAGCCCCGGTATGAGAAAGCGTAAGGCAACAAGTGACTACATGGCTCGTATGACTCAGACAACAGTAAAGAAAGATACAAAGTACTGGAGCTGAAGAGTCATGGTTAGCGAATCTGGGGGCCAGTGGACGAAACAGGTCGAACGCAAATTGCGGACGCGTAAGAAAGATGTAGGAGACGTAGAAGAAATGAGCTTCTCTCGCTGGCAGAAAAGAAATGTCTGCCCGTCTTATTGTTCAATGGATGATGGAAAAGCGGTGAGAAGGCGTTCCTGCAGCCTCGCCAGGGACGATTACACCGCCCGAGGTTGACAGCCCTTGAGCCTTTTTTAGGCGCTCGTGCGATGAGGAACGTGTTACGATTGCCTGACTCCACCAATTCTTGATCGCCTTTAGACTGTCAGGTACGGTCGAGCCGATCTAAAATCATGCACAGCCGTCGTCGGTTGAGACAAGGTACAAATACAAGTTGGGGGCTGTCTTTTCGGCGGTGTCGTTTGGGGAGTCAGCCGCAGGCTACCATATGAAGTGGGACGTCATCGATAAGCGCAAGCAACATAGCTGTCAAATGTAAGTTTACCTTACGGGCTTGAAGATTGAAGGCTGTTACAATGGCAAATCGTTCATCCAACGTCCGATGCTGAAGATTTGATCCTTTAATAGATTAATTGCATGACTGTTTCTCAGAACTACCTAAAGTGATGAAACAAACAATGGCTGCCTCCGCTTTGCGCTTCTCAAGAGGGCTGACACCGGGTATCTAAACTTAGAACGCCATGAAGAACGCTAATCGCTATGCAAGACTCTTCTAAGCCCGGCTTAAAGCCACGAGCCGAGGTCTGTGAACACTACAAGAGACTCAAGGAGACAGACATAAGCTTCGACGAAAGGAGATGGTGAGCTTGAACCTGGCGACGAATGGGAAAAGTGTAGAGGGTCGGTGGAAGAAACCAAGGATATCTATCGAGTAACGTAGACGCCTAGAAAGATGAAGTCGCTTGAAATCAAAAGGAGACAAAACGCCCAATGACTTGCAATGTGCCGCAAGTCACTCGAATCTCGAAAACACAGCGGAGAGGAAGCACATATAGAGAAAGCTTTTGAGAAACACCAAAGAAATACGACTAACCAGAAAGGAAATCGAGAGGCTCTAGATGGAAGAAAGAGAAGGGAAGTAAGGGGAACGAGGCAAGGAGACCGCCATCCGGCTATCATCGACCTACCTCACCTACAACCTCCTGTCCCAACCTCAACAGCAAGAAAACAACGCAAACAACGCAGAAAACAAAGCAAACACAAACACCGCTCGAGTTGTGTCGAGTGCTTATCCCCCTCGCCCACCAGGTCCTTTTCCCGCGGCTTCAATTTGATCCCTCCTCCTCGCCCACCAGGTCCTTTTCCCGCGGCTTCAGTTTGATCCCTCCTCCTCGCCCACCAGGTCCTTTTCCTGCGGCTTTAGTTTGATCCCTCCTCCTCGCCCACCAGGTCCTTTTCCTGCAGCTTTAGTTTGATCCCTCCTCCTTGCCCATCAAGCTCTGTTCCTGCGGCTTTGTTGTGTACACCTTCCTTGCGTACTCTTCCGATTTTGATTGTTTCTGTTCATTCTTAAACATGACCTTGTCTCCTGTTAGCTTCTCGATCGGAGGACCTAGCCGTCCGGTCTGCCCTTCCAGGAACAGAGAAGCTATGGCCTCCTCGACTACTCCATCCGTTCATGCTCCGCCGAACGCCCAGGGTCTTCTGAGTGGTCTGTGTGGATTGGATTTGCGCTGTGCTTGTGGTGTGGAACGTCGCAGCAGGACGGATATCGGAATCTGGAAACACAGTCTCTGTATGGTCCTTTTTGAACTTGTCGACTCTCGATACTTTTCCGTCGTTTGCTTCTGCCTCTTCGAGGAGGCTTTCGACTGTTGGAGGCGAGCTTGAAAGAAATAGGTATTGCTTGCTTTTGTGGCTGTTTTCTTGTCCGACATGTTGAGGTCGAGTCGATATAGGAGATGACCTCAAGCGATGCTCTGCGAGCGATGGAGGTATAGGTAGCATTGGCTCTCTTGGTCGCCAAAAAGGCTGCGTTTGATCTGGTACCTTGGACGAGATCGCTTTAGGTGGTTGCGCTGATGCGAATCGAGGAGCCTCCTCACAGCAGGGTTCTTCAGGGAATTGAGTGATTGTGTTCGGTGGAGATGCTGGCATTAAAGAATTTCTTCTAGGAGCTTGGTCGCTTTTTGCAGTTCTGGCGAAGAAGCTAAATAGACTGCCTTGGCCCTCTCTGGGCTGGCTCAACTTTATGCTGCGCTCGTGACTAGTCGATGAGACGCTTCTCTTATTGCCAGCTTGAGACTGGACTGACAACCTATGACTTCGAAGTATGTCTCCTCCAGCCTTCGTGCGATTCCCTGGTTCTTGATGAGCTAGGTCTTGGAGATGAGATCCGGCACTGACGAAGTCGGTATGAAGTGTAGTGGAGGATACGGAGAACGTTGCCGCATCTTGCATGGTGACTGAAGGGTTGGTAGCTTTGTATGTGGAGGCCAACACCTGACTGGGGTGAGGCTTCCTTCGCTGCTCGTTCGACTCGAGCCGGCGTCTTTTGGATATCTGCTGGTGTGTAGCGTACGATCCAGTACCATCCCATCCAGCACCATCTTCTTCTGGATCTTCATCGCCATTGATAGGCCATATATCATCTTCGATGCTCTGCACAGCTTTGCAGCCCTCGATTATGTCCGCTTCTGAAGGACAGAACCGGTGCAGGATTTGAGCTATTGATTGGATGACGTTGAAGGTGAAAGAGGGTCCCTTGCAGTCAAGGTGTGATGCCAATGACTTGACCGAGAGGAATGAGGAGAGTGTGGTTTGCTCTGTCCCCAAGTCAGCTACTACGAATCAACTCAGCTGCGTCAAATGGTTAAATCACCTCTCTGAGAGTTCCTCGTGGGACAGCTGATGTAAAGGAGAGCTTTCGCCCGAGTCATGGCGACGTAGAGTAATCGCCGTTCTTCGTCAGTGTCTTCTGCTCGAGAGTGGGGGATTGATCCTTCGTATGCTGCAGGTATGAAAATTACCGGCCATTCAAGACCTTTGGCGGCATGGATTGTTGATATGGTGACCTTCTGTTGAGGTTCTTCTTCGTCATCTTCTTTCAATTCAGTTGAAAGCGCAACGTGAGCTAAAAATCGCGACAGAGCCTCCTCGGACTGCGAAAGCTGCTGCTGCTCTAACCCTTCAATATTTGGGAGGATTTCGTTGTCATCGCTATTCTCTTCCGTAGCCTCAGATCCAGCTGAGTCCGCCGCCTGAGCTACAAGCTCTTCCACATTTGCCCAGCGAGCTTCGTGATCTCCCGGATGAGAGTTTTCGATGTACTCCTGGAACGCAAGCTTCTTTATGACGGTTTCGAGGAGTTGTCTTGGTGAGTGATGAGATTTGAGATCCATGAGCTTCTTTCTTAAAGTCAGGACGATGTTGATAAAAGAGCTGATGCCTTGTTCCGCGGATTTGGTGAGTTTTGTCTTTAAACTTATATGGCCTTGGACAGCTTCTCGCACAAGTGTCCAGAGCGTAACTTGTTTAGCTTCTGCTTCTTCGAGTAACGCTTTTATTGTGCTTTCTCCTATCCTCCGAGGAGGCACATTAATAAGCCGTGCTAGAGCATCACTGTTGTCTGGCTGGCTGATAATTCTGAGATAGTCGAGTAGCGTTTTGATCTCAACTCGATCGAAGAATCTATGGCCACCGACCATGCGATAGGGTATACCGGCTTTGCCCATTGCCGACTCGATGTGCCGAGAAAGTGAAGCAGAACGTAAAAGTATGGCGAAATCGGAGTAGTTGAGAAGGTTGCCCGTCACATGTGTTGACCTTTTGATCTCAGAGACTACCCACGATGCCTCTATGGCGGCTGAGGGCAACTTGCGCAATACCGGAGAGGTGCCGACGCAATGTGTAGGAAGGAGGGCTTTTTTGGGCCTCGATTCGTCTTGCTGAATTACTTCCAAGGCAGTGATGAGTATTGCTCCTGAAGATCGATAATTCTCTTCCAAGAGTACGACGAGTGTGTCCGGATATTGTTTTTGCATCCGCTTAAGGTTCTTTATCTCTGCAGACCGAAAGCCATAGATACTTTGATCCGGGTCGCCCACGATGGTTATTCGTTTCCTCTGGGCCGCAAAAAGTCTCATGAGATCGAATTGAACCAGATTCGTGTCTTGGAACTCATCAATAAGGACTGCTTCGACGTTGGATACACATGCTGGATGTTGCCGGAGCAAGTCCACGCATCGCAGTAACAGATCGTCGTAGTCGAGAAGATTGGCATTGGCTAAAGCCGACTCGTATCCAGCAAAGACCCGCGCAAACTCTTGCTGCTCAACCTTCTTGGAAGAGGTGGCCAAGACCTCCAAGTGGCTTACGCCATGAGCCTTAGATCTGGATATTCGAGTTCGTGCGGCTGAAGGTTCAATGTTTATATTAAGGCGCTTTATGATCCTCTACAGTGACAATTAGCAAGCCAATCATCAAATATCTGCACACAGATCTAGTAGTACTTGCCTTGATAATGCCTAGACTATCGGAACTGTCCGCTATTCCAAAGTTTTTGTGGATGCCGATCAAGTGACCGTAGTAAATTAAATATCGGCGGCAGACAGAATGAAATGTTCCGAGGACGATCTTTGCTTCTAGACCGTTCCCAATCAATGTTGCGATCCTATCTCGCATTTCTCGACAACTCTTGATCGTGAATGTCAAACATAATATGTTCTGTGGTTGGTAGCCTCTCAAAAGAAGGAAGGCGACTCGCGATGTGAGGGTTTTGGTTTTCCCAGATCCAGGAGGAGCAAGAACTTGAAGTACGGGAGCTGGAGAAGTGACTGCAGTGCGTTGAGCGGCATTCAGGCCGTCCAGGATAGGGTCCATTTTGATGGTGATGAAGTGAGGATGTGGGAGACGCGACGAAATTAGCGCGTCGGAACACCGAAACAGGTGATCGAGGCTCTTCGCTTGGAGACGACGAGCGAAGAGAAGATGCCGACAAAGCCCAAAGGAAAAAGCAACAGGAATATATACACACAAAGGAAATTGAGGGACTACCCCTCGTATTTAGCGGTTTGATCCCAAACCTTTCTTCCGATAGAAGAGAAGGTAGGGATTGGTCTTCAAAACCCGCTCGGAGTTCCAACTCTGTACTCTCTGGTCGTTGATGTACGTCCACTCATCTCCACGTTTGATATAGGCAACGCAATGGCCGTTATCGAGACTATATTTTCGTCAGTATACAAAAGCTTTCATGTAACCCAAATCGTTACTCACGAGATCCCTTTATGCTCTACAACTGAGTACAACTCGTACACTTGGGTAGTCAAGTCTTTGGTCCATGGTGCCAAATCGATCGTCTCAGGGTATTCCAAGGTATCCGTCAGCTTTCGACTGACGCAGTCGATCACTTTGCCATTAGCCCCGCGAATGATGTCGCAACCCATGCGCAGGACTTGCAATGCAAGATAGTCGGGGGCCTTCTTGATCACTGATGAAGTCTCCATGGTGAAGCACGCGCGATCCTCCGTGCTGCAGTCCTCACACTTGAAGTCTTCCATACTCTTACGCTTTGTCAGCTCATCAAGGCACTCTGTGAGAGTCCAGACTGCTTTCTTGTGCGAAGTCTTCTGCGGCAGGGCAAGACTAAGTACTTTGAAGGTATTAAGCTTCTCCGGACAATGCTTCCTGCACTTGGAGCACCGCAACTATGCTCGTTAGTTACACCTCATTTATGTATGATCCAATCTCCAGTAGTAGACTTACCGTCTGGCTGATTTCTCCTTCCATAGTCGACTCCACCACTGACTTCTCGTTGGATGCCAGATAGGTGGTCGCACGCTCTTCCTTACTCAAGCGCTCCAAGACTTGGCTCAAAAACTCGGCTGGGTCTTGTTGCAAGGACCCATCAAAACCTGGGTAGATGCGGGCATAGGCTTGCGTGCAGAACAAAGGTGACACGTGGGCTGTCTCGCCTTTGTCGGGACTCTCATAGTACATACTCCTAAAGAGTTTGCCAACGTGACCGCTCATGTTACTGTAGCGAGGTTAGTCCCAGTGCAATGTCCATGTATTGAGGATAATACTTACATTTCATCAGGCTCGACCTGGTTGAACATACCGGAGAGGTTCGCCCTTGTCTCCGTGGCGTGCCTTGTCGCGTACTTCGAGAAGCCAGCCACATCCTCTGGCGTCACCTTGTCACTGGTCACCGGGTTGGCGAATATGTCTCCCTTCGCTAGGCAATAGTGACGGATGGGCAATGTTCGTAAGAGAGTCTGAAGGATGGCGTTATAGTAGCACAAGTTTCCGTAGTTGCGCAGACCAGCAGGTTTTCGGCGTTTGGCCCTGCCTTCTTTTACCTGGGCTGCCCATGGCTTGCGCTTGGGTGGCTCCAAACTGATCTTAAGCTTCTTCTGGTCCTCCTTCTCCAGAGATGCCTCAGCTGGTCTCTTGTTGCTAGTTGGCGGAACATGGAGTTTGACCTCCTTCTTCGCACTGCTCGATCGGAAATCACTGACCTGGTCTGTGACATGACCGGCCTTTGTGATGATTCCACGGTTCTTACCTGAACCTGTGGGGGAGATGGTCGTGCTCTTCTTCATGACCAGTCTAAGCTTTGGTGTTCCGCTCGCCGGTGAGGGTTTCTGGGAGACCTTAATCTCGTCCACGTCCTTTCTGGTAGCTATGGCATGCTGACCAGTTCTAGGTTCGTTAGACGCTTTTGGAGGAGGAACACTCGCTTTAGGAGCTTGCGTCGCGGGTGCCTGAGATAGACAGGTTTAGCCCTTTCTGAGTGTCGTGAACAGGTACCTGCTTATGATGGTATGTCTGTCTACAAGAGAGAGTATCACTTACAATACCGTTTCTTCCGAACATTTGGATGAAGTAGTCCTTTGCCGGAGCCTCGACACGACGAACAGACTTAGCCTGCTTCGCCTGATTCTCTCCTTGGTGATCCTTTTCTTCTCTTTCCCGCTTAAGTCCACGGCTTGTTGCAGCAGATGAACCCTGTGGTTTCCTCATAGCAGGCTTGCCTGGCTTTGCGACAGCATCTTCCGAAGAAGGCGAGGTGAACTGGCGGGACATTAGCAGCGGAAACCTGTAAATTCAACTCGCGCTGGTAAGAAAGAACATACCTGACCCTGCTTGGAGACTCCTTTGTCTGACTGGTGCCGATGGAGGGACTTGTTGGTGGACTTGTCTTTCAACATTCCCGGGTCGACCTAAGGTATCCTTTTTAGCACTCGGGTTAACAACAGTGTCCTTGACTTAACTTACTCGCAGTTTCTTGCCGCCACGTGTGATCTCTCCATCATCGTCTTCGTCTTCATCACCTTCTCTCTGTCGCTTCTGAGCTGGGACTTTTGCTGCTGACAGTCTTGCCTTCTCCTCTTCGTCAATCTAAGCTTAAGATTAGTTAGGAGCTCTCCAAGAGCCATCGATCATGGTACCTTCGCCAGTCTCGCCTTCTTCTCTCTGTCAATCTGAACTTAAGATTAGTTGAGAGCGCTCCAAGAGTCATCGATCATGATACCTTTGCGTATCTTTTCACCTCGCCAAAGACTGGGTTAAGAGCCCTCATCATCTTGGTGAATCTGGCGGAAACGCGTCCAAGGATCAGGGAATGTGAGGTACGAAACACAAGTTTTGCAAATTCGAAGATACTTGAGTCTCCTAAACGCAAGAGCTGGTGGTGAGCCAAGCAGATGCTAGCGGGATTCTCTTGTATGTTGTCGTCGTTTGCGTAGCAGTGTGTTGTGTGGAAGAGGAAAGAGATTTGCAAGATTTGAAAATCTAACATGGAGTTTGGTGTTGGCGCTAGTGCGATTTTTACGAGGGCTACGTGTTATACAGCAAGTCTTCCCAAACGGGTAGAATTAAATGGGGGGGTTGGTCGTTTGCTAACATTCAAACACTTTCGTTCAGATACTTGATCGTACACTAGCTTTCGTGCGTTCTGGTGTTATTCAGCATGCTACGCGGATTTTGGGAGAGGTTTTTACTAGAGATCCTTTGATCTAAGAGGTTTGCGTCAAGAGGGATGGAGGGGGACATTCAAATCATTCTTGGAAGCTCTCGAGACTATGCATGTTCAAATCTTGCGCAAAGATCTGCTGTTCGGACTGCTGTGTACATTCAAGCTCGTCTTACACCTTCCTCTGCTCTTATATCCGCAAGAAGCTCCTGAAAGCTTTACTTTCATGCGAGTCTAGCTTTCGACGCGCCCTCTGCACTTGTGGGAAGTGTCTCATAATACAGCTTTAGTTTGTAACTTCGTACACGAAGTCCTAGGAACTGGGATTAATTCGAAGGACTCATTATTAAGTGTCCTGGCAAGCGGTAACTGGTAGTACAGTCAAAGATGCTTGAAACATGACTGCAAGATACGGCCAGGATTTAAGAACTTGAATCAATTCATATGTTATCCATGACTCTCCACATGACGGGCTGCCATAAATCCGGACTCTGAATATAATGTGCTAATGGATGCAGTGGCTGTATGTGCTGTTGGTTACTGCATGCTTGAACACTGAATAATGTAACGACACACTGCTGTGGAAACATCTGTCGTCGACCTTGAATTTGACAGCCAATCACCACCGTGCGTTGAGAGAGCTGTCTCGGAAACTAACGTTAGCTTTGCATGCGGCTCGTAAAGTGACAGCCACATCTCCACAACTTAAGGTATTCTCTCTGCAAAGACCATTTGCTCGTTATTTCTATCGTTCTTATAGTACAAAGGTACTCTGTCAAACGACTGCATTACTCAATTTCATCTTCTATTTCCTGCTTCACACAATGCGCTTTCTACTCCTCTCCCTCACAGTTCTTGCGACCGTGGCCTCTTACGTCAGCGCAGCCGACGATGAAGACGTCAAGGTCGAAGTTACCAATCCTGTCGAGTGCAGTCGCAAGACGCAAAGAGGCGACAAGATCGAGGTACATTATCGTGGAACTCTTGCGCAGGACGAGAGTCAGTTCGATGCCAGCTACGACCGTGAACAGCCACTGAGTTTCACTGTCGGAACTGGACAGGTTATCAAGGGGTTAGTGCAAAATGTACAGAGTGATGTAAAGTACAGATGCTGATGACAGTTTTCTTGGCCGTGTAGATGGGATGAAGGCTTGCTTGGTATGTGCGTTGGAGAGAAGAGGCTCCTGACGATCAAACCAGACTTTGGATATGGAAATCGAGCCATGGGCCCAATCCCTGCAGGATCTACACTGAGTATGGTTCCCCAGACTTGTAAAGATCAGGGCGCGTTGTGGCTGACAATCGCGACCATAGTCTTTGAGACGGAGCTTATGGGCATCTCGGGCGTCAAGAAAGACGAACTATAAACTAAGAACACGAAGTCCCCAAATCAGAGCCTTGTTTACGTCACGGAAGTCGGGATACCCATGCACTCCATCTTATGTGTAAGGAATCTCAACTGTGGTTCGTCAAAAAGTACTTAGCTGAGCCACGAAGGCTTTCGGTAGTTGACTTAATGTTCGATGAATTGTTAGGTATCGAGAGACTAACTATCTTGGTGTGTCCGTCATGTCGGCCAGAGCTCTTTCGCCCTCCAGTCTCCTGTAGTAGTCTCGAGGAGAGGTTCGACATCATCTGTGTACTTTCATCGTACAATGCCTCTAAACATCCTATATCATCTTGTTCAAGCGCCATCACTATTCCTCCAGCGCAGCCTGCTCCATTGCCTCAACAGCCCGCTCCAACTCTCGTATCCTCTGCCCGACACGATTCTTGATCTCGGCGCTCACGTTCGGAGACGAGTTCTCGACGGCATCATTGAATGCTTTCTTGAGCTTTGCTAGCTCCTCTTGCGCTGCTGCTCGATCATCTGCAGCGTAGATTGTCTTCCTCTCCGTCTCGTCTGAAGCTATCTCAAACTGTGGAAGCTTTTCAGCCGAGTCTGAGGGTCAATGCGGATGGAATGTAGTATTCACTTCGTCTTTCGCAGTAGCGTACCTAGTCCATCATGAGCAAAGAGGAGAAAGTCGAATGGTGAGTTACAGCCTACAGCTCCTGTAAATCTTCAAGCTTGCTGTCTGCTTCACTCTTGGCGGCGAAATGCCGAATCTGTACGGCTGGCCTTGAATGTTGTGTGTCGAGGAACTCAATTTGGTGTTGGTTCGATTGCTTCAGGGGTCGTCTTAAGCACCGAGTCACCATTACATGTCGAGCGACTAGTCTGGGAATCATGTTGCTGTAGCACAACGAATATAACTCCGGGGAAGCTGATGACTTCAACTTAAATTTCGCTTACTCACCGCCCGCGCTTGCGCCGATCCAGATAGCCGCCGACATCGTGCCTGCATCGGAAAGCCCCAAATCATCAAACATATCAGTCGGCGATAACGGCTAGAGGATGGTCTATCTGAGCGTTGGCCTTTTGGTCGCTTCACTGTCATTTCTGATATATAGACATCCACCAGCTTCATGGCCTCCGCTCCTCGGACCTTGGAGACGGAAAGCTGACGTGGCAACAGGCCGCAGAGGGCTCGATGAAGTAGACGAGAAGACAGAGTTACAGGGGAACGGAAGTCGAAGTGAAAAGGAGGATATCACCTCTACCATTGCACAACCGGCATTCTCTGCGCCATCACTGTCGAAAGCGTCAAGGTCCCCCGACTCTACACCAAAAGCCAGACCGCTGGAACCCCAGAAACTCTCCACGATCCCCTCGATGTCCTTGAACGGCAGTCACTCACCTCTCACTGATCCTTCACCAATGTCTCCGAGCCCTCCATCGCAGCGCTTCTCACCATCTCTACCAAAACACAACCCCACTCAAACCAACACCCTCCAACCCACACCAACCTCCATGCCACCACCCCCCCGACCCCCACCAAAACCCACACGCCGCGCCCCACCATCACCATCTCCAACCTCCTCACTACGCCCACCACCACGACCATCAGCAGCATCCACCACCCGCGCCCTCCCCACCA
>JAABUP010006458.1_pt1 | contig 16649 bp, 16 predicted proteins | sample 5559201 | NCBI WGS metagenome assembly JAABUP01 (sample SAMN10711887, study PRJNA513373) | rock metagenome | isolation source: Antarctica rocks | place: Antarctica
AAACTGCAGAAAGCGCTGCATGCGCCTGCCAGAAACAGGCAAGTGACAATAACGCCTACGAAGGCTGTATGGCCTAAACCACTGTTCATAAGTGCAAGAAACAACACCTCGAGTGGGAGCTTCACGAAGACAATACAAAGCAGCACTGCCCACGTCCTGCAACTGAACAGTCAAAGCCTCCACAACACTGTCAATATCCAGCAGGGGCATCACGTCAAACACACGCGGCATATCATAACCCACTGAACTCAAGCAACTAGCCACAGAGCATGCACACCATTGTAACCACATCAACATAGATGACAACATGAAGAGGATCAGTAAGAGAGGTTGACACCAATAGGTGTGGGTTAGGCTGACAGCTAGACAGACAAACAGACAGACAGCTGATCAGACAGACAAACAGACAGACAGCTAACCAGACAGACAAATGTATCTGATTGGGTTTGCAAAAAGCGAGTTTTACCAGGCAAGCAGTGCTGCTATCTGCAAACCTCCACAGCCGACATAACTTGTGCACTGCATCATCCTTCACAAGCAACGTAGCCTCCTGCACAAGCCTACCTTATTGATGTCCTGGTTCTCAGCCTGCACTTGAGCAGCAGCTTCAGCAGCAGCACTGATGCGCCGGTGGAGAAGAGGTAGCACCAGCCGTCTCTCAATGACACGCCCTGGGTCATGACAAGCAGCTGCAATCATGCTACACTCCAGATGGTATACTGCTGCGCTTGCACCCTCCTTCTGGTTGTTGATGTACTTGAGCTGCGACTGCAGGGCCGAGAATATCTTGCGGTCTTCTGCCTCGTCAAACAGCCATGGCCATACATTCTGCACACAGTCATTCATCCACAGGTGAGTCATGTAACATGGTCTGTGTGGGTTCAGCTGGCGATGACATCAAAACAGGCAGCCACCTCAGCTACATGTCGGATTGCATAGCGAGCCTGCAAAGAAACCCCTCAGAAAGAATCAGACACAATCTGAGGAGCTCGAACAAATCTTGCATGTAGCTGCAGCACATTGCGCACAGCTACATGCAAGATTTGTTGGTCAGTGCACAGAGTGCTGCAGGTGGTTGGGCAAGCAGCATGACAGACACACAGACAGACAGACAGACAGACAGACAGACAGACAGACAGACAGACAGATAGCAGCTGCCTGGGCTTTGATACATAAATACAAGCAGGGTCTGCAGCGTCTGCAGTGAACCAACAAGCATGCATGGACAAGTCTTGTTGTGCACGCGCAAAATGCGTTGATGACCTTTCTTCTGAATTCCACTGTGTCACATGCGATGGGCAGCTGCGGGTTTGGCAGCAGGGCACATACCTTTGTGAAGGAAACCCGCAGGAGGCGCCTTGCTCTGAGCAAGTCAAGATACCCCTCTGTGCCTGGATTCTTGGCTGCCACACTAAATATCTCACTTGCCGCACGCAGGCTCCCATACAGATCTACACAGCCGCGCTACATGACCGCACCACTTATGCATTGTCAATGCAGCATGGATGCGGCCAAGCAGCACTTGACTGACAATACAGCGTGCTTGCTGCCAGCCAGCGCTGTACTTGTGAGCTTGACTTCGTGTATCAGGGGTCTAGCGGCAACTGCAATCTGCCATGCTAAATGCAAAATCTCTCACACCAGCTTCAGCATGACAGACAGGCTTACCTAGCGGTTCAGCAAGAGGTTGAGTGACAGACTGAGAGCCCTTCTTGGGTACAACAGGGGGGCTATCAGCAGACCCAGGCAGCACGCTGAACATACTATCTGCGTTGAGCAGTATGTTGGTCATATGTGTTATACAAACCAACCAGCCCTTCAACAGCTTGATTTCTGTGTCCATGTGAACCATCTGGTTCTGAGTTTCCTGATCTTCATTGGACATGTCCTACAGGCACAGGAGGCCATTGCTACTGACAACATGCCTTGGCTTGTCAACTTAGTGTATGGGTAAGAATGTATTGAAGTAGGGTGGCGATGTGCAATCAGCTTGCTGAAGGCCTCAAACAGGCAAGCAGGCATGCATCATTGTTCCTTGACTGTGGGAGGGTAGAGTGTTTGACTATATCATAGCCGGCCGTTGCAATAGGAGGACACGGCATGCAATCAAGACCGGTAAAGTGCTGTTGTAAGACAGACCGGTAATCACCGTCTATGGTACCCTACACCTCTGATCCTCTAAACAAAGCCTGCAACATGTCCATTTGGAAGCTGAATTGTGGCACACACTGACATACATACACTGTTGGCATGAGCGCATTGTGGCTCACCTTCACCAACTGGTTCAGTGTCTGGAAGCGGATGGCCAGCTCAGTGTCATCACAATCTGCCTGCAATGCCTTGAACTCCTCAAGACCCGTCTTGCCTAACCTGTCTTGGGGAGTCCTCTCCCAGTTTTGAGAGCGCCTGCCTTTGATATCCAGCAGTCGCTCCATTTGCCTAAACTCTGGCTCTTGCTGCAGCGGTAACATTACAGCTGTTCATTCATCACGTGCATTGTGTGCCAAGTGCAAAAGCGTGCACTGCTGTGTCTCAAGGCATAAGGTACAAATCTACGGTGACACCAAGATGCCATTCTTAGATGCAGGATGGTAGGCCAACAGTGTCACGCGTGAGTGAAAGGCCCAGTGACACTCAAAGATACTGACAACCCCTCACAAGACTGTATGAAGTGTTCAGAAACTATGGACAGCCCTGTCAAACCCACATTGCACCTTTGCACCTTCTAACTTAGGATGTGACTAGCATTTTACCTATGACATTGTGGCTGAATAGCCACTATACTGCACAGTGTCCATCAGGGGTGGGGGCAAAGTATGGGGGCCAAGCTCACCAGGCTAACGAGTCTCCTGAGGTGGTAGACACGCGTCTCCATGGTCACCCGGTGAAAGTTCAGCTCATGCAGCTTGGCCTTGGTCAAGAGCTGTTCCCTCTCCAGCATGGCAATGACAAGGCTGTCAGGCCATGTCAACAAGCTCTCTGCTTGACTGGTGTCAGCTGAGACCACATCTAGAACGGCTTTGCTGCAAAGCTCCAGCCTGCAAGGCATTTATACTGTTGTGGAGCAAACTTGGTCTGCGAGCAGCTGTGGTGATTATGCTGACTGGTAGTGTTGTTGGGTGCGGGCACACCTTCTGCCTGACCATTGTTGAAGGGATGGTTGAGACAGGGCTGCAGCAAGGCCCCCAGCCTGCAAGGATGCAGTGTATTAGCGGGTTCATGCAGCCAGCTTGGGCTTGCTTTCCTGACACAACTGCATGATATAACGATCATTCTGTCAGTACCCGTGAAGCGAGTGCCGGCCAACCAGGGGCGTACATCCCTGGTCTGTTGCAGCAGCCAGCAGTTGGTCTGGCTTTGCTTATAAGGTGTTACTGAGCACACAGTCCTAGCAGCTGACTCATCAGTGAGAAAAGCTTCAGTTCAAGGTGGCAGCTATGCTCTGACCCCATAGCCAGCTGTGGCACAGCTTGTCTTCTTCACAATGAAGACATGGCTGCCCAACAGTGGCACAAGACCATGTGGTCATTATTGATCTGCCTGCCCCCCCCCGCCCACTCTAAAGTCCCCCCCCCCCTCTCGCCTTGTTTCCTCCCATAATCTCAGCCTAGCTTCACTCTGATTGGCTTGTTCGCTGCTTTGTTGTTACCCTGACACAACTACTTGCTCACGCCTGACTTGACCATGCACTCATCCTCCTTTTGCGCATGGAATCTGTGAGTGCAATGGTCTGTCACAGCATGACCATTGCTGGCCGCTTGCAGAGTCAGGAGAACACTGAAGGCTGACCTGACACTGTGATTGGCAGCCTGCTCCTGTATGTGTGACCTGTTTTTCAGCATCTTGTACATCAGCTCCTTGGTCTCTGCTGCATTGCCTGCCCACATCCTCATGTCCCCCAGTGCATTCACCAACGTCTCATGAGCCATGCTCACACTGTCACCTGGACCACGAGTGCCGCACGACATCATTGAGTGATTGTCAGCCTTCACCAAATTGCTGGCAAACCACTGTGTACTTGCGCCCAAGATGCTGACATGCTTGAGCATTGACAAGCACTGCATTGGCATATGTCCGTCCACCAAAACAGAAACCGACCCTTGGTATGCAATAAACCATGGATACGCAGATCTTGACCATGTGGGCATTGACAGCCTGTCAGGGCAGGGCAACTGCTGGCAGCAGCTGAAGCTTGCATGACTGCTTCTGTGCATTGCATCAAGCATGACATGTGGGGCAAAGTACTATGGGCATAGGCTTGATGAGCAACCAGACTTTCACACATAGCCATATGAAACGGGCTGGACCCATCAAAGTCAAAGCTCAGACACGTCATGCCTGATGAGGCTGTGCCGGCCCTTTGTGGCAGTCTGACTTTGACTACAGTCTGTGAACTGCCTGGCATTGATCAGCGTATGTCCACTGCATTGCACCCACAGACGGACAGACAGACTCCACAAAAGATGATCATGGGCTGCAAGCAGCTTTGTGTGGGGAATGGACAACAGCAGGACCTTGAGACCGTAGGTTGTGAGACTTTGACTCACCCTTTTCTATGTGACTGGCTGGTGGGACATCAGGGGCATTGGTGTGTAACCACTGGTGGAACAGCTCATACACACCGGGACACGAGTGAGGAACATTTTTTGCAGTGCTGGACTCACCCTGCAAGGCACGTGGTTCACGATACTCAGCTTGATTAGAATTTGGTTGGTTTGCTATTTCATGACCAGCTTGGTTTGAGTTTATGTTGAGTGGATGCAAGCAAGCGGCTCACCAAAGGTGTTTTCTATGACTGCATGAGCAGGGCATTTGTAAAGTACAGTCACGAGAGTGCTAGAGTGCAGGAGACAGTCAACCATACCTTGATGTGGTTGCCTAGTGCGAGATAGGCAACAAAGTCTGGAGCCAGTAACAGCTGTGAGCCGGACACCACATATCTGTTGTGTACTGCATGAAAGTCTCTTTTCCCTGCATAACTGTCGCCACTAACCAGTCTCGGATCTGCCTCAACTTTGCTGCTGGCAGCTTTGCCAAGTCGTTCACTTTCAGGACAGTTGAGGTGGTCTTGCGCTTGCCCTCAGGAACCATCTTGCACACTGTGCTACACACTGGCAACATGCTGGCACCGATTCTGCACACAACAATTGTGGGTTGATGATGCTGTGAGCGCAGCAGGTACACCATGAGACTCTGAGGACAATGTGCACCTGACAAGCAGCATGCACGCTTTGATGCATCAACTGATGATCTTACAATTCAGGCTGGACTTTCTGCCCAACATGACAGCAAAGATCTCATGCAATGATCAAGCAGAAACATCACTCCAACAGCATCACGCCTTGCCTCAATGCAGTAAAGTCTTTGTACACATGCTGCACTGAGTGAAAGACATAGTTGTGCACATGCACATACACAAACCCGGCTGGTTGCAGCCAAGCTAGAGACCACTATGCATGTTTAAGCCACCACTGACAATAATGTCAGGCACCAGCAAAGGCATGGGCTTACATGTACTCATGCTCATTCTCTTCCAGGGTCAACAGGATCAGAGCAATGACCTGTATGTCCACATCAGTAGGTGTCATCTTACTCAGCGACTCTCTGAGCTTCGCCCTGCATGCACAACATGATGAGCTCTGAGAAGCAAACTGTTATGTGAGAGAGTGAGCAAGTCATAGAGTGAGTGCATGAGCAAGCAACTCGACGAGAAGAAGCTTGTACATTTGGAGCACGTATAAGAGAGTAATAGGGTTTGTGTGCACAAGGGTGAGCCAGCTGGACATGAATGAAGCTATCATGTTGGGCTTGACTAAGAATGGTGCTGCAATTACACATTGCTGATACAGTCATGTACAGCTTTACCTTCAGGCAAAGTAAGCCTTTGCATTCTCAGCAATGTTGGCACACACAGGGCTTAGCAATGAGCAATTCCAGCATACAGAAAGGACACTCTGGTGCAAATCTGCTGAGATATTATACAATTGGTGTTGCAGCATTTTGGTGCATGATCATGAGCTTTGCATGACAAACCCACATGCGCTCCTGCAATGCCTTGCTGTCCTTGCTTGGATTGGTTGGCAAGTGGCTGACCAGCTCCTTGTCAAGGTGCTCCAGTCTGACATGCTGTCTGTAGAGCAGCATGAAAAAGAAATGTGGCACCAACACATATAGCATCATCACAAAGTATCCTGCTGTTGCATTGTCCTTGCTGTTCAGACCAGCCAAATAGTTCTGGTTGATTATGCATTGACATTGTTTCCACGCTGCACCCTCATTGTACGCATCATTGTGACTTGCCTAGCTGTCATGCACAAAGTCCATGCATGCAGAGACCATGTGTGCAGAGGCATCGGGAACGCTCCTTCAAACTGATATCATCTTAGGATTGCTGCAGCACCAGCACTTTGCATGTCTGTATGCATGCATACGAGCAATGCAGGTCCAATCTTGGCAGCTCACCTGAAAAGGTGCCAACCAAAGAAACACTCGTGCTCAGGAGCCCAAGACCAGGATCTCCAATCACCATTCACTGCCAACTGATTAATCAAAGTTAAAAAGTTTCCTTCCTCCTGTGCTGTGGTTTCGCCAGCAGGGCCTGCAGCATCAATACCTGCCTCAGCTGTGATCTGGGTAAATAATAATAATAATAATTTACAGGCGTTCCAGCTAATCGTTCTTGCCAGGTACCTACTAGGTGTGCCTAAACCCTAGTCCTGTGAGCCAACATGCACTAACATGAGACACTAATTGCACCCAAGGGGTGTGCGCTGACAGGGCGAGTGCCATAGACGCAATTGCGAGGCAGGGAAACCTCTGCCCACTACCCGACACGGAAGCCTGAGGAAGCAGCATGTTACCACTGAGGCTTGAACCCATGACCTGCTGCGTCACATCCTGACACATAGCAGCTTATACCAAAGGCTGGGTGGACCTCCGGGGGGGGTCTCACTGCTCATCTGGGTAAATGAGCAGTGAGAAGACCACAGGAAGATGCTAGCTATACACAGCAGCCCTTGACTAGGGACATGCAGATATGCTACTGTCGACAACATTGACCCAGATGCTTGCAATGACGCAAAGTGCATAACAGGGTGTGTCACAAACTCAGAGGTGGCTGCTTCCAAGCCCAAGGCATTGCAGCAACCAAGCAACACTTAGGACAGCATGAGGCCTTTAAGTTAGCTGGACCAAGCAGGTACGACCTGTGAGGCATGGCTTTTGCCTAGACACACACCGATTCGTGTCATTGATGTGGCAACACTAGACAAGAAGTAAGGTCAAGGTTGATGTCTTGACTTCACGGAACTGACCTGGTGTTGCATCTACATGCCAGGCTGCTGCCATCAGATCCTGAATGGGGATAGTGAGCAAGGCACAGCTCTCTTCCTGGGATATTCTACTGCAAAACTGCTGAATGTCCTCTAGTTCATCCTGCAGTATCACCTTGACTCAGATAGGGGCATGCACACAGAACGGCTGTTGCTCCATGCTGTATGATGCGACGCTCTGCAGAGCTGGGTGCAGCCTTGGCAGGATGGAAGACGCCGGGAGTGTGGCATGAACTATGCTGCAGTCATCTGGTCCAGGTGCCAGAAGCGTCAAGTACATGCTGTGCGTCCATACCAGCACTTTGCGAGCATTAAGGACAGGTAAGACTGCATTTGAATGGATGCAGGTGAGAGCTGCAGAAGGGGACTTGCGCAACAGTGCTGTACTAATTCCTCTGACCTGATTTTTGACAAGAGCTGTTGCAGTGCTTTTGCCCCTGCTGGGGTTGGTGGCACGAGTCTTATTGGGACCCATACGAACAAGGGTCAAGGAGCTGTGGTACAGCGGTCCTTCTGCTTCCTCAGACACAAGCAGTAGTAGGGAAAAGGTTGTTGGCTTAACGCGCGTGTCCCTCACACGAGGTCTCTTGTTGAGTCTGCAGCAAGCTTGACCTGGTGGCAAAGTCAATGCAGTTGCGCTAGGCTGCCGCTTTCTTGCACGGAATGCCAGCTGGCTGCTGCGAGCTGCTTACCTGGGGTCTTCTCATGTATTTGTCAGCTGTTTACCGCTTCATGAGCTGACAGCCGAGTCACCGCAAGTCAGGCTGATCAAACCTAACCTCTGAGATCAGGCTAGCCTGTGTGCTACAAGACTCCGCCCGGAGGACCTCGACGTGGTGAAAAGCTCAGGTTGGAACCCCGGCTAGCTCAATTCACTGGTAGCCTTGGACCAAGCCGCACTCAGGTTCACCAAGTCACGCAAAGATCGAGTAGCAAAATAGTTGGCCAATAAGGCATGTCAAATGAGTCTGGACAGGCAGTGTTAACTAAAGCAGCTGACAGCTTCCAGTGACTCGCTGGTGTTCGAATTGGCTTCCTAGTTGATGTATTGTTATGCTTGTGCTGCTGGGGCTGGTTTCAGAGCAGCTACAGAGATAAAAGGCAACCACTGCACACAGCTCACAGCCAATCGGGATGCTTGATGCCAGCAAGCAGCGCCTGGTGCTTTGTTGCAAAGCATACAAGCATGATCAGCGACTGCAAAGTTGCAGCTCAACTATCAAAGCATGCTATGCACACATGTGCAAGCCAATGTGTCCAGCAAAAACCTGGCATCCTATGCAGCGTACTGATGTGCAGCACTATCACAGCAGTGACTGGCAACTGCAAGATTGTTTCGTTGTACGTAAGCAAGTGCTGCTTGCGACTGACTCACTACCATGTCAAAGCAGGTTCAGTGATGGTAGGCTGGCAAGCAAGGACATAGCGTATGACTAGTGATGGCCAAGCTACGCAGACTACTCCTTAGAGCTTGCCTTACAACATGCATGCAGCAGAATGACAGTTGCTGTTGTGTGTGCATCTCACTTTAGCACCTGATGCAGCAGAGGTGCACAGATGCAACTGGTCTTGCTGGCCTGGTCCATGCATGAAGCAAGGCAATCCTGATCAAATGAATCTTTACCTTCAGTGGTTGGTAGGCTGTGGCCAAGCCTGATGCTTCCAACCAAAAAATGCAGACCTGCCTTCTAAGGGCCTGGCTATGCTCTTTTACGCATGCATGTGACTTTGCGCATCTGACGTGCTGTTGCAAAGTTATGATGTTCTGCGAGGAGCAATGCTGTCAGGTGCTGCAGGGACAGATTGCATGCAGCCTTTGGAAGCCGTTTAGTCAGCATGCAACATGGCCGGGAAAACATTCACACTCCACAATAGGCCTGCCAAAAGGAGCGCACCTGGGAAAAGCAGCCACCACCTTGCCAGTAAAGCAGATGGGTGGGTATGTTTCAGGTGTAACCTTTACTGAAGTTTGCTGGGAAGAGTATATTTAATAGTTCCTGGCGACCACCGTCTCACACACCCACGCCAACGATGTTGCAGAGGCGCACTGCCGGTACAGCTCCTACACTGTATTCCGTGCGCGCAAGGATGAACGCCGCAGGGGCACTCTGTTACGTGCGTCAAGGAGCAGCTCTCGGCTCGGAGCCTGCGACACCCTAGCTGGTGTGATCGGCTGGAAAATTGAACGTATCGTACTCCGGCAGACTCCTGTGCCATCAGCGCTTGGGCAAGCACATTTTAGTGAGATCACAGAGTCTTTTCCCCCTACGATGCTGCGATCAGCGCTCAAAGTGCCTAGGCAAATATGGTCTTGTGCATTCGAGTGTGCAGACGTACGTGGGCAGAAGTGACACAATAGCTGCGGGTGTGACGTTTCAATCGCCAAGAGGGATACTTCAACAGTCATGACAGGCTACTAAGTTTGGGCGCCAGGCTGTCATCATTGCTCGCTGCGGGACAACCTCTGATACATTTACAGACAGAAAGAGAGCGAAATCAATTCATATGCTGGTTGCGACGTATTCATATGCTGGTTGCGACGTCTGAGACAAACGCTGTTTAACTGAGATTGAAGCCGTGTATGCAGGCGTTACGATTAGTTATTGACCAGGGCCAAGTCTAAATCAGTTTACTCATTTGTTAGTCTACTGAAATGTCAATTTGTGTTGCCCACAACAGAGACACGCCTGCTCTGCGACAACAGAGTCAGGATGCAGCATGTCACAGCTTGCTTAGTAGTTGATATGCAATGCATTCCCACATTGTGCCAAGCAAATTGTAGCTTGGAACCTTGGAAGTGAAGACATGGCACACCCCAAAGCAACCAAGGGATGGTGTCAGTGCAATGTGGCGTAGTGTTCACTTTGCAGCCGCATGTGTTTGCACAGACGCTGTGACATGAATGCACTGCATGCCAAAGCATGCTCCTTACTGCTTCAGTGTTGCTAGTACAGACCTGACAGGTTGCCTAGGCCAACAGCTCTGCTGCAAGTATTGAACCTGTTAGGGCAGGACATGCAGCAGGCATGACCAAAATTGTGTGGCAGAGTGACCATAATTGTTTGTGCACTCTGCTTGTGATATACAAGATGTTGCAAACAGACTGACAACTTTCTTCCTGGCATGCAGATCGCAGTTCACCCGTACACTGCCAATCTGCAAGGATTGTTGCATCAAGGTAAATGTATTTCTGGGCCAGTTGTGGCCTTTTCAACACAGCATTGCAGGTACAGCAGCTGCCCATGCAGACACTAACCCTTACGTTGTGCAGCATGCTTGCGGAGGGTGGTGTGCAGGTTGCAGCCAAGCCCATGCTCCAGCCATGTCTTGCCTTTGCATGCCCCACAATCCTGTCCTACGCCATTGGCCCTCCTGGTGCTGCCACCCAAGCATACCAACGTCAGGTGCATCACCTTGAAGACCGCTCTCTACACAGAAGAACAAAGAGATGTCAAAATTTGCCACGTGCATCCCTCTGTGTCTTGGTGAAGACTGCATGTCCAGCAGTATATCAGGTGAAGAAGGACCCAAGATGCTTGGCTCATGAAGAAGCCTGACTAGGGTGCAGAGAGATGTCTTGCATGCAACCAGCTGTGCAATGTCTGCACTTAAACAACCTGACTGGATGTGTCATGCAGCAAATGTCAGCAGACCAAGAGCATGCAAGGATACACCTTGTTGCCAGCAACTTACGCAACAGGCTGGACCTTAGTTAGTACAACTAACATGACAAGGTGTCTAAATAGATAGATGCTGTGATTGCATGAGTGCAAAGCAGTGCAGTACCTATCGTCATCATCTCTCTTGTCTGAGCTACGATCCTTGTCATTCCTATGCCGCTTGCTCTTTTTGCTGTCATCTTCCTCTGCACCATCCTCCCCACTGTGCCGCCTGTGGCACACCAACATTGGTCAAACATCGTGCTGAAAAGTTCTGGCTGCCCGGCATAGCTGTCACAAGGGACAGTGTAGTGTTGCAGCGCAGTGTAGAATGGTGTTGCAGCACAGTGAAGACTAGCGCTGCAGCAAGAAGCAATGCCTGAAGCAATCATTGCAAAGGCAGTGCATTGTACATGTCTGATGCTAGCCAAACATGGGTGTCATGTGCAGATACACAAGGCTGCACCAAATGCACAGGTATTTGTTGTCTCACCTCTTTGATGAACTATGCCTGTGCTTCTTCTTATGCTCCCTGTCATCATCACTCTCATCATCATCCCGGCGCTTGTCTTTCTTGTGCCGCTTGCGGTCCTTGTCCTTGTCCTTGTGCTTATGCTCCTTGTCATCACCCTCCTCAGCATCTCGCTCCTTGCTGGCATTCCGCTTCTTCTCCTTGTCCTTCTTGCGTTGGATATAATCGACAAACAGCTGCTGCCGCTCTGCTTCATTTGGTATCTGCAGATGTATGGTTTGAAAGGCAGGCTTTAACAATTGCTTGTGTCCCATGACGTCATTGCCTCATCTCAAGCCTTTGTAGCGCCCCACCATTGGATTGCAATGAGTCTCAAGTGTAACAATGCAAGTCGCAAGCATTCCTAAATCCTATAATGTACTAAACCCCCCTAGCAAAATCATGAGTGTTTGTAAACTCTCAACAGCCCAGATCTGATGCAACTTAACACTGTGGTGTGTGCAGGATATGTCAGCTGATTTTGGCTACAGCGTGCGGCAAAAGCTGCAGATGATGTGCCAGCTTAGTCAGGACATCACAGGTCTCCCTGCACGAAGGTTGAGACACAGCATACGCAGCAGCCTTTGTGCTTTGCACTGACAGCCAGAACGCATGGCATGCCTACCTTCTCAGACAAATGCAAAACATGAATGCAGAGCACAGTGAAGAACCATGCAATGCCATACTTTTGCCACAATACCATGAAAAAGCCGCAAGTGCAGTAAAGGCTTACATCCTTGTAAGCAGAGTGGGTTTCTAAGTCAGGCTTGATGTCTTCCCAGGTGGAGTCCAGCTTGAGGGACTTGGTGTGGCGCAGCAGGCGGGTGAAGTCCTCCTGAGCTTCAGCCTTCTTGGCCTCTTCGCGGGCCAGCTTGTCCTTGGCTTTGCCCACCTGCTCCTGGTAGAATAATTGCCTGCAGCAACAGCCAAAAAGCCTTTGATCTGCATGTTCTCCTGATCAGAAAGAATGTCAGCATGAAAGCATTGTTTCTGAATGCCCCTGGTCTGTGTTTTGCCAGCCAGAACTGGGCGTGGCTGCAGTTTTAATTGTACTTTCTGAGGTGATGTTTTTCTCCCTTGTATCCCTTGCCAGATGCACATAGCACGCTGAGTTGATACAAGCGCATGACAACACATCACCAGCAAAGGTACGAAGATGAGCTTGCTTATTACAGGCATCACAAACAGACTGCAGTCTGCTGAGAGCCTTGCATAGTGCAATGTGCTGCAGAAAATAGCGCGCCTTGCAGAGGCAGAGGACCGCATGCTTACTTTGAATGCTCCTTGATGTTTTGAGTCTCTTCGTCTGCCTTAGAGCTCAGCTGCTCCTGAAACTCTTCATAGCTTGTGTCAATGCCTGTATGAATGCTGTGTGACTTGACAGCATCCTTCATGGTAGCCCTGCATGCAAGAAGCGCTGCATTTAGGATAGCTATACTAAAATTATGTACTCTGTAGTCCACTGGTTTTCCATAAACTGTTTGTTCTGACTTTCTTGATGCCAACGCCACCTGCCTGACATTCAGGGTAAACATCAAGCATGCCAGGAAATGACATTTCACTGCAGTGCAAGATGCAGAGATGATATACTCTGATGGCATGGTGCCCGGTCAAGTATCAAGGGCAAATGCAGCGACAGAGGTGGTGTCACAAAGCGATGCTGCTTGAAAGCTACTGCTGAGGGTATGACCTGAACAGTGACGCGACAGACGCCATAGACTGGCGAGCACGGAAATGCAGTGCCAAACAGTACCTGTCGGTCTCCCACTGCTTGTCTACGTCCTCCAGCACCTCCTCAAACAGCTCCTTTGGCCGTGACCCAGATGTGTTCTTTTCAACAGCCCGCAAGACATCATTGTCTTTGATGCGAGGTAGATACTCCTGCAGTGCAACAGACATGGTGGGAGAGATGCCAGAATGCAGCAACATCAAGTAAACGACACACTCAATGGCTTGTCCAACAGCCTGCCTGCCAGGGCAAGCAGAGCAGGATAACTTGAGGTCAACTCAAACACTGATGTTCTGTTGAAGGTGCATGCAACACTGACAACTGTGGGTACAGGGCCCAGACTATATTTAGGGCAATGCAGGCCGCAGAATATTGAGCTGCTGACAGACAATCAGGTCAGGCTGGCAGTTTTGCTGGTCACCTTCCAGCGCATCTTGGGCTTGATGAAACCTTCGTCCATGTCCTCACGAAGCAGCTCGCTGAAAGCCTCGCGATTCTTGCGCTCCTCACGCTTCTTCTCCTGCTTCAGCTTCTCCCTGATCTCTGCCTCCTGCTTGTCCAGGTCCCTGTGACACACCAATCAGTCAGGATGCAGTCTTCTGACCATCTTAGCAGCACCTAAAAGTATTGGCAGTCTGTGGATGTCACTGGTACATGAGGCTCATTCGCAGCACAACCATTCGGGATATGCACGTTTTGCAGGTCAGAAGTGACAGCTATTGATGCTTTGGTCTTGCATGATGGTGAGGTACACTGTGGTCATGGTTGCACACACCATGCATCATGATTCACACAGCAGCAGACGTTGTTCACAGCACGCCTGCCAAAGCATGATCATCACTGCTGAGATCCAAAGGTGTCATGGGAGCCAAGCTATCAGCTTCAACAAGTGCAGCAGCACACAAATAGTCGGCTGGCTTATGTGGCACTTGAAAACAGTGAAGACAGACCTCATGTACTCATCAAACACTTCCAGACGGTCTATCTTTGACAGGTCTTCATACTCTGGTTCCCCCTCTAGCTTAGCTGTGGCCTTCCGCCATGGTGTGCTAGCCTGTTGACACAACACACAATCAGACAAAGCACACATTTCGACATCCATTGCAACCTGAGGACCCTGCAGCGCAGCTCGCTATGTGCATGGCAGAATGTCAGCATGGCACATGCGCGTTCACCTGGTATGCTTTCCAAGTGGATTGCAATTGCTGGAAGTACACAGCATGATGGTGCCATCTGGAGCATACCTTGATGCCAGATGAGCGCTCCAGCAGCTCTCTGAAATCTTGCAGCTTGCGCTTGCGAGCTGCTTTCTCTTCAGCGCGTTTGCGCCTCTCGTGCTCCTTCATGTGCTCAACAAACATCTCCTCACGGTCAACAGAAGCAATTGCCTGTAGCAAACACAAGTCTGGTAAAACAGCAGCCCAATGTCCTGATAATACAAATGCAGCCATGGTGTAGAGCTCACGAGTATTATCCAAAATGCGCAGACAAGATCAGAGTATGAAGGTCAGATGTACTTGTGGCCGCAGATCTGCTACAATAAGACAAATTTGGGGTGTCACCTTCCATCGAGGGTCATCCTCAAACAGAGTGCGTGCTTGGCTGTATCTGAAGCCAGGCTTGAGGTCTTTGCTCTCCTCCAGCATGGCTTCATAGTCCTGCAACAATTACAGGCTGAAACTCTGCAAACTTCACAGCCATACAAAAGACTGTGATAGAGTTTGCAATGCAAAGCTGAGCTTCGACTGTGTGGCGACAGTACACGTGTTTATTCACATTTGATGACAGCAGCAGTCACTGTGCCGGATGGCAGAAACGTCCTCATTGCTTGCAATAGATAGCAAATGTACAGCTGCAGCAGCAGCTGTCCCTGTGACATACATTGAAACGGTCTGTTCTTCTTACCTCCTTGGCACGCTTGAGACGCTGCCGTTCTTCCTCCTTCTCACCCTTTTTGCGCTGCTGCAGGTACTCATTGAAGCACTGCTTCTTCTCCCCGAGGGACTTGAGGGCTGCGTAGCGCTTGTCATTGATGATGAGCTTCATGGTCTGCTCCCAGCTCCAGTCACTGGCCACACCTTTGGCAGCCAGCAGCTCCTTGAAAGCATCTTTGGCCTCTTCCTGAAGACGCCAAGCGTATGCTGCTAAGCTGACGCTGACAAGCACAAGCAACAGGCAGAAACAGAGTAGCATGCAGACCTTCTTTGCTGTTACTATACTCCAGTCAAAGCCAGCTGCTGTGCTACTGGTGGCATGCACAAAACAGCTGCATGGAAGTCATTCTCAACACCCTGCTGACCCAAAAACAAAGCAACGTTGCTGTCCACGAAGCTGCTTTGCTGCGGATTAACAAATGTACAGCAATCCACTTGCAGCCTGGTTGTGCATGACAAGCAGGCACAGATACCTTTGTAGCATAGAGGAACTCCTTGCCATCATCACCTTTGGCTGTCTGGGGCACAGGCTCAGCCTTGACCGATGCAATGGCAGGTATGGGTTTTGCCACAGGAGGGGTTTCAGCCTTGACATGCGCTGCACTGCCATTGGCCTGCAGCAATGAAGACATGCAAGGTTGCTGGCAGCAGGTCATCAGTGTCAAGGGAGCAGGTCGTCAGTGTCAAGGGAGCAGTTTTGTGGGTGATTGTGCACATTCAATATACGCATGGCGCTCTGAGACGCCCTCATGGACGCAACAAATCTTGAAGCTTTGGCCTTTGGCCATGAACCAAATTCACAGCAGCCAGCAGATGGCACCTTGGTGCAGCATGCACATCGGAAAACCACAGATGGCACCGTGATGCAGCATGCACACATGGGAAATCACAGGTATAGCATTAGACTGAGATATGACCTGGGCATTTGCACTGCTTCCACAGTATCGTCTGCAACATAAATGCCAGTTTTGACAAGGTATCTGGTAGCACTGTAAACATGTGCATAGCATTGCAAATACCTGAGGTGACTTCAAAGTGGAAGCAGACACGCCGTGAGCTGGTGAAGAGCCTTGTGCAACAGGCACCTTCACAAGCTGTGGCGGGCCGCCACCTGCAGCAGGCTTCTGAGCCTGACCAGCAGACCCGCCTGCGGCTGTGTTAGCTGCTGCAGCAGCTTGAGCACGCTTCATCTCCTCTGGCATGGTCCACTTGGACTCTTTGGTCTTGCGGTTGTGGTAATACTTGCGGCCATCTGGGCTGGTGAATTCCTTCCAGTCCGACCCTGTGTCTGCTGCCTTCTGTGCTGCCTGTCATCAATGCATTGACACTGTGAACAGGGTTTCCCAACAGGCAGGGTGGCAGAGAAACATAGACAAGGGATTTAGCATGAGCAGGCAAGTGACCATGAACCATCAGACAATTCTACACAAGCTGCACAGCAATGCAAGCCAGCCTGATATGCACCCATGAGCTGTGACACAGATG
>JAABUP010006459.1_pt1 | contig 16646 bp, 9 predicted proteins | sample 5559201 | NCBI WGS metagenome assembly JAABUP01 (sample SAMN10711887, study PRJNA513373) | rock metagenome | isolation source: Antarctica rocks | place: Antarctica
TGACCAACGGTCATACCAACGACTTGACCAATGGCCATACCAACGACTTGACCAATGGTCATACCAATGGCTTGGGCCACACTGACGGCTTGACAAACGGCGACACGGAACACATTACAAACGGTCACACCAATGGTGTGGTCAACAACTTGAATGGCCATCCGGCAAAGCTCCGGTCCAGAGCGATTATTCTGAGTGCTAAAGACGAGCAGGCCACGGAAGCCATGGCGTCCAGGTTGAAGGACTTCCTTCAGACGACCAAGGTGGAGGACGAGGAGAAGTTCCTTGACAACCTTTCGTATACTTTGGGCCAACGTCGTTCCACTTTCCCTTGGATTGCAGCTCAACCGGCGCAGAGCGTATCAAGCCTGGTGAAAGCGATAGAGTTTGGTAAAATGAAGCCTAGCCGAACAAGTGAACGACCTAAGATTGGATTCGTGTTCACTGGGCAAGGAGCACAGTGGTACGCCATGGGTCGAGAGCTGGTTGAGGCGTATCCTGTATACAAGGATTGCCTATTGGAAGCTGACAGCTACTTGGAAGGGTTTGGCGCGGACTGGTCGGTGATGGGTAAGCTCACTCGTCGATTTCGAGAATTGGAATGCAGATAACTGACAACGAGACAGAGGAGCTTTCGAGGGACGCAGAGTCCACGAGAGTGAACGAGCTTGCCTTGAGCATGCCGCTCTGCGCTGTGGTCCAGATTGCCTTGGTTCGGCTGCTTCGGTCGTGGGGAATTGCACCGTCGGCTGTCACAAGTCATTCTAGCGGAGAAATCGCCGCTGCGTATGCGGCCGGTGCATTGACCCTCCAGGCAGCCATGGCTATCGTGTTTGCTCGTGGTAAGCTTGCATCGAGCGTTGATCCTGGTGTCACGCAAAAAGGCGGCATGATTGCCGTTGGTCTAGGTCCTGAGGACGCGAACAAGTATATCAAGCGCGTGTCATCTGGTCAAGTCATGGTTGCGTGCCTGAATAGTCCTACAAGCATCACCGCCTCAGGTGATGTCCCAGCCGTTGAAGAGCTGGAGAGATTGTTGAAGGAAGATAATGTCTTCGCAAGACGTCTGAAGGTCGACGCCGCTTACCACTCCCACCACATGAAGCCCATCGCAGCCCCATATCTTTCTTGGCTCCAGAAGCTCGTCAAAGCGGAGGAGCACTTGGACGATGTCGTCTACGCGTCACCAACCACCGGAAAACGGATGACTTCTGGCAAAGAACTCAGTGGCCCAGAGCATTGGGTGAGAAGTCTGACCCATCCAGTATTGTTTGTGGACGCCTTCCGCAATATGTGTCTTGAAGACCCTTCGACAACTACTTCGGATGTCGATTTGGTCATCGAAGTTGGACCACACGCCGCCCTTTCGGGCCCCATCGCTGAGATCACCGCACTCCCAGAGCTGAAGGACTCCAACATCTCTTATCTCAGCTGTCTCATCAGAAAGACCAGTGCGGTAGATACGATGCAAGGTTTGGCTTGCGACTTGATACGTAAGGGATTTCCCGTCGACATTCAGTCAGTCAATTTTCCCAACGGCAGACATGCCGTTCAAGTCATGCACGACCTACCACATTATCCCTGGAATCATGAAAAGCGCCATTGGGCCGAGCCACGACTTAATAAGACACATAGACACCGACTGGATGCCCCCCATGACCTTCTTGGCTCCCTTGTCCTTGGGACCAACATGCTGACGCCATCATGGCGGCTCGAAGTCCGTCCATCAGACATCCCGTGGGTTAGGGATCATGTCGTACAAGGCAACATTGTCTACCCCGGCGCAGGCTATATCTGCATGGCAATTGAAGGAGCATGCCAGGCTGCTCGAGCCGGCCATAGGCGCATTCTTGGCTACCAATTGCGCGACGTCGATATCCTTCAAGCTCTTATAGTTCCAGATACCACCGAAGGAGTGGAGGTGCAACTCACGCTCCGTCCATGTAGTGACAAGACCATATACGCGAAGGGCTGGCAGGAATTCCAAGTGTTCTCCGTCACAGGGGAAAACAAGTGGCTTGAGCATTGCAAGGGTCTTATTTCAGTCGATTTTGCGGCAGAGGTCAACGATCAAGCCCGGTGGAGCGCTTCTGCATCTCCAACATCGAAGCTCGTTGGGCCAAGGAATGCTACCGACTACAGGATGCGCCTCGATCCAAGAGACATATACTTTGGTATGCGCTCTGTAGGAATCTGTCATGGACCAATCTTTCAGAATATCAAAAGTATTCGGGCTCGCACCAAGCAGTCGGTGACAGCTTTCGCGGTTGCTGATACAGCTTCGACTATGCCATATAACTACCAAGCCAAGCATGTCCTCGATCCAACAACTCTAGATTCCATCTTCCAGGCAGCATATACAGCTTTACCTGGAGCTGGATCAAAGATGACCACTCCCCTGATTCCTAAATCGATCAAGAAGTTGTGGGTATCCCATGAAATTGGCAGTGATGCTGGCCATCGCTTCAGAGCGTATTCCGACATCAGTCGCGCCAGTACGCAGAGATTCGATACTGACATAGTAGTGGTCGACGATGACGACGATGTCACGAAGAGCGAGCCTGTCATGATGCTTGACGGCTTCGTTTTCCAGTCCATTGGAAGCGCTCTGCCCCAGGAGACGGATGCTCATGAGAACGAGAAATTTAGTGCCATAAGATGGGCACCAGATGTATCATTCACTAACCCCACATATTTCAAGCAACAGCTAGGCTCTCCAATTGAGCCTATCGAGGCCGACACTTTAATGGATCTAAGGCGTCTCTGCTTTTATTTTGTCAACGAAGTGCTTGCGGCATTGACCGCCGCTGACGTACGACAATTAGAATGGCATCACAAGAAATTCTATGTCTGGATGAAGCTTCTGGCGGAACTAGCAAGTAAGAACGAATTGGCTTCTGACAGCTCGGAATGGATCCACCATGGGGTTGATGAGAAGGTCAAGCTCATCGAGAAGGCTAATATTGCTAGCGTGAATGGTGAGATGGTCTGCCGTCTTGGTCCACACATCATGGCTATGTTGAGACGCGAGGTGACGCCTTTGGAGCTGATGCTGGAAGACAAGCTATTGTTCAAGTATTACGTCGAAGCCATGAAGTGGGACCGCTCTAGCCGAAAAGTTGGTGAGATGGTCAAGCACATTGCTCACAAAAACCCCCGAGGGAAGATTCTTGAGATTGGTGGAGGGACGGGCGGCACTACAAGGTATGCCTTGGATGCCCTGGGGACTGATAGCTCCAGAGTCGGACCGCTCGCCGCATCGTATGATTTTACCGACATCTCTTCCGGATTTTTTGAAGCCGCCCAGGAAAAGTTCAAGGACTGGAAGGATTTGGTAAGGTACAAGAAGCTAGACGTTGAGCAAGATCCAGTGAAGCAAGGATTCGAGAATGGCACGTACGATTTGATCATCGCCTGTCAAGTCCTACACGCCACCAAGTCAATGGATAACACCATGACACATGTGCGCAAGCTGCTGAAGCCTGGAGGAAAATTGCTTATCATGGAGACGACCAAAGATCAGGAAGATATGCAACTTGTCTTTGGGCTGCTTCCTGGCTGGTGGCTGAGTATGAACTATTCATCTGCAGCACTCTTAATTCTGCTAACGAATCGCAGGTGAAGAGGAAGAACGCAAATACAGCCCTTCGCTATCGATTGATATGTGGGACCGAGTCCTACAGAAGAACGGATTCAACGGTGTCGAGATTGAAGTGCATGACTGTGAGAGCGAAGAGCTTTACTCATTCAGCACCATCATGTCGACGGCTACTTCCAGCGCACCCACGTTAAACTCGGAAGTGGTGATCGTGACTGGGGCCCCTGCACCCCCAACTTCGTGGTTGGATGAACTCAAAGCCTCCATCTCCGAAGCCACAGGCGCAGTACCGACAATTGAGCCGCTCGAGTCTGCTGCCGGCGATGGCAAGGTCTGCATTTTCGTGGCAGAGCTTAGTCAGCCAATCCTGAAGAGCCCAAGTACTGCCCAATTTGAGTCCATCAAGGCGCTATGCACAAGATCGAAAGGGCTCCTTTGGGCGACGAGTGGCGGAGCCGTTGATTATGAGAACCTGGATGCCAGTCTCAACATCGGCTTCCTACGCTCGCTCAGGGTGGAATACGTTGGAAAACGTTTGGCTACTGTCGACCTTGATCCAAAGAAAGAATTGTGGTCCAAGGAATCGGTCACTCCTTTGACAGAAGTCTTCCGGAAAGTCTTTGACTACTCTGTCGATGACGCCATCAAAGACTTCGAGTTTGCCGATCGTGAAGGCGCAATTCAAGTCCCAAGATATTTGAAAGATGTCGAGAGAAATAAATCGGTCTTTCCCAATCCAGCCGACCAGGCTGCTCCTCAATTGGAACCTTTCCACCAATCCCGTCGTCCATTGCGCATGGTCATCGGAACTCCAGGTCTATTGGACACTCTTGCCTTTAGTGACGATCCCGACGCAGCAGAGGATCTTCGTCCTGGCTTCCTCGAGGTGGAGCCGAAAGCGTTCGGCCTCAATTTCCGAGACATCATGGTTGCAATGGGCCAGTTGGATGGAGGGTATATGGGTTTCGAATGCGCCGGACTCATCACGAGCGTAGGCTCAGACGCCGCTTCCCAAGGCTTCAAGGTGGGCGATCGAGTCGCCATGTTGCTAAGAGGTCACTACTCCAATTCAGTCCGGCTTCACTGGACGAGCGCTGTTCACATACCAGATGACATGAGCTTCGAAGTCGCCGCGACTCTCCCCATGTCTTACTCCACGGCATACTTCTCTTTGTACGAGATGGCGCGTCTGCAAAAAGGAGAGAAGGTCCTTATTCACGCAGCAACAGGAGGGCTCGGCCAAGCCGCAATTGTTCTGGCTAAACACGTTGGCGCAGAGATTTTCGTCACCGTTGGAACTGAAAAGAAGAGAGATTTTGTCGTCAAAAAGTATGACATACAGCCAGATCACATCTTCTCCAGCAGAGACACCTCTTTCGCTCCCGGCATTCTGGCCATGACGCAGGGCAAAGGAGTTGACGTGGTATTGAACACGCTAGCCGGGGCTTTGCTCCAGGAAAGCTTCAATTGCGTTGCTCAATTCGGGCGGTTCATCGAGATTGGAAAACGCGACCTCGAGCTCAACAGCAGTCTCGAGATGGGTGCTTTCACACGCGCCGTCTCTTTCGCCTCGATTGACTTGCTGCAACTTGGGGAATTCAAAGGCCACGACGTCCATCGGGTTTTGAAGGATGTCATCCGCCTGTACGAGGAGAAAGTCATCAGCCCTGTGGAACCAGTCACTGTGTATCCCCTTTCGGAGATTGAGAAGTCATTTCGCCTCATGCAAGCTGGCAAACATATGGGGAAGATAGTATTATCTGTGAAGTCTGACGATCTAGTGCCGGTAAGCATATACACGGCTTTCCGTCAGAGTATGAAAGCATTGCTAATTTCCAAATCAGGTCCTTCCACACGTTCCCACGGCGAAACTCCGTTCCGACTCATCGTACTTGATTGTTGGCGGCCTTGGAGGCATTGGACGATCTGTGTGTCACTGGATGGCAACTCACGGAGCGAAAAATCTCATCGTCACCTCTCGAAGCGCAAACGCCGAGGAAAAAGCTCGCCCATTTTTGGCTGAGATGGAAAAGATCGGATGCAAAGTCAAAGCTATTGGCTGCGATATCTCAGACGAGTCCGACTTGGCTAGAGCGTTGGAAGTCTGTACTCGAGAGATGCCACCGATACGCGGCGTCATCCAGGGCGCCATGGTCCTTCAAGATTCAATCCTTGAGCAGATGACATTCGATAATTACAACGCAGCAATCCGTCCCAAAGTCCAAGGAAGTTGGAATCTTCACCAGCAGCTAAGTGGCCATCAGCTCGACTTTTTCGTCATGCTTTCTTCTTTGGCTGGAGTGGTCGGATTCGTAAGCCAGAGCAACTATTCCGCTGGTGGAGCGTTCCAAGATGCACTCGCGAGACATCGTACGGCTAGAGGATTGCCCGGTGTCGCTATCGACATCGGTATTGTAAAGTCGGTTGGCTACGTGGCAGAGGACGACGGAACAGCCGAGAGACTTAGAAAGTCAGGCCATACGGTGCTCAGTGAAGATGATGTTCTTGGTGCCATCGAGTCTGCCATAATGTCGCCTCCCAAGACACAGATGATGTTGGGACTTAACAGCGGGCCTGGAGCTAATTGGGAGGAATCAGGAATGGCACGAGATCATCGGTTCTCCAGCCTGAGATATCGGCAATCAGCACAGAACACAGCGAGTGCGAGCAAGGCTGGAACTGGCGACCTCGGAAGCCTCATAGCTGCCGCATCTTCATTTGACGAGGCAGTTGAGGTAATCGTCAAAGGAATAACTAAGAAGCTGATGGATATCTTCATGATCGCGGAAGCCGAAATTGCTCCCTCCAATGCACTGTCCGAGTACGGTGTCGACTCGCTTGTTGCCGTTGAGCTTCGAAATATGTTGGCCCTACGGGCAGGCGCCGAGGTATCCATCTTCGACATCATGCAGAGCACGTCAATCACAGCCGTGGGAACTCTGGTTGCGTCGAAAAGCTCCCACATCGATCCTTCTTTGGTGGTATCATAGGAATGGAGTCGGTGAGGATATTGAGAAGCAACGTGGAATGCCAACTGCTGTGACGAACGAGCATGGTCAGCGATTCAAGATACGCAGCTGCTTGGTCGGAAGCTAGTTGAGACTTAAGATGATCGGAGGCATGAAGTGATCACAAGGCCTGCCACTACGCGTCGAACATTAGCATGACTGAAGGATAACAGGGCGTTACGCAGGAGTTCTTCAGCGAGATCACGATTCAGTACGAACTTGTAGACCGATGATTAGACATAGATATATTGAATCCCATCACTGACTCGAATCCACAATACACTGATATAAGATGATGAGATCAAAACAAGTAATCCGCGCTTTCCTTGTTGTCCTCGGGATATCACGTGATAGAAAGCTTGGCACCAGGCACATGCGAACCGGACCCAGGAATACTATTCTACGAGAAATTGGTTTGACCCCAAGCACCAACCTCGCATGCTTCGTTCATAGACGAGACACTAGGGCGAACAGACTGACAGAAGCAACATCATCGAAGTCTTTAGCCTTGTCTCTCGCCCTAATACCTCTTGACAAAGAAACATTGCATCATCGAACCTACCCTGGGGATGGTAGGGAATACCAAATGCCAGTTCATACTACGATCTATCACAAAAAAAACTAGAGGGTTGTGAGGACAACGCAGTCACGGAGGTAGAATGTCGAGTGAAGGACTCGAAGGAAGAAGGGGAGAAGGGATTGAGGTAAAATATATCCAAACGGATGGTGGAAAGCAATAGAATGCGCCGTTTCTTCGGATGACAAATGCAGAGGGAGGGGTGACTAGAGCTTACTCCCGAGTAATGCGGCCTACCTTGCTGGGGGATGTTCAGGAGCCATATGTTCGAGGGACCGCATAGACGCAGAGCAGAAATGCGGCCTTCGTTACCATATTTCACAGGCTCGCATATTCCGAGAGAGTACGCTGTTGCGCAATTGGCAAATGTACGGCCAATGACACCTTGAGATGATGCGGGTAATCGGCAGAATAGATGCAGAGCTTGTAGATGTAGCAAGGTTGAACAATCCTGTGATGGACATTCTCACCAAGGACATCCTGGCTCGGTGTTTTAATGAGGCGGCTTGCTTTACGACTATCGTCGGACTTTAACTGCAGCATGAATGATTCAGTGAAACGACATTCAGTGCTCGTAAGGATGATGGAGGGCCGGCAGAACGACAGACGGAAATTGAAGGAGCCGATATGAATGTACTCCCACACAGCATTTACAGAAGCTTCGGCTTTCTGGGCCACATGCACCAAGGAAGTCCTTTGAGCAGGGTACGATTACAAAGCGGAGATTCGAGGCTGGCCACCGCGGGTGCCATGATGCAGTGAGAAAGACATCATCCTCATCTCTAGGAGAGAAACATTCGTCGAGTCACGTCGTTCTCTACTTGGATAGGCCTTAAGAGTCCTTCAAGTCAATCGATCGAATAGTACCGGAATCTTTATTACCCGAGCAGGCATTCCTCATTATTCCAAACTTCGCTTCGACGGCTCGCAATGATGTAGATGTAGACAACACTGCTAGGTCGCTACATGAAGACTTAGAGTGGTGAGCGAAAAGCATGCCACCACTTCGTCATGTTCAAGCCAAGCTCGCCGTCACAATTCAAGGCAAACATTACAGCTTTTTCCGGGGATTGCATGGAGGAGGCATTCAAAGACACTCCTAAAAGCGATCTCGCGGTTAATCTTCTTGAGTGAATAGGGATCCCATGCAGTCTCGACGGAAGGGTCCGGTCGCATCTCACCTCACAGTAGAGAGTCCAAGGAGTTTCAGTAAGCCGAAGGTCATCCCTGTTTCCTGGGCTATGTGGATGTATGCAGCACCTCCCTTCCGAGTGAGTCGTCGTAGTTGTTCTGCTCAATATTGATCAGCTTCAACTTTCCACGCTGAAGGCTGAAAAGTCGATTTCTATCGATTCATCTTTGTCATTGAGTTCGGAGCAAATTGCTTCCATACTCCGTGCCTACGCTAGTTACTGAAAGCATACAAACTGCACAAGCACGACGGCTTACCAACAAAGAAACGTCTGACACGAGCACCGCAGGAGTCGCGCATCCACAATTTGTGTGCTGCTGATGTAGTGTCATATTACATCTGCCTGTATTCAAGACCGCGCCTGCTCTGGCTACGTAGCAACGGAATACAAGGTATAGGATTGTCCGAGAAGGAATCAATACTGATGTTTCCATCAAAATCTTTGATGTGTCCCACAGTGCCTGCGCTCCATTCGCCTTCGGTGAAGACACCTACAAACGGCCATCTGAGTCCTCGTTGCATTATACCTCTCCTCAAAAGGCTATGATCAAACATCAGCTCTCAATCGTCTTGTTGAATGAGACTATAGATCGCAAGGCGGGAATTCCTTGACAGTTTCGGTATGGAAGCTTTTGTCGGAATTTCTCGTCGGCTCGGAGTTTCTATCGGTTTCTATACGTACATCAGCTTTTAGCTGCTGCAATTCCTTCTCCGATTCCCATCTGGCATCATCCGTAATCACACTGTTGCTCCGGATGTTGAAAAAGTGCGCTACAATTTTTCCGAACAACTATTTGCGTTGTATATGCGCGAATGGTGGCCAATCGGTTAAAGCTGTCAGCGTTTCAGGTTGTGGGTTCTATTCTTACTGCCGTAGCCTCATGTCTATGATCATCATCCAGGGCTAAACTAGTGGTTCAACTCACAAGTTTTTTTTTTACTGCTTTGTCTATCTTTTTGCTTCTGATAACAACAGACTTTTACCCCTTGAACATCAGATACACGGCCCATTCAAATCATCCAGCATGCCCAGCACACGCGCACAACACCAACCTGTAGATATCGCCATCGTTGGTGGCGGTATCATCGGGCTGGTTCTTGCTCTTGGTCTTCTCAAGCGAAACATCAACGTAAAAATCTACGAGCAATCACGCAGCTTCCGAGAAATCGGCGCCGGTGTTGCATTCACCGCGAATGCCATACGCTGCATGCACTTGGTCAATCCAGAGATTGTTGACGCTTTGAGGGCCGTTGCGACCTCGAATGGAGATGTGGATAACCCAAATGACTGGCTGCAATGGGTCGATGGATACAATCAAAAGGGCGAAGATCCTCACGATGAGAAGATCCTGTTCAAGTTGTATGCAGGATACAGAGGATTCGAGGGATGCCACCGTGCTCACTTTCTGGATGAGCTTGTGAAGAGAATTCCAGAAGGGATCGTTGAGTTTAGGAAGCGTCTTGATACCATTGTTGAGAAAGGCAACGGAGAAAAGATACAGCTTAAATTTTGTGACGGAACATCAGCCGAGTCTGACGCTGGTAAGTCCGCACGCTCAGCCATTTGTACTACAAATGTAGCTGACCACGGTCTCAAACTTTCCAGTGATGGGCTGTGATGGTATCAAATCACGCGTCCGAGAGATTCTCTTGGGCAAAGGCAATCCTGCCTCCTACCCTCACTACACCCACAAAATAGCATACCGCGGGCTCATTCCTATGGACAAAGCTGCCGAGGCAATTGGAGATAAGAACGCTCGCAACCAACATATGCACATCGGACCCGGACGGCATCTTCTCCACTTCCCAGTCGCCGACCAAACGTTGATCAATGTTGCTGCCTTCGTGGCTGATCCTTACGAGTGGCGGGACGACGAGAAGATGACAGCTCCAGCTACCAGGGAAGAGGTCCAAGCGGACTTTGCCGATTGGGGTCCTACCGTCCGGGCGATCACAAGTCTACTACCCGATGAACTTGATAGATGGGCGATTTTCGACAGCTTCGACCATCCTGCAGAGGCCTACGCTCGCGGCCGTGTCTGCATCGCAGGTGATGCTGCACACGCCTCCGCTCCTCACCACGGTGCTGGTGCCGGCATTGGTGTCGAAGACGTGTTGTGTCTTTCGACGCTCATGGAAATGGCCATGTCATCATTGCAGGGGAATGAGGCGAGCAAAGATCACGCTTTGGAGGTGTCTTTCGACACCTTCAACGCTGTTCGACATGAGCGCAGCCAGTGGCTCGTGAACAGCAGTCGCGGCATTTGTGACGTTTACGAGTGGGCTGACCCGCACACCGGAAACGATGTGGAGAAGTGCTTCGAAGAGATCAAATGGCGATCACATAAGATCTGGAATTTTGACATTGACGGAATGCTAGGAGAAGCGGCCCTAACATATGCGCGGCGTATGGAGGAGAGTCGAGTCAAGCAGAATGATACGAAAGTCCTGCCGGACACGGTTGAGGGTGAGAAATGGGAAAGTGCTCAAGCCGTACCGATCATGGTGTCGGAGTGAGCCACAGAAGTGAGATTGCTTGATTCAGCGCTGGAGGGTTTTGCAGGAGCGTAGAGTAAAATAGGGCAAATGGCGTTCCCACACTCACGTTCATTCTGGCGCGCTGCAATAGACCTAATTCGCAATATGAGAAAAGCATGAGGATCCTGATGCAAGTGGCTATCACGAATGTTGTATAGTTCTTTGCCGGCAGAAGCGTCAATGCACGAAGAGCTTCAAGTATTGGCACAGGCCGTTGAGCCAATATGAGCTGAGCTGGACCAGGTTCCAATCGAATTCCCCAATCAGGGAGTGGCGTCCTTCCTCCGGAGTTTCTTTGACTCCGTCTCGGCTCGAGAGTTTGCCCGCAACCTTCCAGCCGGGTACGCTAGCGGCCCGCCTCAAAGGATTTCATTGGTTCTCTCAAGAGACCCAGAATTTACATGGGCATCGGACGAGTCTCTTGATCACATCCGTGCAAGGGGATCACATCCGTGCAAGGGCATTGGGTGCCACTTGGACACGATGAGAGGAGCGGCATCAATCGCTTCATCTCTCGATCAGACACTTTAACGAAAATGTACTTTGTGCAAGGCATGTAGAATTAAGCGATCGGGATTCTTTCTCTACTGCATTGTTGACACGGGAAGATGCATTACTCCATCCCCGCTCCCTTGCTACTTTCTCCTCGTGCGAGCCTTTCACACGCCTTCCACACGAGCATGCAGGAAGCTTGAGAGCAGTTGCCAAAGCTTCCTACTCACACCCTCTTCAACTTGGGTACCTCCATCATCACCGTCGCGGTCAGACAGCATAGCAAAACAATCAGCTTCGACCGACCATGGTGAGCCTCAAAGCGGTGCAGGCATCCAACGCGGCCTTGCGCTCCACCACCTCAGGCCAAGTCTCTCTCTTTGTCGGCGCCACCAGCGGTATCGCCTTCCACACGCTGACAGAGTATGCGCGGAATGCCAACCGGCCGAAGGTATACATCGTGGGCAGAAACGAGGCGACGCTGTCCAAGGTCATCGCCGATTTGAAGAAGATCAACCCAGAGGGCACCTTCCTTCCCATCAAATCTGAGATATCGCTCCTCAAGAACGTGGATGCTGCGTGCGACGAATTGAAGAGCAAGGAGAAGAGCCTGGATCTACTGCTCATGTGCCCTGGATATCTCAAACTATCAAGGCAAGGTTCGTTGCATCACCACCTCGCCAATTCCACCCTCTCGGCCGAAATCCGACCAACAAAGGCCTCCTACAGAGTATCAATAGCTGACAGTATACCTCACCATACAGACAACGCAGACGGTCTAGAAGACACCATCTCCCTCCGCTACTACGTCCGCGCCCGCTTCATAGCCAACCTCCTCCCCCTCCTCTCCTCTCCTCAGACCTCCCGCATCGTCAGCATTCATGGCGCCGGCAAAGAAGGCAAGATGGACGAAAACGACCTCGAGCTTGCCCGCTCCTTCTCCATGCAAAGCGCCGCCGTGCACACTTCCACCATGAATACTCTAGCACTGGCAGAAATCGCCTCGACCCATCCATCCATTAGCTGCGTCCACGTCTTTCCCGGCGTGGTCGTTACAAAGGCTTTCACAGTGTTTGCTGCTGACTGGGTGCTGCCTTTGCGGTGGTTCTTTGTGCATGCCGTACTACCCTTTGCGAAACTCTTCACCGTCAGTCTCCCGGAGAGTGGACAGCGTCATCTTTTCCATGCGACTTCAGCGAGATACCCGCCGGCTGAAGTAAAAGATTCGCCAGCTGCAGGGGTTGTACTTCAGAAGGGGATGGTGGTGGCGAAAGGAGAGGATGGATTGCAGGGGAGCGGGTGCTACCTGCTGAACTATGATGGAGAGACGATTGGGGATCAGAAGTTGCTGGATGAGTACCGGAAGAGAGGAATGGGGAAGAAGATATGGGCCCATACGCAGGAAGTCTTTGACCGCGTGCTGAGCAAGGCGTAGGGAACAAAAGAAAGTCTATGGCTGGAGGCGACTACACCACGTCTTGATCTTTGTTTGCGGACTCGGCTTGGAGATTTCACGGCAATGGCTGGAGATGACTTTTCTTTAGCTTTACATGAGCGACTCTGGTTGGACTCTCTATAACCCCGAAGTTGATGGCATGCCCAAAGAAAACCCTGTATATTTCATGATATCCTAAACACGAGATGCTCCTAATTTCTCTAGAATTTGATGAAATGATTGGATAATTTAGATGTTGCGATCCCTGAGAAAATATTTCAAATCAGCCAAAATTGAAGGGAGATGGAGCAAAAGGCTTGGAGCCGACAAAACCGCTTAAAGACGCATACCATACCTTAGTCAATGCGCCTTACAGCTGGGTATGCAGAAGGTCAGATCCTCGGAGTTTTAGAAACTCCATGCCCGAATCATCTCGCATACCTCTTCCTTCTCCCCGTAGGTGACCATAGTCGCCCGTTCCGAGTGCTGGGTGCACCAAGTCCGGGAGCCGTTCAACGTGTCACAACCACGGAGTCTCTCCATGACCAGCTGCGTTCTTTCTTGCTCGATGTTCTCTAAACTGTTGTCTTACACCTCATGCACAGCTTCCTCGATACCCCAGATCGAGATCACATCTCTTTTGTCATCTTCGTCCAGGTAATCTAGCTGCCATGGCCCCAGCGATGGCAAAGGATACCGCCATTGCTCCAGTCGCGGCGCTTTCGACCCTGCCTGACGCACAAAATAGGGCAGAAGCACTGGAACTGATCAATTATAACCATTCGAATAAACCAGATGGCGAGTCCCAAAGCCCTAATGGAACCGCCTCCGAGAAAAGCGCAGACGTTGAGACAAAGGCTTCCGATGAGGTTGATCACGAAAAGGGTAGCGATACTCTTGGACGAAATGAAAAGTCCCGTGAAGAGATGAACCATGTGACAGGCTTCAGGCTTGTGGTTATCGTCGTGTGTCTTATGCTGGCAATATTCTGTGTTGCGTTGGATAATACGAGTCAGTCTTGAGATAGCTTCGGGCAAAGTCATCTTGCGGTCAATTTACTTATAGTCATCTTTGGAAATAGTTATTGCGACTGCTATACCGAGAATAACGGATCATTTCCATACAATTGACGATGTGGGCTGGTATGGATCAGCGTACCTCTTGACCACGTGCGGTCAGTGCAATGAACTCCTAGTAAGGCTAAAAGCCTTCCCAAAATACTGATGTTGGGACAGCGTTCCAATTGCTCTACGCAAAATCCTATACCTTCTTTCCCGTCAAGACCGTATTTCTGATAGCGCTTCTGATCTTCGAGGTTGGCTCTTTAGTATGTGCGACGGCTCCTTCGTCCAACGCCTTGATTGTAGGTCGTGCAATCGCAGGCCTCGGATCCGCAGGTTTGTTCACTGGCGCTATGACTGCTATTGCCCAGGTGGCACCGATGGAAAAACGTCCCCTGATCATAGGACTTGTGGGTGGTTTATTTGGAATTTCTGCCGTCATTGGACCGTTGGTACGTCTCTTCCTTTTCAATATCATCATGATGAGGTGAAGCTAATGGCTTTGATCAGCTGGGGGGTGCATTGACGGATAGGGCCTCTTGGAGGTGGTGCTTTTACATAAATCGTACGTTGCTCTTTACCCGCCCTCGAGACTGCCGCTGATTCATAGACAAACGCAGTCCCCATAGGTGCGGTCACTGTGATAGGTATCATGATCTTTCTGCACGTTGACCAGGAATTGGCCAAAGTACAAGGTGGGCTCGTGGAACAGATTATGCAGTTCGATCCGATTGGGAATATATTGTTTGTGTGTGCTGTAATTTGCTTGCTTCTTGCGCTTCAATGGGGAGGCACGACGTACGACTGGTCGAACGGTAGAATCATTGCTCTTTTCATCCTCTTTGGAGTACTCTTTATTGCGTTTGTCGCCGTTCAATTCTGGTTGGGTGAAGAGGCTACAGGTATATTTAGATGCTGGTTGAAGATAACATCATGGACGCTGACGTTGAAACAGTACCATCGAGGATTGCTAAACATCGAACCATCAGATTTGGGGCTCTATTTGCTCTCTGTATCGGAGCTACAGTCTTCCCTATGGTGTACTACCTTCCAATATGGTTCCAGGCCATCCACGGTGACGATCCGGTCCTATCAGCCGTCCATATGTTACCCTTGATACTGTCGCAGGTGACTAGTGTAATCCTCGGTGGTGGACTGACGAAGAGGATCGGGTATTACATGCCTTTCGTTTGGGCATCCGTAATTCTCATGCCCATCGGTGTTGGCTTGCTCAATACTTTCCACGTTGGGATCTCTGAGAGTAATTGGGTCGGATACCAATTTCTCTTTGGCTTCGGTGTCGGTTTCGGTTTCCAGCAGGCTAATGTCGCAGCCCAGGCCGCGCTCCCTCTCAGGGATGTCCCAACCGGCGTCGCTGTTGTCTTTTCCACGCAATTCCTAGGCGGCGCCGTGTTTGTCTCTGTCGCTCAAAATGTCTTCACCAACCATCTTCGGTCCAACGTGGCGTCTTTGAAGATACCAGATTTCGGTCCCGAGCTCGCTGTTAGGGCTGGGGCGACAGAGTTGCGAAAACTGGTAGCTCCGGATTTGCTCCACGGTGTCCTCGTAGCTTATAATGACGCGATCATACAAGCATTCCAGGTAGCGTTGATCATGAGCTGTCTCACCATATTTGGGGCTCTTGGCATGGAGTGGAAAAATATGAAAGGGAAAAAGCCCGATCTCGGTACTTGATGCTAGATAAGTAGAATTACTATTAGTCCATCCGGGGCTCAAGACTTATACAATTAGAATCTTATGAACACCGAAGGAGCTAGTGATACTTCTACCTTGAGCATCTCAGTCTAGTCCCTGTTAATGCAGTCCAAATTATCATAGCTGCGGTCGCGGCGGGGGGGAATCTCCGAATTGATAGTCGATTATCGAGTTTGAATAGAGTCGAAAAAGTTGAGATCCATGCTACACTACTCGCAAGCGCCTATCATATAAAGTACCGGATGAGAAGAGTTGGTCCACTGGCGGACATCGGAAAGCCCTGATTTGGCGGAGAGAGCAGATCTTATTGATGACGGGGTATGTGTCCGGCTGGTTGCGTTCCCAGATGCTACAGTAGTTGACGATTCTCATACGATGCTGTGTGGGCATATCGGAAAACATTACTGAAAGTACATCTCAGAAGTCAACTGAGGCCTGAATGATCGTGATGTTTGGCGGCCATTGAAGAAGTGTCTAGACAATGGAAGACTGGAAGGCCGCATCCAGTCCCGATGAATCGGGAAAGTACTGCGGAGAGTTGTGTATTTGCGTCTTCAAATTTCCTGGAAATGCCAGCGCAGCAGTAGCGCTCCTGAAATTCTTGGCGGGCTCCTGGCAATAACATTGCGCTTTCCGTCCCTGCCTCCACAGCAGCTCCTTATGGCACTGTATGTACATAGTACTGTAGGGATGACGCTGTTGAGCCGAGACACTCATGCGGGTGTTCTCAGGTCGTCAAAGCGTTGCGGTGGCAAAAGCTAGTGACGGCCCCAGCGGCTCAACACAGTTCTACAGAGCCCACCGAGAGAAATATACATGAGCGAGATATGCTATGAAGAGGGCGCAGACTGACTGTCGTTGCATCGAAGTGAAATCCTACGGAGCCTGTCGTCTTAAAGCTGAGATCCCTTCTTCAAAGCATCGCATGAAGCGACTCATCGATGAAAGGAAGCCTCAGTGGAGAGGGTAGCCAACAAAAATTGCGGTGCCGAGATGCCCGAAGGCAGCTCGATAAGTATTGCCGCCGCG
>JAABUP010006460.1_pt1 | contig 16646 bp, 9 predicted proteins | sample 5559201 | NCBI WGS metagenome assembly JAABUP01 (sample SAMN10711887, study PRJNA513373) | rock metagenome | isolation source: Antarctica rocks | place: Antarctica
TACGTCTAGTAATAGTTTATCCGTCTCGCTATTATCTAAGCTATACTCTTATACTAGGGTCCTAACGATAAACTAGTCTATCCTCGTTAGCACTACTTAGTACTCTTACGTTCGTAATAACGTACCTTATAGACTTTCTTTAATACTAGCGGACTAATCCGTCGACCCTTATATTTAATATATACCTAGCTGAGCTAGTACTAGTAAGTAGTAATAGAGCTAACTTTCCGAATAGTATACTCGTTATATAGCTAGTAAAAGAAGTTATTAATCCTACCCGTAGGAGACTTTCTAAGCGTATAGTATACGTCGATATTAACCACTTTATAGTAACTAGAAAGGTTCGTTAGTTAGTAGGAGGAGATATAGAGCATAGAGGGGTATTCGACGTACTCTTTCCACAGACCTTCTATCCTATTTATATATAATTATATAAAGTCCTCGTAGAGACCCGTAGACCGACGCTTCTTATCTACCTCTTTATATCGCCTATTATAATAGTCGCGTGCAGATATATGATCCTTCGCTATAGGGGTTTAGGACGCAGTAGAGGGGGTCCGTGGTATATGGCGTAGGGCTTTGCGACGAACCATAGTTAATCAGACGGAGACTAGGGATATTGGTAAACTAGGCTAGAGGAGAGGAACGAGGGAGAGGAGTATAGAGGGACAGACCAGAAGAGAGAAGCAAGAAGGGAAGGGTAATGACTTATTTATGGCCATGGGCAGAGGACCAATTCTGGCTCATGGGTAAACGCTCCGGGCAGACCCCGAGCACTCGCCAAGCCTTCTGGTGTCGCGATCCTGCATCTGGCGGCCATTTCGCTTGCAGAGGGATGATGTGCGCACGTAGTGGGGAGCTGGTGGCCGCCAGGGCGGCATGGGCGTGGGCAGGGCTGCCGGTGCAAAGGACGCTTAAAACAGCGTCGAGGTATGCCAAAAGCGGCTACCTTTTTACCCGGATCCAGGTTAAGTTAATAACGTACGGCAAATCCAAACAAAAACCCTCTAAGCGAACCTAGTGATGCACGCTACATTCAATTAACGGGTAGAAGCAGGAAGCGAGAAACCAAAAAATTCAATTAGGCATGATTTCTCTTCTAGTATCTATGCCACTCTCCTTAATCGAAGCGTTAAGCTAATCGAGTAAAAAAGTTCCTAGGCCTGTCCACCAGTATTCACGCCCCACTTTACTGAAACAGCTCCTCGCCCGCTTTAGAAGTTTCTCAGCTTCTTCTAATCTACTAAGCTTTATACTAATATTATAATCGCAATAATCGATGATCATAGGGATGAATCTTATAACCTTATTCTTATAAACCTCAGCAGACTTCCGCGCATCCTGCCAGCGATTGTAAGCTTTAGTTAAGCGGTTCGCCAGATGTGAGACTAAAGCTCTCCCGATGCAGACCCTTAAATAGTCCAATTCTAAGCCCTAAGTGCCCTCTCCGCCTCTTTTAATTAATTCACATTCCTCTTTCATCCCTTCGTATATGCGTTCGGACTCTACTAGCCACTGGTTTATCTTTTCGGTATCTCTTCCACTATCGACTATTTCGACTAGCGTGTAGTAGATTAGCGTTTCTAATAACGAGAGTTGTAAAGATCTATACATCTTTAGGCCTTATCGCTTTAGACTCTATTCATCGAAGTCTTTACAGCTCGCGATTACCTGGCGCGCGGTTTTCTCTATAAAAGCTAGGCGGCGTTATTCGCAAAGGGTTGCAATATAATGACTAGTAAGATTATAACCCATCTTATTCGATAGACTTAGTCTCGACTCTAGTAGCCGGTAGAATATCTCGCTTACTTTAAGGAAGAAGGCTTTCTAACGATAGATTTTCCCCTTAATAAAGAGATGGTGATCCTTTTCTTACTCCTCGATCGTCGTTCGAACGGCACGGAAATACTTAAATTTCCTCAATTCCTCGAGTGCACTATCTAGATCACTAGAACCTTCTATAATTCGGTCCTATATATTTAATCGAAAATGTTCGCCATAGAGGGCGTTAGTCCTAGGGTCGATCGGACATAGCTCCTTATAAGCACTTTCTACCGATAAGTTCGGAATTCTACGCGAAAGGTCTCTCCTTCGTTGCCTTGCGAATATCCGAAGATACAACGTTCCACGTTCTAAAGGCGGAAGATCCGATAAGATCTCCTCGGCCAATTCGATAGCACGATATTTCTAATCTCGGCTATAGAGTTTCGAGAATAGCAAAAGAGCTAGCAGTATACTATATCCAGCGGAAGGGTAGTTAAGTATCCTATCCTTAAGGCCTTAATAGTGCGTAAAAGTATATCGGAGTTAGAGTAGCAGTGCCCTCCCCGTATCCCCAAAGCTGTTCAGTAAATAATTAGTAAATCTGTCGAGTTAAGGGTATCGGATACTAACCCAATCTCCTTAAGTCTCCTAGGAAATGAATGGTAGACTAGGACTAGGCGTAACTATTCTAGCTCTTATAGATTTTGTGTTATACCCATTATGCGGACTTATAAGTCTCGCTTAATTAAGAACTTCCGCTTGCCTAAAGCGCCAGGTTCTGATTTAATAAACCTAAGTAATTTAAGAAGTTGAATGTCTTCGTGAAATTGGGTTTAACGTGTTAGAATGTTGACGAGCGGGGCATTCCGCGAAACGTTCACGTGTTCGATTTCGCCATCGCAACTCCAATATTCACGTGTGGTCCACATGCGGCAAAAGAGAATCTCAGGGATCTCATCTAGTTATAATAAGCATAAAATTTTCAGAAGTGTCGTTACATCTAGTGAAGTCTGTTCTAACTCTAGAAACCGTTTATCCTAAGACGCCGATAGATGAGACGTAGATACCGGCGTGACGTTTAATGTCGGCGACGCGTACGACGATTAGTTATAGTAAGATATAGTAGCGGAATAACATTATATATAATCCGAGAAGGTCCGGGTTCTCGGCGGGATGTTCAATATGTTTATTATAGCGTCATGGAGGGGGTTCCGTAAGTGATTATCGGGGGCCAATGCAGATGATGAACTGCAATTTTCTAGGTGATGCATCGCCAAATACCTAGGATCATCGATCGAGCGCTCAAGAGCGGACGACAGACAGTCAGTATTTACGCGTTTATCCGGTGCAGTACCTATAAAAGTCATACTTTGCTGACCACTCCTTTCAGTACGTAAGCGGCTCGGATCGGACGCCCTAATCGTGGGATAGGATTTCGATACTAGATTTAGGTGTTAGACATAATTTTAATAATATGCCCTTAACCTCACCTAAAGTAAAAGGCCTATCATTGCTTTAGAAGGAACTTAGTACCAAGATTTCGAAATTAAGGTCAAACGGAGTGACCGGGGTGCTCTTATAAGCAGCCTAAACTTTATATATACTCTCGACTAACTTTAGTACGCGATCCGAGTTATAACCAAGGGCGGCGCATATTTCATCAGTCCTGTTACATTCTCGTTAGTACTGCCTTTATTATCGGATCGGAATCTATACGAAATTTTGTTAGCCGTTATATTACATGCATTAAGTAGAGATGTAATAAGACCGGGAATGGTATATTCAGGCCTTAGACAATCGCCGTAATTATATTTCACGAACTCGTCTATTTTAAGATATTTAAGAATTAATTATAAGTTCTCGTTATTATAGATATAGGTAAGGTTAGTAAGAGATAGCGCGTCTAAGAAAGAAATGAGTTCAACTACGCAAGTGGGGGAGTTTAAAGAATACACTAATAAAGAATAGTTCTATGGCCCGATAAATCGTCTAACCATAGCTGACCAGATCAATAATAACGCCATTTATCCACCGGGCGCTACTTAGTAGTCTTCGACGGTCACGCTCCCCAGCAATATGTTCAATGATCTAATCAACTCTTTCGTAAGAAACGTCCCTTTTCCTAAGAACCTCGCAGTATAACAGTAAGATGAGAGCTTAAAACGTGGCGAAGGATCTCTAACGTTTAGCGTTCGTAAGGGAAGCTTTAGTAAGTAAGGCGAATCTTTCCGCCAAGTCGACAAGCTCGTGCTCTAAATGTTCCCCTCTCTAGTATGGTTCGCTTTTGGCTATAACATTAGTACGATTAGTAAAAGCTCGGACTGTTTACTTATACTGCTCTACAGTATTTAATTCTAGTTCGGTCTATCTCTTACGCCACTTAGTGGCCTTAGGAGCATTCCGTAGAAACTACTCTATAGCCTCAGTCTTTCGTGGTTTCTATTATAGTCTCTTTCGTGGTCCTTTTACACGTGGTTTTTTACATTAGGAAGTGTTTGATAATCGGGATGAAAGTTGTGATCCAGGCTCCTGTGATGGTTGCGATGGCCGTTATAGTTCGGGCTACTATAACGAGTGAGACGGCTACGACGCTTCTTAAGGTCCTAGTTCGTATAGAGTTTTTCGTTTCTTATAAGGCTCCCCCGATAGACTCTAGAGGGGAATAATAACGGCACGTCCGTCCGATAAATCTTGCAGTTGCTTACGGAAGTTAGGACGATGTTCGCAGTGCTAGCGTAGACAATTAAACTAGCTTTTCTTAACTATCACCCGAGCATCATCTGCCGCCATCCTTTAATAGGCGATGGTGGGAAGCATATAGAGATATTCTGTAGAAGTTGGAGGCTAGAATTTCCGAGCGCGCTATTCCGCATTTGCGACTACAACGTAGTCGTAAATGCGGAATAGCGCGCTCTTATATGGCGCAGGCACAACCGAAGCTAAGGAGTGCTACAGTATGCCGGCGCCGAGCACATCTCTCTAAGGCTGCAAGCCCATCACCGGGATAAATGATATCGAATCACACATTCAGCTAGTTGGTGGGAGGAGACCCTTTTTCTCAATCACTACTACAGGTTCTCTTAGTGGGTTTATTGGTGGGCTCCAATGCCCCAGCAGCAACCGACCTAATGCGGTAAGGCTGGCCTTTTAAACGTAGGTACGAGTAAAGGATCGCTTACATCTTCAACATAAGCACATAAGATGTCGAGTATAGTGGTTCCCCCTCCCCGCTCGATCTATCCATCTAGCGCGCGATATCTTCCTATTTCGCCAGTTACCATTACTTTATTAGGATAAAACTCCGACTTATATAGGATTAAAACGGGGGGAGTAAAAGGATTTCGAGTTAATGCTGCGTAGATAATACGCCACTTAGAAGATCAGTGCCGTTCGTCTCTAATGCTACTAATATCTACCCTCTCCTAAGTTCGACTTACGAATAAGGAGACGAGAGAATATTACTATTATATTCCTGCACAGCTACTATAAAGATTCTATTCATCTTACAGCCTCGTCTTGGAAAATTACTCACATATTGCCGTTTCTGCCTTTCTCCTTTCGTTTACCACGCTCAGCCTTTATCTCCTACAGTCTCATCTATACACTTATATTACCTTCCTTTCTAGTTATAGAATAAGTCCCATTAACAGCTCACACACCCGACCTCCCTGTTGCAGCACTTCGTCTTCTGCATTGGCGGTACATCCGCGGGATTTGATTCCTAGGTTATTTGGTCACACATGGACATTCTATAACAGCGGTGGAGTCACGAATCACCCTTTCGCTTAAAGCCAGACCTCTACTATAGATTATACGAAGGGCGGACTAATTATTAATTAAAGGACGAAACCCCTACAGCGCATAAGCCTACTAAGAAACGACTATCGTCCCAATCTTCACCACTAGATTAGAAAGCCTTAGAAGCCGCACCTATTCCATCCAGAAACTTACCGTCGATCTAGCCGGACAACCCATTAGCGGCTCCCCGAAGTGTACCTTAATAAGCTCCCTCCGCGCATAATATGATTATACGGCCGACGCCTCTGTCATCGTCTACACCACTAGAGCAACGTCTTTTAAGGCCCAATGGAATCGAGTGTCTACTTAATCCTACAGCTGGGGACACCACCAGAACAGGCGGTCGTCAACACGTTGGCGACGGAACGGATTCCCCATGGACTGCGCCAATAGCAGCAACGTCCCGGCCTGTAACGCCACCTCTAATTACCATAAGGAAACGTCCCGCAGGAGATATTACTCTGCCATCTATTACACCCTCTTTAATGAATATATACCCTCATCCACTATAGTGGTCTACGACACCTAGGTCGCCTTCGAGTTATAAGCTATATCTCATCGCGACTAGTCCGCTAACCGCAACCATCGGCGCGCAGTAACTACCCGCCATACTTCCCCGAGACTAGGCGTCTACGTTAATAAGATCGGGTCCGCTACTGCCCTTAGAGATCATGACGGATCCGAGTATACTTCTTACTGCCTATCGACCTCCAGTTCCTCCGTCTCGATTATCTCCTCCTATGCTAACTTAGTTCGGTCGAACGGAAAATCCTACGTTACGGAACTCCAGCCTATCTTCGGCCCTCCCTCAGCTTGCCTCTACCGGTGAGCCTTAGTCCTACTTTTCTACACCCTTCACCTTAACGGGTCCCACTTCTACGATACCGCAACTAGCATTTAATAAGGAAGCCTTCGACGCGCTAATATTAGAGATTTCGGGCTAGAGCTAATATTAAATGATGATACTCGAAACGGAATAAGGTCCTATTTAGGTGCCTCTTAACGTCTAAGCTGCGTCTAAAGTCGCTGACGAAAAGCGTAAGCGTAATACCACTGCCTCCCACCGCTTCCGATAACGACGCAAAGGGAAGGAGTAAGAGACCTTAAATAACATTTCAAAATTAGAAGTATAAGTACGGGAAATGACCGAGGAGAAAGTATACTATTAATAGGAGCGAGACTTCCTATAGGATGTAGTGCTACGATACCGCATCCCTATACCACCTCGGCCCCTATCGCCGAGGCGGAGAAGATATGCTTCGCTTAATAGACCGCATACTCTAGATACTAAGACGTCTACTCAAAATAGAGGCAGAAACACTCGGAGACGCATAGGTGCGTATATACCTCAAGGGCTACCTCCGCATGCGGTCGCCGCCCATATTCCCTTTTAAGCGCATAATACAGGTGCTACAACAAAGGACGCGACCAAAAGTGCTATTTCATCCTAACACAAAGCTATTCCATGCGATAGCACCGCACTAAATGCAGTGCAATCCCACAACGGCATTTTATTTGAATTATAGTGTATATATAGCATGCACACACAGTATATAGGTCGTCAAGTGCTTGGGCGAGCAATCGTTCCCATCGTTTATCTATTGTCTTAGAGGAGATATCCTATAGTCAGCATATTTGTCGGCGTACTGAGCGTGCACGAAGTATCAGTATCCCCTTGAAACACGCAGGTTCGCCGCGAGCGTGGCTAGCATTTTAATCACTTCTGGCGTCCTTAGCTCAACATTGTCTAACCGAAGTGAAATCATAAGTGATGTGACGAGCTGTTATTCGTAAATAATCTTTATACCAATGAATCGTTGCCGGCTACGCTTAATCCTTTCTAAGGACGGGCGTCCTTAGACTTTATTAAGTTTAAGTCGGGGAACGGAGCTTAGTAGGCCTAGACGTCCCTACTAACGGTTTTATTAGAGATTCAAAAGCGCCCAAGTCCTAATCCATTACCGTTATTTCTCTTTATCTATAGGGCCCTCGACGAGGAAACCTTTTATTACTCTTTTAACAGCTTCTTACCGTTCGTTCATTTCCGCTATAGCGTAAACCGTCCTTCTCTTTTATGCTCTATATTTATAAAATAATAGTCATTTTAGAGTGCGTACGGGAACTGAATACTTCGGAGAGAATACTAACATTTATAAGTTCCTAGTGGAACTGTCTAAACTCTAAGTCCCCCTAAAGTAAACCCGTAAACGACGGAGTATAGGAGTAATAAGGGAAAGCGAAGAAGCTCGGAAGAAGAACGCACTTAGATCCTAATAGTACTCTACGCACTCCGTTTCTTATCGATATACGGATGATAGGATAAGAGAGCCTTAGAATAACTTAGCGTCGATAACTTCCCTAGCTACCTACTCGTCAGCCCCGTTATCCGCTTAACCCTCTATAGAGATCGATAACTCTAATATTTAGGACATCGAAGCAGGGATAAGTTAGGTTCGCGAGAAATTTAGTGAACTTAAAACAGAACGGAGACATAAGATGGAGGCACTTAAGACGCAGACCTTGAGCGACGCTATAGATCGCAACTTAATTCGGTGTTGTCGGTGTCGATCCTTTACTACGACTGATTCCGAGGGTTTATACGCTAACTGCTTTTATACGCGATCTTCCGAGTATAAGTATCCGGGCGATTTAAAGGTAGATAGTTACGATTTAGTAGATGTAGAAGAGGCGAAAGCGTTAGAATAAGTAGAAGAAGGTCACTTATATAGACGGGACGAATATTATTCTTCTTAGTCTTAATTAAGTTCTAGCCTAGAGTAGAACGAGCGGTACGCTTCACTTTCGCGCCGGCTGTGCGGGTGGAGAAGAGGATCTATTACTTTATTTGGAGCTAGATTATAACGTTTAGGCTACTAAGGGAATCGAGACGGAGGCGAAGATAGGTGGGGGAGGATCGAGGCGGTAGCTTGAGGGCTGAATAACGTAGCGGGTTGTAATTAGGATTCCAGTCAGCTTATTCAGCACGCGCGCTTTGAAGCCTTCTTCATCCTCCTTCATTTCTTTCTCTTTCCGCCTATTTATATCTGTGCTAGCATTGCTCGTAAAACGATGTGAAGCTCTCTAACGGACACTTTTATTAACTATTAAAAAGATTTAGGTTAAGCTTGAGCCTATGTAGGAACTTATCGACAGACTTTACTATTATATTTCTTAGGTGTTCTACTACACCTATTAGGCTTTATACTTCTTACTATAATATTTACTTATCTATCTCAGCTACTTATATTATTAGTTATAGACGAGTCGCTTCTTCTTCGGCTAGAGCCTGTAATTCTACCGCCTTTATTATATAATTATATAACCTTTCTAGCTTAGCGGTTAGTTCGAGCTTATCCGATTTTAATTATTCGATTACTATAGTAAAGCTAGTTACGGGACTAGAAAAATTCTACTTATTCCGTTAGTTAAGGCTAGGTAATAGAGAGTATACCTACTATAGGTCCTCGTCTTTCCTCGAGTAGTTTACCCTCGGTAGCGCTACTTAATTTAGGTGCTAGGATAGCTTTAAATAATATACTAACTTCTCGATATAATTCTCTATAAGCCCCGATAGAATACTTACTTAAATATTTTTTAAAGAGGTACTATTTCTCCGGTAATATTCGCTAGTTATACGGATTATTAGTACTTATAATTAGCCGTACTTCTGCGGGCTTAATTAAGATTCCGAGCTTAATTACTTCCGAGACGTCGTTAGTAGGTAATATTCTCTACTAAATAGCTAGATCTTATAGATATACTCGGATAATTTCTAGCGGCACTTCTTCCTATAAGCCGTACGGTTTAAGTTACTTAATCGAAGTATAGCTATTTAATTAGCTCTTTTATAGACGTAGAAGAGGGGTCTTTAACTTACGGAGGTAAATTAAGAGTAGATCGGATATTAAAACTATTTATATAGGAAAAACTAAATCTCGGATTCTTACCTTACTCCAGAACTGGCACCCTCTCTAATTCTGGCACCCTCTAATTCTGGCACCCCCTTTAATTTTGGCACCCCCTCTATTTCCGGCGTTCCTAGCGGGCGCTTATATAGACTAAGCTTAGATAAGGCGCTCGCCGTTCTAGAGAATTCTTACCCCGTGTAACTTAGACTTCCGCTAGCTAGTCCGCGTACTCGAGCTCTCTCCGATATATATTTAGCCACTAGGGTCTTATTAACGCGTTAAGTTTTTAACTTAGAGTAGAGAAGTATTACTAGAATCGAGGAGCCACTACTAAAGTGGGGAGCCAGCGCCGGCATAATTAAGCCCGGAACCGCAGTGGCTACTACAGAGGAACACGGCCGTTACTAAGCTACATAATTATAGCCCGAATATAAGATAGTTATAGGAGTATTACGTTAGAGAGCCATTTAAAATAATGCACGGTTTTTCTCATTTAGTAAAGAAAAGGTCCTCTTCTTCCTATACCCTCGCAAGTAGGTAAAGAAATTTGACGGCGCGGTAACTAACGTCCCTCCCTAAGTGGAGAGAAACCCACGGTGCTAAGATAAATTTATTATTTATAGGACTTAGCTGAGCTAGTAAGCTAAAAATGAAATTTAGTTCATTTATATAAGATGTGCCGTAATTTAGGTTAGCCTAGTGTTCTTTATTCCGGTACGTAGGGACGATTGCGTTAGCTAGAAGAGGTAAGAAAACGCGTAGCCACAGGCCTTACAGCTATAAAGGAGATTGCGCTTATTATCTAAGGTAAAATACGCCGTAATTCTCCTACCGGACTTGCCGAGTCGTTCCGCACTAACGAAGGACGTCGGTCGCTTTAATTAGAAGTACCGACCGGCGTGGCGACTTTATATAAACTAGTGCACCACGGTAGCCATAGGTCTGTCGATGATTTTCTAGTATTATAAGAGGAATCTGAGGCTTGGATAAAGGTAATATATAAGTTTTAACAGTAATATAAACTTAATAGTAGTACTATAGTAGAGGTATCTTATTATACTATAAAAAAAGGCTATCTATGAAGCCGGCGGCGAGGCGGTAATATAATTATAATTTTTAGGTAGGAAGTATCTCTAGTATTTAGAGTTGGCAACTATACGACTAAATACAAATTCTAGAAAATTCTCGATATATTTATAGGGTCTAAGGGTTTTAAGTCAAAGTAACTACTATTTGTCTCGGCACGGCGGGCGTCTCGGTACGTAGGGATAGACGTTATAGAAGAATGTAAATATTCCTGTAAATGCCGCGAATTTACATGCGTTACGTTTTTATTACTATCGAGTTATTTGAAAATTAAAACTGTCCCGTTATATAATACATAATTAAGCTTACTCCGTTCTATCTCTTAGGCTAATATATATTTCCCTTGTAGCCATAGGTTTATTCTTTTGAGCTTTTGTAGTATTTATGGATAAAGAACAAGAAAAAGCCTAGCCTCTAGTTACGGTGTATAGTTCAGTCTCTTATTAAGAAGTAACTACTAAGCTAATATAATATAGTGGTACAGTTGTCTCTATCGCTCAAGACGATAGCAATAATTCATTTCTCTATATATGGCAGAAAATATCCACACTCGCAGCCCTTCTCTTAAGAGATGCTGAGAAGACCCGGATCCCGTTTTATAAGGCGACATTAATTGCGATAAACGAAGAGATTTTTGCCATCGGTTCCTACGGCACATTATGGATTTAGCACAGGACCCATAATAGGTTTCTAGGTTAAGGTCCAAAAATCCTATAAATTAATTGGCTAGATCGTTCAATTACGCGCATTCGCCTTTATAACTCGATTATTCTTATATATAACGATGGCGGGACTTATTACTTAGTAGACGAAATAAAGTATAACTCCACCGGAAAGATTAAAATAGACGCGTTCATCTATATAAACATCTAGGATGCGCGATATATTTGTAAACGGGGTAACTTAAGCATTTCTACCTTTTTAGATAATGGTTAAGAAACCTTCTCCGCCGAAGATTAGGGGATGAGAAAACCTTCCGTTAAATGCAGCGGCTATAGAGATAGTGACTTTCAATATCTCGATATATCGAAGCACGGAGATCTTCTGCTTAAACATAACGAGGAAGGAGTTCTTCGAATTCTCGATCTATCGCGCAAGCATCTACGTAATTATCGAGAAATGCATAGTATATATCTTAGCCGATTTTTAGCTCGAAAATCGATGGCCGTATATATCGAAGAATATAATAGCCCGTGTTTAAGTATCCATTAATATTCCGATAATAACGAAGTATTTCAATGGCGCAGAACATCGAAACAGCGTGGGCTTTCGCGTTGGATCTCAGATATGAACACTTATAAGAATAAAGTTATTCTTACTATTCCTACCGGCGTAATTTTTTTTAATACTATAAAGAGCCTAGCACGCCTCCCAGGGATTTTAGATACTCATTTCAAAGCTTTTGAGACCCTAAACCTAGTTATAGAATTCTCTCGTCAGCTTAGTAGAATTCAGCGCTTTTTAGAGGGAAAACTAACAAAATTATAAAATACCGAAATAGGTAATATAAGGCTGTTGATCGATACGCATGAACACCTATCCCGGCTAAGCGAGGAAGATACTATTTCAAGCTAGTCTAAGGGAGGGAACCTACGTAGACTATTAGATTAGACTTAAAGGTGCCTTTGCCGTAATATTAATCGAGTCTCCTCTTCGATTTCCGGCAGTTTACGCCACCGGCGCCGCCCTTGGCTAACCCGAAGCTATTTATTTATATAGCGTCGACTCAAGTGTCGATCCTCCACTTTTCCTCGACCCGATATATTATTAACTCCTTAGCTTTAGCCTATATCTATTAATCTGGCGGTTGGCAGACGAGTTCCTTAGCTTTGGAAACCGGTCGTGCTATTCCATTAGATGAGAATAGCAGCTTCCCTATAGCGTCTATACGCCAGACTCCTATCACCGAGACAGATTAGAGCATATAAGTCGCTCGCATAGCCTTTCCGACCTTCTTCCCTAATAGTTATACCTCTTTCAACCTCCCGAGGCTCCGGTATATCAGCTTCATCGATTAGGCTCGGCATCACCTCCACTATAAAGATAGTCGTTTTACTCGCTATTTAATATTTTGATTCTAGGTTTTAACACTAATATGAGAGCGACTGCTCGCGGAGTTAGCTGCTTCTTCGCCAATAGTAGCGAGCATTAAGACATCGACATAGATAGCTGCGCGACCTCGCCTCTAACCCAAATGGTCGTATATATAATATTATAACTAGACGAGCGGGATCTTTACTTAGGACGCGTCTAGACTAGAATACAAAGAGAAGCAACCTCTAGGCTATAGCTAAGAGTCTGCCCAAGCCCCCCTCCCTGTTTTTCACCCTCAGCGCAGCTGAACATTAATAAGTGGATCTCTTTAAGTATTTCCCTAATTAAGAGAACTAACCGTCCCTCCCTAGGTAGCGAGAAACCCACTATACCGAGAAAAATGATAGGTACTTTAACATTATATATATTAGTTTCTATGCACACATTAACATCTACCATATTTTTATATAAGTTGTGTTCCGTGACCACCCTTAAACACTCTAAATCCTTCCCACTAGAAAATTACGTCCGTATCGTTACCCTCGCCCCTAGATTGTAGAAAGTCTCCGTTTATGGCACAATAGAGATCGTTCACCATAGCTCCACCATCGAGCTTTTATCACTCCTAATACTTAGAAAATAGTTGTATCCGAGCTTTAAGGCTTACTCCTAGGCATGGAAATCGTCATTAGCCGTATGGCTGCCGTGGTACGCAAATTTATACAAGGTGGCCACGCTAGTCGGTACCTCTTAGTTAAAGCGACCAACGATTCTTAGTTAGTGCGAAACGACCCCGCACGTCCATAATAATTACGATATAATTTTACTTATATAATTAATTATCAAGCTTATGGCTGTTTAATACTGTGGCTAACGTTAGGCCAAACTGCACTATGCGAGGCCGTAACCAGAGCGTATCTATAATAAGATCACATACTAATTTGAGGTGGTTAGAAAGGAACTACATGATCCGGTCATTATGTCGGAGAATGTTCACTATATAGACGAAACGGGAGTTATAGTAAGTATGCTCGGCTCCCTTAAAGTCCTAGTAGGTAAAGATAACACGCGAACTTAGAGAGGCGCGAGTATTAAGCGGGAAATGGTGACTATAATCGAGTGTAGTAGCGGGTTATCTCAACACTTAGTTCTAGAATATCTGCGGTAGCCTATAAGACTCATGTCTCAAAAACGATATAATGTTATATAACTTCTATGATCTAAAGCGACTACTACCGGCAAATGAAATTAATCGACTTTCACTGCGCGGGATTATCGACTTCGTATAATCAGCCGCCTCTAACCTCCTCCCGCTCAACTCGATACCTTACTACTTCTAACACTAGCATTTCTCCCTTTAATCTCCTTATCTCTACTCTACTTTACGTTCCTTTCCTTCTCCGGCCAAATAATCACCTTTATCCTCGCCATTGGCTCCACGTCCATTGCTATAGGTGCCGCCCGCGCGGTTAGCACCATTTTCGAACTCTCCGCAACACAGATCGCTCCCAAAGCATAACAACACATCGGCGCTATGCGAGGCGGTATCTAGTTTTTAACATAGCAGATGATATAGCTTACCGGGGGACTGTCCTTATTCTTTACTAGTGGTGAAAGCCGTACTAGGAATAACTTCTTCGCAGCGAGCGGGCTCGTCGGCGCCGTCATATTAAGCCGTGTGGGTCTATAGAGTTTTGATTTTTACGCTTAAAGCATTATATAAGGGGAGGTGAATGAGTAGAGTCGGGGCGCTTTTTCCACCTTATGGGCATCTTTCTAGAACATTTTTAAGCTCCTTTCGTACGTAATAACGATTATCTTTTCGAAGGTAAATTAGTTTTAGTGGCCTACTATTATTAGCGTTATTGCGGTATACGTCGCTAGAGGAACTTATATAGTATTTGTGAGGAGAAGGAGCGGGCACTTAGTATATATGCCTAGCTGTAATAAGCCGCGGCTGGAAGATTATCGCTAGTAACGAGCGTTACTATCATCCTACGGGATAACAGCGCAAGGACGGAGTATAAACCGGAGAGTCGCATAGGTGCTGCTATAGAGCCGTCTCGCTACCGTAGTAACCGTCGTAAGTCGTTTAGTCGAAGGTATGCGCGAGTGAGTCTCATTTATACTACTATAGGCTTTCGTCGCTATTAAGAGATCGATCGCAGAGAACATAAGCTTATAGTGTCAAAGTCTTCACACTACTATTAATTCGATATTTCAGAAGTATTTAGAAGTAATGATAGTCGGAAACGGTGAGCCGACATTCTAATGATACGTGTGACGAATAGAATACCGGCATAGTAGCTATGCCGTGTAATTGCAACTTTACACTATCGTCTATTAACCTATCATAAAAAGCTGTTAGCGGCGCTCGAAAGCGGGAATGCTTTAATGCGCGCGAAAGACTACTCGCTGATAAATGGTAGGAGGTAACTCATTACTACTTCCCTTCCATTGCGCCGAGAATACGACGAAGACTAACTCTAATTTATAGTAACTAGTCGCGAGGCCTGCGCGAGCCTGCCTTAAGAAAGCTATTCGAACTGGAAAACAGAGCAATGATGTCCTTTTCCTCTTATAGTAATCTAATCCTCCGCAACCTGCGCTTTAGTACATCTGCGCCACTAGTGCTCTCCATGGCTCTAGCGCTTCGACCATCCGCGCCACTTCTAGCTCTAGCTCTAGCTCTAGCTTACCTACCTCTAGCGCAGCACTCTTCCGCTTCCGACCACGATTTCCCTTACCCTTTATAACCTCTTTCGCAGCACGCTTTACTCGTGCCTCCTCGATATCCTCATAGCTCATCACCTTCGCCTTCCCTAGTATTACTAACTTAGTCGATCGGCGAACTTTAGCTTCGTTATTTATTCTGGTTAAGAATTAATTTTAATTATAGAGGAGGGCACGTTCGGTAAAGGATATTTGGGCGGCATTAGTAAGCCTCTATATATGCCTTTGTAGGCGCTGTATACTTATCTTATTAAACGTATAAGCATCCTATTTAATTAGATTATATAGTAATATAAGAGCCTCTGCTGACTGGATTTGATGGTAAGAGTAGAATCGAATAATCGGCGTGTGCTAAAGCTGATTTGCCTCCTATAACCTAGCTTCGAGGACGCGTCCTTCGTATAGCCGGACTTCCTAGAAGCGCTCTCTATTTTAACCAATAGCTAGCAGTACGTCTAGGGACTCCCAGCTCTTTATATATTTATAGTTTTGGGTTTTCCCCCCGTGTATCAATTATATAGAAAACCCGGCTTTGACCGTTGAAGCTTCGGGCCCGCGATTTTGAGGGGCAAACTTATACCGCGCACTCCGTAGACGTTTCGAACGCCTTAAAGTATGTATAGGACTCATAATAGTAGAGTGGTAGTTAATAGTAGAATAAATGGTAGTATTTATGGGGGGTACCATATAGGGCTGATGGGCAATCAACCATTTCACCCCCTAATGCGTGACGGTACTTCTGCTTATTAAGTGCCCTACAGCAAACCCTTTATTTAAGTGCGCGGCTCTATCTAGAGGTAGGTAAGGCTGCAAAGCGATTCGGTACCTTTAACGAACGAGCCAAGCTAACTAAAGTAGATTAATCATTTCTCCTACACGGAGTGTCAGGGGTTTAAGGGACTTAGTTTCGCAAGAACGTAGTGTAATTCAAGGAGGAAAGACTGAGGAGAGAAGGTATGCTTCCCTCTTCCTATATATACATCACTAGTCGCTCTAGCCTCCCACTCTCAGATTCTCCTTCCGCCTTCCCGAACCTTTACCCAACGCTAGTAAGAGTTCAAATCTCCGAATTCCTGACTCCCACTCCTTTCTACATTCCTAATCCTTTACTCAACGCTAGTCAGAGTTCCGAGATCTCATAACCAAGTTAACATCCCGGGTTTAACCCGTTACATGGAGTCCCAGGTCAAGCATTAGAGCAGATGACTCCACAAGCGAGAGCAGCAATAAGTGCACCGGGGATAGCATGAAATCGTCCAAGTTGCCTAGCACCGGCGCGTGAGAGGTATATTCCATCTGTGCCAGCGACGACTATGCCGATGA